>Ga0154020_10006350_pt1 | contig 13838 bp, 11 predicted proteins | sample Klosneuvirus_201_FD_109709 | JGI IMG/M metagenome (GOLD analysis project Ga0154020, IMG submission 109709) | Active sludge microbial communities from wastewater, Klosterneuburg, Austria - Klosneuvirus_20160825_MG | ecosystem: Engineered > WWTP > Aerobic digester > Activated sludge | place... | reverse complement strand
GGTGTCGTTGGATCCGCGGATGGTCATCTGCGCGGGCCGCGATCGTTCGAACCGCCAGGAGACGCCGAGCGACTCGGGCGGCGTGCCCAGGATCGCGCCCACGAGATCCTCAGGCGCGAGGTCAATCCCGAAGAGGCCGTTCATGACTTCGGTCGTGGCCGGTCCCTCGTACATCGCATCGTCTCCGGGGAGGTCGGCCCGGAGCCTGCCGTCCTTCGCCACGAGGAGGAAGCGAAGCCCGGTCCCAGCCGGAATCTCGATGCGGAGCGAGTCCGGCCGGGCCACTCCGAAAACCACCCGCGCCGAGAACTTCCCCCTGGGCCCTTGAAGGCTGATCCGGCCCGCGGAGGAAAGGCCGGAGCTCTTCTCGAGGAGCGCCATCTCTCCCGGAGCGGCGATATGGCCGCGGCTGGCGCACGCGGAAAGGGACATCGCGAGGAGCGCGACGACGCCTCGACGGATCAAGGCTTCTTCTGGGCGGCTCGCGACAGGTCCCGGATCTTGTTCTCCACCAGGGTTCGGTCGAGTTCGCCGTCTTCGTCCTCGCCCTCGAGGGAGAGGCGCAGGTACTTCAGGGCCTCGGCGTGGTCACCCCGTGCGGCGAGGATCAGACCGAGGTGCGCGATCACCACCGCGTTCTTGTCCTGGGTCAGCGCGGCCTTGCGGATCGCGGTTTCGGCCTCGCCGTGGCGGCCCAGGCGATAGAGGGCCCAGGCCAGGCTGTCGAGATAGGAGCCGTTCTCGGGATCGGCCACGAGCGCCTTCTGGATCATCGCGAGGGCCTCATCCACCTTCACGTTGCGGTCCGCGTTCATGTAGCCGAGATAGTTGAGGGTGATCGCCGAGTCGGGAGCCAGGGCCAGGGCGCTGCGGAAGGCCTTCTCGGCCTCGTCGTACTTCTTCTGGCGCTCGAGCACCGAGCCCAGGCTGAAGAATGCGCGAACGTTCTTCGGGTCCTTGAGCGTGGCGCGGGCGAAGAGTTCCTGGGCGCGGGCCAGGTTCTTGCCGCGCTGGTAGAAGTCGGCCGCGGCCAGGGTGTCGTTGACCTCGTCTTTGCTGGCCGCGAGCATGGAATCCACCAGGGCGGAGGCTCCCTTGTCATCGCCGGTCCCCCGCAGGGCATAGGCCTCGAGGAACCTCAGGTCGGCCTCATCCTTGAAGGCCGGCTCCTGCCTCGCCGCCCTCGCTTCGATGAGGGCCTTGTCGAAGGCCTTGGCCGAAATGAGCGAATCGATACGGTAGGTCACGAGAGACGCGTCCTTCTCTTTGCCGGCCTTCGCGGCCTCGCCAAAGGCGTCGGCGGCTTCCTGGTACCGGCCCAGCCGCTGGCGGACCATGCCGGCGTGCGCCCAGAACACCCGGTTGTTCCGGGCGATGCCTTCGGCATCCTCGTTCGAAGTGTTCCGTCGCAGGAGGGTGTTGAGCCTCGCGTCCGCCAGTTCGAGGGCGCCCTTCTGCTCCAGGAGAGTGACCACGAGGAACGCGGCTTTCAGATCCTTGGGGTCGCCGGCGGAAAGACTCTCCGCGATCTCGAGGGCCTCGTCGACCCGGCCAAGCTCCTTGAGCGCCCGCGCCTTGAGATCCAGGCCGAAACGGTTGCTCCCATCCTCCTTGAGCATCTCGAGGGCTATCCCAAGAGCCTCTGTCCCGCGATGGGAGTCGATCAGGATCTCCCCGATCTTCAGCCGGGTGATGAGGTCCTTGGCATCGAGCTTCGCGGCCGCCTCGTAGTGCTTGAGGGCCTCATCGGTCTTCCCCCCTTCCCGCTGAATGTCGCCCAGGATCTGCAGGACGCGCGCGTTCCGAGGATCGGCGGCGGCGGCGGTCTCCAGCGCCTCCACCGCTCCCTTGGTGTCGCCGGCATTGATCGAAAGGTTGGCGACCTGCATGAACGCCTCGACGTTCCTCGGATCCGCGACGGAAAGCCGCTTCCAGGTGTCGAGGGCGGCCTTGGCATCCCGCAGCACCGAATACAGGCGGGTCAGGTCCCGCAAGGGAGCCGGGTCGGCCGGGTCCAGCGCGGAGGCTGCCTCGTACTCCGAGACGGCGCGCCGGAGTTCGGCCTCGCCGCCTCCCGATTGGCCGTAGAACTGGTGAACCTGGCCGGCCAGACTCCTCAGGTCCGCCCGGTCCGGAGAGACCTTGACCGCCTGAGTCACCGCCTGCACCGCGAGTTCGAAACGACCCTCATCCATGTGGATGCGAGCCATCTCCGCGTGAGCATCGGCCGCCCTTGGGTCGGCCTTCAGGGTCTTTTGAAGGACCTTCAGGGCCGCGTCGTTCTGCCCCAGCTCCCGCAGGGAGAGGGCCTCGAGGAATAGGCCATAGGCGGCGGTCTGATTCGGAGGGGGAGGAGCCGATTGGACCCACACGGCCAGCACCAAAACGGAGAGAGGGATCATTGCTCCGAGATTGTGTCACGCGACCCTCGCTTTGGGAAAGAAACGGAACAACGGAGGCCCGAGGGGCGCGCCGACTCCCCTCAGGCCCCCGTTTGGGAGTCACGTCCTAAGAGGCATTCCGGTCTCGAAGCCGATGCTGATCGCACATGGCTGCTTTCAAGCGCCTGAGGGCTTCGACACCGCCATCCCCGGCCCGGAGGAGATCCCAGAACTGGCGCTCTCCGCCCTCTCCCCATGACCTTGCCGGCACGGTGACGCTCGGTTCCCCCCTCTCCGTCCGCCAGAGGGTGAATCCGGTGAGTTTCAGCCCGGCGAGCAGACCGTCCTCGGCATCGAAGAAGATCTCCGCCTCGCTGATGAGGTTCTTGGGCCCGTTCCCCCGGTCGATGAATTCGATACGCATTTTGTTCTCTCTCCTGTTTCTCATGGTTGTGGTTGGCTTGGCGCCCTTGGAGCCACAACAGGACGGAGCCTTTCAGGGCTTCCAGTCCCCGGGAGAGAGACGACCGCGGGCGGTGAAGGTCCGGTTCGCTTCGGACCGCCCCGACCCTAAGCCCCGGGTGTGCCTGATGGGGTCCGGCCGCCCGGGCGAAACTTGCCGCGAACCGCGAGATCCGTCTATAACCTTGAGCGAATGCAAGAGTCGTTCCAGGAAAAGCGCAGGGCGAGCGCACTCCGATCCAATCCCACGTGGATCCTGAGGGCTCTCGCCCTGGTGGTCGTGATCGGGGTCTCGGTCGCGGTTTTTCAGGCTCTGCGCCGGCCTCGGCCCAAGCCCGCCCCGGGCCCTTCCGGCTCGGCCCAGATGACGCCCGGCTCGGCCCCGGCGCCGTCGCCTTCCACCACCGCCTCGGGCTATGCCCCGACCGATCCCAGAGCTGACAAGCTGGAATCGCTGGTCTTCGAATCGTTCAGCGCTTCGGGGAAGAAGGGCGTCGAGCTCGAGGCCAGGGGCTCGTCGGGAAAGGAGAGCGAGCGGCGGTTCCTCGACGCGGTCAAGGCGCGCATTCCCTTCGTGTCCCAGGGCAGGCAGGCCAGCATGGAAATCGTGGCCGACCACGCCCAGCATGTGGCGAGCCGCCCCTCGGCCCTGTTCCAGGGCCACGTGAAGATGACCACGGACGACGGCTTCGTCCTGGAAACGGACGAACTCTTCTATGACGGCCGCGACGGCCTGGCCCAGAGCGAGCGCAAGGTCCGCTGGCGCCGCAAGGACATCTCCGGCGAGGCGGTGGGCATGCTCTACGAAGGCTGGAGCGACTCCATCACGTTCTTCCGCGACGTCAAGATCCGTCTTCGAGACCCCGATGACGCGCCCGCCGATATCGAAGCCGACTCGGGCTGTCTTTCGCGCGAGCAGAACGCCCTGTTTCTCGAAGGAGATGTGCGGGTCAGGCAAGGCGCGAACCGGACCCAGTCGGGCTCGCTCCAACTGTATTTCGGCGCGGACCATGCCATCTACCGCGCCCTGTTCCGCGACGGCTTCGAACTGGTGGCCCAGGGAGACACCGCCGCCCTTGGCTTCTCCTTCCCCCGGGCGGTCGGTCGCAAGATCATCCGGGGTCGAAGGCTCGACATGACCTTCGGGGAGGGTCGCAAACTGGAGGAAGTGGCCGCCGGACCCGAGGGGCTGATGATCGTGGAGGCCGGTCCGGGCGAGCTGCCGGAGCGCCGGGAGATGCGTGGCGACGCCCTGATTTTCAAGTTCGGACCAGACGGGAAACTGAGGGAGTACCAGGGCAACTTCAACACCAGCGTCCGCTTCATCCCCCTGAGCCCCGCCGCCGGCGATGCCCGGTCGATTTCCGCCAACTACTTCTTCGCGAAGCTCGATCCCCAGACGGGAGAGGCGGAGACCATCACCTTCGACGAGAACGTGCTGTTCGAGAGGAAGAACCAGCGCGGCAAAGGGAGCAAGGCCGAGTTCTCGGAGAAGACGGCGCGCATGGTGGTGGCCGGGGGAGCGTCCTTCGACGACTCGCTCACCAAGGTCTCCCTGGTTTCCGCGACGATCGACATCGACACCCGCAATGGCTCCTTCCGCGCCTGGGGAGGGGTGCGGCACACGCAAAAGGGCGGTATTCCCGGGGCGCCTTTCGGCACCGCGGGCTCGGACCTCCTCGCCACCTCCCGCCAGGTGGTCTACGAGTCGCCTTTGAAGAAGACCCAGTATCTCGACCGGGTGGTGCTTCGCGCCGGCGAGGACGAGATGCGCGCGCTCAGCATCGAAACGGTGGAATCAACCCAGGGCGCCAGGATCACCGCGGACACGGATGTCGAGATCCTGGTGGCGGGAGGGGCCGGCGGAGCGGGCCTCGACGCCCGGGCCGCGAAGATGATCTACACCCCGGAAGACCGCAGGTTCGCGTTTCTGGGCACCGCCTCCGTGAAGCAGAAGGACTTCGAGACCAGGGCCCCCGAGATCCTGGTCGGCCTCGGCCCGCCGGGCGGCTTCGAGATCAAGAGCCTCGAAGCGAAGGGGGGCCTCGTCGCCATCAAGGCCATGGAAAGAACCGCCGAGGGCACCCACCTTCTATACACTCCGAAGGACGGCCGGGTGGCCATGGCCGGATCTCCGGTCAGACTCGAAGCCCAGGGACGAAAAGTGCAGGGAAAGTCCGTGGTCTTCTTCACCTCGGGAGACCAGGTGGAAGTGGTGGGGGAGGAAGGGCGAACCGAAACCGTGCTTCAAAGAAAGATCATCAAGCCGTGAGCGCCCCCCAGATAACCCTTCGCGGGGAGGGTCTCACCAAGGCCTACGGATCCCGCGTGGTGGTGAAGGACGTCAACATCGAGATCTCCACCGGGGAAGTGGTGGGCCTCCTGGGCCCGAACGGCGCGGGCAAGACCACGACGTTCTACATGGTCGTGGGCCTCACCAAGCCGCGCTCGGGTTCGGTCTTCCTGGGAAGCGACGACATCACGAGCCTGCCCATGTACCTTCGGGCGCGGGCGGGCATCGGCTATCTGCCCCAGGAGACCAGCGTCTTCCGGAAGCTCTCCACGGAGGAAAACGTCCTCGCCGTGCTCGAGACCCTCGGTTACTCCCTGCGCGAGCAGAAGACGAGGGCGCGCGAACTCCTGCAGGAACTCGGGATCGCCGGCCTCGCGCACCAGCGAGCCGACACCCTCTCGGGCGGTGAGCGCCGCCGGCTCGAGATCTGCCGGGCCCTCGCCGCCTCGCCCCTTTTCATCCTGCTCGACGAGCCCTTCGCGGGCATCGATCCCATCGCGGTCGCCGACATCCAGAGGATCATCGAGTACCTCAGGAAGCGGGGGCTCGGGATCCTCATCACCGACCACAACGTGCGCGAGACCCTCCGCATCACCGATCGCGCCTACATCATCCGCGAGGGAGAGGTCTTCCGCGCGGGGACGCCGCGAGCCCTCGCCACCGACCCCGAGGTACGACGCGTCTACCTGGGCGATGATTTCGACCTCATGCTTCCCGAGATCCGGACGTAGACCATGGCACTTCAACAGCGCCTGTCCCTTTCCCCGAAGCTGTCGCAGCGCCTCGTCCTCACCCCGGCCATGCAGCAGTCGAACAAGCTGCTGCCCCTCACCACCCTCGAACTCGCGGACGTGATCAACCAGGAGATGGTCGAAAATCCCCTGCTCGAGGAGATTCCCGAGGACGAACTGGCCGGGCCCGCGCCGGAGACGGACAGCGAGGGAGCGGACGGATCGACCGCGGCCGAAGCGGAATTCGACGGGGATATCGGCGGGGTCGACCTGAGCGCCGAGTCGGTGGACCTCGCCCCCGAACTCGCGGCCGTGGAGCCGCAGGTCGATGCCGTGGTCGAGCCGGTGCCGGCGGAGCAGACCGCTCTTCAGGACAGCGACATCGACAAGCTCTTCGAGAACGTGGTCGACGACATCGGCGTCCGCGACATGGCGCAGAGCGATCCCGACTCCGAGTACTCGATCGAGAATCGCCTCTCCACCACCATCGACCTGCGCGATCACCTGATGGCGCAGCTGCGCCACGATGCCTCGCCCGGACTGGTGCGCGACCTAGGCGAAGCCATCGTCCAGAATCTCGACGACGACGGGTACCTGCGGACCCACGACCCCTCCTGCGAGGCGAGCGACCACGCGGCCTGCGGGAAGATCGTGCCCACCACCCTCGACGAAATCTGCGTGGCCATGGGACTCGACCCCGAGGTTCACCAGGAAGATGCCCTGAAGGCGCTCAAGCTCGTCCAGACCTTCGACCCGGCGGGGGTGGGGGCTCGCGACCTGCGCGAATGTCTCCTCATCCAACTCCGCTTCTTCGGTTTCGGGGACACCCCGGCGGTCACCATCGTCGAGTCGCACATGCGGGCGCTGGAGATGCGCGACGTGGCGGGCCTGGTGCGCGTCCTCGGCAAGCCCGAGGCGGAAGTGCTCGACTGGCTGGACCTGATCGAGGGGCTCGACCCGCGCCCGGGCAGCACGCTCTCCGCCAAGGCTCCGTCCTACGTGGTGCCCGACGTCATGATCTTCAAGAAGGACGGGCAGTTCGTGGTCGAGCTGAACGACGACTCCCTGCCCCGCCTCCGCATTTCCTCGAGCTACCGCCAATTCCTGAACGCGGGCTCCCCGGCGGATGACGAAGCGAAGACGTATGTTCGCGACAAGATGAGGAGCGCGCTCTTCCTTATCAAGAGCGTCGACCAGAGGCAGCGCACCCTCTACAAGGTCGCGGATTCCATCGTCAAGCGACAGGAGGCGTTCTTCGAACGCGGGATCTCCGCCCTCCGGCCCATGGTGCTCCGCGACGTGGCCGACGACATCTCGATGCACGAGTCCACGGTCTCCCGGATCGTGCAGAACAAGCACGCGCACACGCCCCAGGGCGTGCTGCCCCTCAAGTTCTTCTTCCACTCCGGCCTCAAGGGCGACTCCGGCGAGTCGGTGAGCTCGGTGGCGATCAAGGAGAAGATCCGCCACATGATCGACGCGGAGACCCCGGGGAAGCCGCTTTCCGACGCCCAGATCGGGCAGGTGCTCTCGTACCAGGGCACCACCATCGCGCGCCGCACCGTCGCGAAGTATCGCGAGGAGATGCGCATTCCCTCGTCTTCCGAGCGCAAGGGCCGGCCGCGATGAAGAAGACCTCGCCTCCGCGCGTTCCCGTCGAAGCGCTGCTGAGCGAGGCCGCGGCGCCCATGGGCCTGCGCCTGGTCGGGGGCAAGGCGGGCCTCAGGAATCCCATCGACCGCTCGCGGGTGCAAAGACCGGGCCTCGCCCTCACCGGCTTCACCCGCTACCTGAGCCCGGGACGCGTGCAGATCCTCGGGGGGAGCGAATCCTCCTATCTGAAGACCCTCTCGGTGAAGCAGCGCGCGGCGGTTCTCCGCCGTCTCATGGCGCGCGAGCTGTGCTGCGTGGTGGTGACCCGCGGCCTCGAGGTGCCGCCGGAGCTCCGCCGCGAAGCCGACGCGCGCGGCATTCCGGTGCTCGCCACCGCCCTGGATTCGACGCCCTTCATCAAGCGACTGACCGAATTCCTCGAGGATCGGCTGGCCCGCACCGGGCGCCAGCACGGCGTGCTCATCGATGTCCTCGGGGTGGGCGTCTTCATCCGGGGCGACAGCGGGATCGGAAAGTCGGAGTGCGGCCTCGAGCTCGTGGACCGCGGCCATCGCCTGGTCTCCGACGACGCCGTCGATCTCAAGGCCACGACCCAGGGCCTGCTCGGGGCCTCGCCCCAGCCGACCCGCGACCACATGGAGATACGAGGTCTCGGCATTCTCAACATCCAGGACCTCTACGGGGTTTCCGCGGTGAGCCCGGAACAGACCATCGACCTCGTGGTCCGCCTGGAGAAATGGAATCCGCGCAAGGCCTATGACCGGCTCGGCCTTCATCGCGAGACCGAGTCCATCCTGGATGTCGAGATTCCCCTGCTTCGCCTTCCCGTGGCCCCCGGCCGCAACGTGGCGCTCCTCGTGGAACTGGCCGCCAAGAATCTCCTGCTTCGGGCGCGCGGCCACGACGCCACCGTCACCCTGCTCTCCCGGGTGGAAGCCCTGCGCAAGCCGGAGCCGAAAGGGCGGGAATGAGCCCGGCGCTTTCCCTCTCCCCGCGTCAGGCGGAGATCGTCATCATTTCCGGGCTGTCGGGTTCGGGGAAGTCCCATGCCGCGAACGCCCTCGAGGACCTGGGCTTCTTCTGCGTGGACAATCTCCCCACCACTCTCCTGCCCGGGTTCGTCGATTTTCTGAAGGCGTCGGCCATTCCGCGGGCGGCGCTGGTCGTGGACATGCGCGAGCCCAATTTCGTGACCCATTTCGGCCGGGCCTTCGAGAGCCTGAAGCGCCAGAAGGTGAAGGTCAGCCTGATCTTCCTCGAGGCGTCGGACGCCGCGCTGATCCGGCGCTTTTCCGAGACGCGGCGCGCTCATCCCCTCGCCCCGAATCAACCGGTGCGGGACGGACTTCGCGAGGAACGGCAGGCGCTTACCTCCATTCGCCGCCTGGCCGATCTGATCCTCGACACTTCGACCCTCAGTGTCCACGACCTCAAGGGCTATATCCAGGAGCACTTCGGCGCGAGCCAGGCGGGCGGCGGCCTCGTGCTCACCGTTTTGTCCTTCGGCTTCAAGCATGGCCTGCCCACCGAGGCTGACCTGGTTTTCGACGTGCGTTTTCTGAAGAATCCTCATTTCGAGCCGAGGCTGCGCCGTCTGACCGGCCTCGACTCGCGCATTGTTCGCTTCCTGAAGCGCGCTCCCGGCACCGTCGAATTCCAGGCGAAGCTCAAGGACTTTCTGGGCTTCGTCATCCCCAAGTACGTGACCGAGGGCAAGGCCTACCTCACCATCGCCATCGGATGCACGGGGGGCCGCCATCGCTCTGTCATGATTGCCCGCGAACTGGCGGCAGACCTCGATCGGATCGAGGGCGTCACCGTTCGCCTCCGGCATCGCGACCTAAAGCAGAAATGATTGGAATCCTCGTCGTGACCCCCGGAGACGTGGCCAAGGAACTGGTGAACGCTCTCGAGATGATCGTGGGCGACCAGGAGCGGGTGGTGGCCCTTTCCATCGACTGGGAGGACGACGTGGACGTGGCCAAAGGCCATATCGGCAAGGCCCTCACCCAGTGCGGAAAGAAGAACGTGCTCGTGCTGACCGACATGTTCGGCGGCACCCCGACGAACCTCGTGCTCCCTTTCGCGGGCGACGGGGTCGAAGTGGTGACGGGCGTGAACCTTCCCATGCTGATCAAGGCCTGCCAGATTCGGACCAAGCCCCTCGCGGAAGTGGCCCGGATCGTCTGCGCGCAGGGCCGCGAGAGCGTCCAGGTCGCCGGGGACTTGCTGAGCCCGGCCAGGCATTGAAACGAAAGACCATTCGCGTCGTCAATCCGCTCGGGTTTCACGCCCGCGCGGCCGCGAAGTTCGTGGCCGAGGCCTCGCGCTTCGAGGCCCAGATCACCGTGGTCTTCAAGGACAAGGAGATGGACGGCAAGTCCATCCTCGGCCTGCTCCTGCTCGCCGCTCCCTGCGGCGCCAGCATCCAGGTCCGGGCGGACGGCCGCGACGAGAAAGAAGCGGTGAAAGCGCTCGCCGCGCTCGTCGCCGCGGGATTCGGAGAGGCGCCCAGGAGTTGAGGCTCTCGGGTTTCGCCATCGCTCCCGGCCAGGTGCTCGGGAAGGCGTTCGTGTTCCGACGGGCCGAGCGGCGGGTGCCCTTCCGGAACATCGAGAAGGCCGAGGCGCCGCGCGAGCGCGAACGACTGCAGACCGCGTTCCGCGCGGCTCAGGCCGAACTCGCCGATCTCAAGGGCCGGCTCTCCCGGGAGGCCGGTGAAGCGCACGCGTACCTTTTCGACGCGCAGGTGCTCATGCTCCGAGATCCCCTCTTCGCGGGGCGCAGCCTGAGCCTCATCGACGAGCGTCTCATCGGAGCCGAGTGGGCGCTCTCGATCGTCTGCGACGAGCTGCGCCGGCTCTTCGCGCGCGCGTCCTCGGTGATCGCGGAACGTTCCCACGACCTCGACGATGTTCTCGACCGTGTCCTCACCCTGCTCGGCGGCGCCAAGGGCGACCTGCTGCTGCCCCGCGGGGAAAAGGTGGTCCTCGTCTGCGAAGACCTGAAGCCCTCCGAGGCGGCCGAGATCGACTGGTCGCAGGTGGGCGCGCTCGTCGCGGATCACGGCTCGCCCACCCACCACATGGCCATCCTCGCCCGCTCCCGCGCCATTCCCTGCGTGCTCGGAGTGCGCACGGGAACCGCCCAGGTGACGAGCGATGCCCTTGTGCTCGTGGATGGAACCGCGGGTTACATCGACACCAGCCCGCCGCCCGAGACCCGGGTCGAGAAGATCACCGAGCACCGGCGAGCCGGCCCGCCCGAAGGACCGGTCCGGACCACCGACGGCGTCGAGATCCTCCTGCGGGCCAACATCGAGTTCCCTTCGGACATCGAAGCCGTCCGCGAGTCGGGCGCGATGGGCGTCGGTCTGTTCAGGTCCGAGTACCTGCTCTCGCGCCAGGGTCGCGCGCCGAGCGAGGACGCGCAGCTCGACCTCTATCGACGGCTCGCGCTCGCGGTGGCGCCCCACCCGCTCACCGTTCGCACCTTCGACCTCGGGCCCGAGGACCTGTCCCCTGCGAGTCCCTCGAGCCCGAATCCCGCCCTCGGCCTGCGTGCTTTCCGCCTGCTCTCCAGGGGCAGCGACTACTTCCGGCCCCAGATCCGGGCGCTCCTGCGCGCCGCCGACGAAACCGCGATCCGGATCCTGTTTCCCTTCGTGGGCGGCGTCCGTGACGCCGAGGAGATCCTGGCTCTGGTCGAGGACGTCGAGAGGGACCTTCACTCCGCGGGCCGTGTGTTTCGAAGGCCTCCGCTCGGCGCCATGATCGAGATTCCCTCCGCCGCCCTCGTGGCCGAGTCGCTCGGGCGGAAGTTCGACTACCTCTGCGTCGGCACCAACGATCTCATCCAGTACACCCTCGCGGTCGACCGCGCGGATCCGCGGGTCGGTCATCTCTATGCCCCGTTTCATCCCGCGGTGGTGCGTCTTCTGAGCGATATCGTGGCCGCGGCCAAGGCCGCGAATGTCCCGCTGTCGGTTTGCGGAGAGATGGCGGCGAACCGCGAGGGCGCGCTCCTGCTCACCGGTCTTGGATATCGCGAGCTGTCCATGGCGCCGACCTCCATACGCCAGGTGCGCCACGCGCTCGGCTCGTGCTCGCTCGGCGAGGTCGAGGAGGCGCTGATTCTGGCCTCGAGGCCGGATACTCTCACCGTCGAATCCTTTGCGGCCGCTCTCCGCGCCACGCATCGGGAGACCCTCGCTCCGGTGTGAGGCGGAATGATCGACTCGGCGAATCCAAGGGAACCAGAGAGGCAACAACACATGAACGAGAGCGCAAAGCGAATCGACAAACCCTGGGGCTATGAGATCTGGTGGGCCCGCACCGACCGCTACGTCGGGAAGCTCCTGCACATCAACAAGGGCGAGAGCCTGTCCCTCCAGTACCACGACGTGAAGGACGAAACGATCCTCGTCCAGGCCGGGACCCTGCTCTTCGAGACGGGCTCGAAGGACGATCCGACGAATCTCCAGAAGACCGAGATGAAGCCGGGCGATCTCTTTCACATCACCCCGCACACCGTCCATCGCATGACCGGGGTGACCGAGGTGGACATCGTCGAGGTGTCGACGCCGGAACTGGACGACGTGGTCCGCCTCGAGGACCGCTACGGCCGGGCCGGCACGAACAAGCCCTAGAAGCACGATCGCAACCGACCAGGGAGACCTCCCCATGACCTCACTCGGTGTCCTGCTCCTCGCCGCCGCGCTCGGGTGGGCGCAGGCCGCGCCCTCGCCGCCCCCGACGCCCTCTCCCTACATCGCGCCCCCGGTGACGCCGGCGGGAGCCGCGGTCGAACAGACGACCCACGGTGTCCTGCCCGGCCCGGAGCTGGTGGAGAGTTTCGACGGCCTCGGTCTGGGATTCAGCGGACCCCAGGGCGTGGCCCAGGTCAGGAACCCCTCCGACAACAGTCTGGCCGTGGGACCCGATCACGTCGTCCAGACCGTGAACGGCGCGGGCATGGCGGTGTTCACCCGGAAAGGGAAGAGATTCGAAGCCACCGGGAAAGTCCTCTACGGGCCGGTCCGCGCGAACAACGTCTTCAAGGGCTTCGGTGGAAACTGCGAGGCCCGCAGCAGCGGCGACGTGGTCGTGCGCTACGACCAGCTCGCGGATCGCTGGCTCATCGTCATGCCCCTGTTCTCCCGCGGGCCCGCGCGGGCCGACCAGATCGCGCCGGCGCCACCGGGGGTGACGCAGTTGAGCGTCCCCGGTGTCGCGAAGCAGCCGGGTCCCGCGGCCGTCCTGGATCAGCCGCCGCCTTCGACACCCACGCCCACCCCCCCGCCGGGGCCGCGTCCTTCACCGACCCCGGGACCCCAGGGGCCCTACTCGATGTGCTACGCGATCTCCGCGACGCCGGATCCGCTCGGCGCCTACTATCGCTACGAGTTCCTCCGTCCGCTCTTTCCCGACTACCCCCGCCCGGCGATCTGGACCGACGGCTACTACGTGCCCACGAGCACGAGCGACGACCGCATCTCGCCCGCGGTGGCCACGGAAAAGCACGCGTGCGTGGTCGACCGCGCGAGGATGCTGAAGGGGCAGCCGGCCAGCGAGCAGTGCGTCATCATCCACGACGTCAACTTCCTGAACAACGCGGACATCGACGGCAGGGTCCTGCCTCCCAAAGGCGCGCCGAACATCATGATGGCCGCGGGCGGTCGGCAGCTCGACAACATCCTGAAGGATGACGTCATCAACGTGTGGCAGTTCCACGTCGACTGGAAGGACCCGAAGAAGACCTCGGTCAAGGGGCCTCAGGTGATCAAGGTCGCGCCCTATCACTACCTGTGCGGAGGCCAGCTCACCTACTGCGTGCCCCAGCCGGGGAGCGAACTCAGGCTCGACGCGCAGGGCGACAAGCTCATGGCGCGGCTCGTCTATCGCCGGGTGGGAGGGCGCGAGAGCATGGTGGCCGCGCACTCCATCGACACCGCGAAGGGCGGCGGCGGCGTGCGCTGGTACGAGTTCCGGGTCAACGGCGACAAGGCGCGCAGCCTGAGCCTGTATCAGCAGGGCACCTACGCGCCGGAGGGCTTCTACCGATGGCTGCCGAGTCCGGCCATGGACAGGCACGGGAACATCGGCATCGGCTACTCGTTCGGAGGATCGCCGAACTACGCCGGCCAGCGCTTCGCGGGGCGTCGAGCGAACGATCCTCCCGGCGAGCTGACCCTGCGGGAGACCGTGCTCGTCTCCGGCGAGGCCGCGGATGGCGGTCCCGGCACGGGCCGGCCGCGCGCGCAGCGGTGGGAGGACTACACCCAGACCGCGATCGACCCGATCGACGACTGCACGATCTGGTACGTGGGGGATTACGTCAGGAAGGACGCCACGAGCT
>Ga0154020_10006348_pt1 | contig 13841 bp, 9 predicted proteins | sample Klosneuvirus_201_FD_109709 | JGI IMG/M metagenome (GOLD analysis project Ga0154020, IMG submission 109709) | Active sludge microbial communities from wastewater, Klosterneuburg, Austria - Klosneuvirus_20160825_MG | ecosystem: Engineered > WWTP > Aerobic digester > Activated sludge | place... | reverse complement strand
GTGGGCCTCGTGGGACAGCGCCCCGAAGCGCGCGAACCCGATCGGCGGTGGCTTGCCGGGCGAAGGCGCCACCGGGCTCACGGTGATCCCATCGACGCCCGCCTCGACGGCGGCGAGCACTCCCGCGAGATCGTGGCACGAGCGACCGATCCACGCGCCCGCCGGCAAGAGAGCGCGCGCCTCGTCGGGCGACACCGAACGTTCGCCGAGCTGCACGCCCGCGCCCACGACCAGCGCCACGTCCACCCGGTCGTGCACGACACACCGAAGGCCGGCGTCCAGCGCAGCTCGCGCCACCCCCACGAGCTCTCGTGCGGGACGGTGGGGGCCGCGCACACCGACCATGCAACGGTCCCTCCGGGGATGACCGGCGAGGCGTCGGAGCCGCTCCAGGGTCGCCTCCAGCGCACAGAGTTCGAGATCCGTGACCAGCAGGAGCCGGGGCTTGGGCGGGGCGTCCTGCACTGCGGAGGGCTGCGACCCACCCGCGGTCACTTGCTCGCCGACCCCTTGGGTCTGGCCGCCGCCGCGAGCTCCGCGGTCACCTTGCCGCAAGGTTTGTCAGCCTTGCGCTCGTCCTCGGCGCGCCGGGCCTCCTTGCTCGCCGGGTAGCGTTCGACCAGGAAATCCAGGGTTCGCTTGACCCCGTCGGCGTCGCCCGCGTCGGCCAATCGGCCGCAGAGGGCCCACAGCGCCTCCGAGGGCGTGTCGTCGCGGGCACGCTCGGGATCGGTCGATTTGCACTGGTAGGGGGCGGCCGAGGCCAAGGCGGCCGTGAGCACCCAGACGGACGCGCGGGTCACGAAGGGAAGCTACTCGCGTTGACAGGGAACCGCGAGCCGATAACCTCGCCCTCAGGGCGTCGTTCCTACGCCGCGCATTGGTTTCATCATCGGTTTCTTTTCGGAGGCTCTGTTCGTCCCATGTCGTCGCCCGAGGATTCGCGCAAGTTGTTCGTGGCTGGTCTGCCCGACACCATCTCTGAAGACATCCTTCGCCAGCTGTTCGAAGCGACAGGCGGCACTGTCGTCAACGTCAGCCTACCGAAGGACCGCGCCACCGGGCGGCCGCGTGGGTTCGGCTTCGTGACCATGGCAACCGACGCCGAAGCGAGCGCAGCACGCGACTCGTTGAACGGCTCGATGCAGGCTGGCAGCTCCATCAGCGTCCGGCCTTTCCAGGCCGAACCACCCAAGCGTGAAGGTGGGATGGGTGGACCGGGAGCTGGCCCTGGCGGTGGTGGCGGCGGGCGTCCCGCGCCGAGCCCCGACTCGACCCTCTACGTCGGCAACCTCCCCTACGACGCGAGCCAGGAGGAGCTCGAGGCGCTGATCTCCGGCGCCGGCGCCGGTCCCGTCGTGCGCATCCATCTCCCGACCGATCCCGACGGCCGCAAGCGCGGCTTCGGCTTCGTCACCCTGTCGTCGGCCGAGAGCGCGAACGCCGCGCTCGAGGCGCTCAAGGGCGCCGATCTGCGCGGCCGTCCCCTGCACATCAACATCGCTCACCCGAAGGGTGACCGCCCTGCCGGCGGGCCTGGCGGCTTCGCGGGTGGCGGTGGTGGAGGCGGCGGCTACAGTGGCGGCGGCGGTGGCGGTGGCTACAGCGGACCGCCCCGTGATTTCGGCAGCGGCCCGCGTCGCGTCGGCGCAGGGGGCGGCGGTCCGGCCGGCGCCAACCGTGACGGCGGTCCGAGCCGCGGGTTCGGCGAGAGCGAAGGCCGTCGTCGCCGCATGGAGCGCGACCGCGACCGTGAGCGCCGCCTCGACGGCGGCAGCGACGACGACGACGATTGAGCGGGTTGCGGGGCTGTCGTCGGCCTCGCCCACTCCATCTTTCACCGCCGTCTTTCACCGCGATCCGTCGAGTTCCTCGACTTGACGGACGCACCACAGAGTTCTACGGTTTCGACCCCGCTCATCACGGCAATCGCCCGGACGAAGCACCTCGCCGGCGACCTCGGAGACGACCATGCGTGACATCATCAAGCTCAGCTGCGCCAACTGCCAACGCTCGAACTACCACACGACCAAGAACAAGCGCACGATGAGCGAGAAGTTCGAGATCAAGAAGTTCTGTCCCGCGTGCCGGGCTCATCACCCGCACAAAGAAGGCAAGATCTCGAAGGGCTGAGCGTTCGCCTCGCCGCGAACGCCCCTCCGAAGTCGTGGCGAATCGGCCGCGCTTCGCTCGATAGCCACGCCCCGACGGCTCGATGCCGCGGGGCGTTTGGTGCTTTTGTCCAGGTGCTCGACTACCGGACGACGTTGCCCGAGACGAGCGCGTCGATCTCCTCCGCGGAGAATCCCCCCTCACCGAGGATCGTGCGCGTGTGCTCCCCCATCGCCGGCGCCGGCGCCTCGGCCGGTGGCGCGACCGGTAGGCGCACCTGGGTGCTCTCGCCCCACGGTGTCGCTTGCTTGTGCAGGATGCCACGCGCGACGAGGTGCGGATCGCTCGCGAGCTCGTGCGGCTCGAGGACGGGCTCGAGGCAGCAGTCGCGCTCGGCGCCGAACGCGGCCCACTCGTCGCGGGTGCGGGTCGCGAACACCTCGGTGAGACGCGCGCGCAACGCGGGCTGGTGCGCCCCCGGCATCATGGCGGTCATGTCGAGATCGAGCCCCACACCATCGCAGAACGACTTCCAGAACTTGGGCTCGAGGGCGCCCAGCGAGACCCAGCGGCCGTCCTTGGTGCCGTAGGTCGCGTAGGGGGCGATGCCGCCGGTCAGCGCCTCTCCCCCGCGCACCGCGGTGCCGTTCACCGCGATGGCCCCGAGCTGCGCCATCGCGAAGGGCAGCGTGCCCTCGCTCATCGCGATGTCGACCACCGCGCCCTGCCCCGTGGCCTCCCGCGCCCGCAGGGCACCGAGCAGGCCGATGACCGCCCAGAGCCCGCCCGCGACGTCGGCGAGCTGGAAGCCGGGCGGCTGCGGCGGTCCGCTCTCGGGCCCGGTGAGCCCGAGCACGCCCGAGCGCGCGAGGTAGTTAAGGTCGTGGCCGGCGCGATGCGCGAGCGGGCCCGTCTGCCCGTAGCCCGTGATGGCCGCGATGACGAGGTGCGGGAAGTCGTTGCGCAGCCGCGCGTGCGAGAGGCCGAGGCGATCGAGCACGCCGGGGCGGAACTGCTCGACGAGCACGTCGTAGCGGGGCAGGAGGCGCTCGAGGGTGGCGCGCCCCTCGGGCCGCTTGAGGTCGAGGACCATCGAGCGCTTGCCGCGGTTCAGCGCGAGGAACGCCGCGTTCTGGTCGCCCAGCTGCGGCGGCATGTGGCGCAAGTAGTCGCCGCCGTGGGGGTCTTCGATCTTGTCGACGCTCGCGCCCATGTCGGCGAGCACCAGGGTCGCGAAGGGGCCTGGGAGCAGCCGGGTGAGATCGAGCACACGTACGCCTTCGAGCGGTCGCTGCATGGGCAAACGATGCGGCACCTCGCGCGGCGCGGCGAGTCAAAAAGCAGCGAGGCCACCCCTTTGGGCGGCCTCGTCGCGGTGGCTACGCGCGCGTAGCCGGCGTGATCACTTGGCGAGATCGAACAGCTTCTGGAGCTTCATGGCGAGCATCTGGTTGCCCTTGACCTTGAGCTTGCCCGCGAAGAACAGCTGCATGCCGTTGGCCTGGGGGTTCTCGACGAGCTTCTGGAAGTCGTCGGCCGCGATGTCGATCGTGCACTCGGCGGTGGCGATCTCACCGGCCACACAGGACGGGCCACCGTTCTTGGTGGTGTTGATGGTCCACTTGCCACCCGCGTCGCCGCCGATGTTCATCTGGAAGACGTGGCCGATCTCCGCGGCCTTGTCCGGCTGCTTGGCGATGGCGGCGGGGAGCTGGTTGTTGAACAGATCCTGGATGTCGACAGCCATGGAGTCCTCCACACGATTGATACTGAATGACGATTCAGTCGGAGGGGGTACCACCACCGGCCGAGGATCACAACGGTCGACGCACGGCGGCCGGCTGGCTAGGTCCAGCGCCCATGCTGAAGCTCGCACGACAGAGCGATCCGGGGTTCGCGGCGGTCGTTCGGGCCCTCGAGACCCGCGGGGACGAGGACCTCGGCGCCGTCGAAGCGGCCGTCCGCGGCATCCTCGACGACGTCCGGAAGCGGGGCGACGAGGGCGTGCTGGACGCCTGCGCGCGCTTCGAGCACCGCCGGCCCTCTCCCCTCGTCCGGACGTTCGACGGCGAGGCCGCGCTCGCCCGCCTCGAGCCCGCCGCCCGCGAGGCGCTCCGATTCGCCGCCGCGCGCATCCGCACGTTCCACGAGCGCCAGTGGTCGGACGAATCGTTCGTCTACGCGGACGGCGGCGCGCGGCTCGGCACACGGGTCCGCCCCCTGCGGCGCGCGGGGGTCTACGCCCCCGGGGGCAAGGCTCGCTACCCGTCCTCGGTGCTCATGGCAGCGATCCCCGCGCAGGTCGCCGGCGTGCGCGAGATCCTCGTCGCGACGCCGCTGAGTGGCGACGCGGGCGACGACGCGCTCCTCGCCGCCGCGCACCTCGCCGGGGTCGAGCGCATCCTCGACGCCGGCGGCGCGCAGGCCATCGGCGCGCTCGCCTATGGCACCGCGAGCGTCCCGCGGGTCGACATCGTCGTCGGCCCGGGCAACATCTACGTCGCGTGCGCCAAGAAGCTGGTCTCGGGCCACGTGAAGATCGACGGCATCGCCGGCCCGAGCGAGATCCTCGTGGTCGCCGACGACAGCGCCGACGCGCGCGTCGTGGCCGCCGATCTCCTCTCCCAGGCCGAGCACGACGAGGCGGCCTACCCGCTCCTGCTCACCGACTCCGAGGCGCTCGCCCAGGCGGTCGTGGCCGAGGTCGAGGTGCAGCTCGCGAGCCTGCCGCGCGTCGCGATCGCGCGCCCGTCGGTCGACCGGCAGGGGTATGTGCTCGTGGTCCAGGGCCGCGACGCGCTCGCGGAGATCGCGGACCGGCTCGCGGCGGAGCACCTCGCGCTGCACGTGCGCGAGCCCCACGCGCTCCTCGACCGCATCACGGCCGCCGGCGCCGCGTTCATCGGGAGCAACACGCCGGAGGCCGTCGGCGATTACGTCGCGGGGCCCTCCCACGTGCTGCCGACGGGGGGCGCGGTCCGGTTCGGGGCGCCCCTCGGCGTCTACGACTTCGTCTCGCGCACGAGCCTCGTCGAGTACGACCAGGCCACCCTCGCCGCCCAGGCCGACGCGGTCTGCGCCCTCGCGCGGCTCGAGGGCCTCGAGGCCCACGCCCGCGCCGTCGAAGTGCGCCTCGGCCGGCGCTGACCGGCGCTGGTCAGCGCACGGTCTCGAGGATCAGGGTCCGCGCGGGTGGCGCGTGGTCGTCGATGCGGAAGGCGCCCTCGACGCGGGCCCGCACGAGCTCCACGTCGGACTGCTTGGCCACGTGCAGCTCGACGAGCGGATCGCCTAGGGTGACCGCCGTGCCGCGCACCGCGCGGAGCACGAGGCCCACGCGCGGATCGACCGGCTGTTTGGCGCGCGAGCGACCGGCGCCGAGGGCGACGGCCGCGAGCCCGAGGGCCAGCGGATCGACGTCGGCGACGAACCCCGCCCGCAGCGCCGCGAGGGTGACCACGTGCGGCGCCGAGGGCAGGAGCGTGAGGTCGGTGGTGACTCGCCGGTCGCCGTGCTGCGCCTCGATCATGCGACCGAAGCGGTCGAGCGCCTCGCCGGAGGCGATCTTGGCGCGCGCGAGCGCCCGGCCCGCGGTCTCGTCGGCGGCGACCTTGCCGAGGACCAGCATCTCCGCCGCGAGGGCGAGCGTGATCTCGACCAGGTCGGCCGGGCCGCCGCCCTGCAGCACCTCGATCGCCTCGCGCGTCTCGAGCGCGTTGCCGATGGTGAGGCCGAGGGGGTGATCCATGTCGGTGAGCAGCGCGCACACCCCCTTGCCACCGCGCTTGGCGACCGCGACGAGCGACTGCGCCAGCGCCCGCGCCCGGCCGAGGTCCTTCATGAAGGCGCCGCGGCCGACCTTCACGTCGAGGACGAGGGCGTCGATCCCCTCGGCGAGCTTCTTCGACAGGATGGAGGCGGTGATGAGGGGGATGGACTCCACCGTCGCCGTGACGTCGCGGAGCGCGTAGATCCGCTTGTCCGCCGGGGCGATCTCCTTGGTCTGCCCGATCATGCAGGTGCCGACCTCGCGGACGATGCGGCGGTAGTCGTCGACCGAGAGATCGACGCGGAACCCGGGGATGGACTCGAGCTTGTCGAGGGTGCCGCCGGTGTGACCGAGGCCGCGGCCGCTGACCATCGGGACGGGCACGCCACACGCGGCCACCAGCGGTGCCAGTGCGAGGCTCACCTTGTCCCCGACGCCTCCGGTCGAGTGCTTGTCGACCTTGATGCCAGGCTGATCGGAGAGATCGAGGACGGTGCCGCTCGCGAGCATGGCGTCGGTCAGCTCGAGGGTCTCCCGCTCGTCGAGCCCGCGGAGGAACGCCGCCATCAGCCACGCCGACATCTGGTAGTCGGCGAGCTCGCCGGACCCGAGCCCGGCGATCAGCCGCTGGATGTCCCCGGGCTCGTGGGCCCGACCGTCACGCTTGTCCCCGAGCAGCTCGACGAAGCTCCGCGCCATTCGTTCCGTGTACCATGCGGGCCATGGCACACGCAGCGGTGATCGGCGGTGGTTCGTGGGGTACGGCGCTCGCCCGGGTGCTGGCGGACAAGGGCGAGGAGGTCCGCCTCTGGTGCAAGCGACCCGAGGACGCGGAGGAGATCGAGCGCACCCGCACCAACGCGCGCTACCTGCCCGGCGTGAGCCTGCCCCCCAGCCTGCGGGCCACGGCCGACGTGCGCGAGTCGCTGGTCGGAGCCAGCATCGTCGTGCTGGTGGTCCCCTCCCACGTGCTCCGCGAGGTGACCAAGGAGCTGGTCGCCGTCGGCATCCCCGACGACGCGCCCATCGTGAGCGCGACGAAGGGGATCGAGAACGAGTCGTTGATGCTCATGAGCGAGGTGCTCGAGGACGTGATCCCGCCGCTCCAGCACCGGAACCTCGCCTACCTCAGCGGGCCTTCGTTCGCGCGGGAAGTCGTGCGGGGCATGGCCACGGCGATCGTCATCGCGAGCCGCAACGAGCAGATGTGCCACCAGCTGATCCACCGCTTCTCGAGCGAGCGCATGCGCGCGTACGCCAACAGCGACGTCGTCGGCGTCGAGATGGGCGGCGCGCTCAAGAACGTGATCGCCATCGCGGCCGGCGCGGTCGACGGGCTCGGCCTGGGCCACAACGCGCGGGCCGCCGTGATCACCCGCGGCCTCGCGGAGATCGCCCGACTCGCCATGGTGAAGGGCGGGAGCGCGCTGACCTTGGCCGGACTCTCCGGGATGGGAGACCTCGTGCTCACGTGCACCGGGGAGGCCTCGCGTAACCGCACGGTGGGCTACGAGCTCGGGCGCGGTCGCAAGCTCGCCGACGTGCTCGGCAGCATGACCCAGGTGGCCGAGGGCGTGCGCACCACCAAGAGCGCCAAGGAGCTCGGGGAGAAGCTCGGCGTCGAGCTACCCATCACGCAGGAGGTCTACCGCGTGCTCTACGAGGACAAGCCCGTGGCCGAGGCGGTCAACCAGCTGATGACCCGCGCGCTCAGCTGGGAGTGAACCGTCCACCGGGCGTGCCTCACCGAGGCGACGCCCCCAAAAACTAGAACGCCCGGGCGCTTTCGCGACCGGGCGTTCGTGCTCTCACGAGCGGGGGATCAGAATCCCTTCAGATCGCCGCGCAGGTCCCACTGGTACTGGCGGTTCACGTTGAGGATGCCGACGTAGCGACGCAGCTGGGTCTGGGCCGTCACGTCCTTGACCGTGGCCGGCTTGGCCGGATCGGTCCACTTCGGACGCTTGGTGACCGCGTCGTAGAGCGGGTAGCCCTTGCCGTCCGTCTGGACGTCGTAGGCCGCGGCGAGGATGCGGTTGGCGTGCTCGAGCATGCGCTGACCGACGTTGGCGGCGCGCTTGAACCCGTTCTGGTCCGGCGCGGTGGCCTCGTTCATGTCACGGCGCGCACCCCAGAGGACGCCGCTGTCGGGCTCGTAGAAGAAGACCTTCTCCGAGTCGGCGAGCGGCAGAGCCTCGGGACCACCTTCGATCCAGGTGCGCATCGTGTGGGCGATCGCCATGCTGCCGTCGTCCTGGCCGAGCCAGAAGGTGTAGAGCAGCGTGGGGACCTGCGTGCGGAAGCCGACCAGCGGGTCGAGGTAGACGGTGTTCGCGCCCGCCTCGGCCTTGTAGGTGTTCTCCCAGAGCTTCTGGTACTGCGGCTCGACGACGTAGTCGCCGGCCTTGGTGGCCTTGCTGCGATCGATGTACGGCGCGACGGCGTCGAGGTCGAAGGCGAACACACCCGACATCAGGCGGTCGTAGGCGACCGGCATGAAGGACCGGAAGTTGATGAGCATGTTGCGACCATCCACGTAGGTGTCGCGCGAGTAGTAGACGTGCATGGGCGGGAACTGCGCCGCGAGGGCCTTCGATGCGAGCGGCTTCTCGAGGTAGGTGCCCGAGCGGTTGGGGTACGAGTTGTAGTTGAACGACCCGCCCTTGAAGTTGCTGACGTCGGTGTCGATGAAGCGACCGTCGAGGACGCTCACGGTGACGCCGGGCGACGGCTTGCCGAAATCGGGCCAGCTGTCCGGGACTTCCCACATCTCGTTGACGACACCCGCGGACGCATCCTTCGGCGCGTAGGGGCCGGGCTGCGGACGGAGGATGGCCTTGGAGAGCTCGGCGAACAGCGCCGTGCCCGCGAGGACGTAGCCACGACCCCAGTCGTCGGACTGGAGAGCGGGGTTGGTGTCCGTGGTCTTGTCCGGGTACATCGCCGCGTACTGGCCGATCTTGCTACCCGCCAGCCAGCCGATGCTGTGCATGCGCGAGAAGTAGCGGTCCCAGAGGCGGCCCCCCATGAAGAAGGGGATCCAGCCACGACGGCCGCGACGCCAGAAGTCGAGGAGGTAGCGGTACTCGTAGAGGCGCGCGACGTTCTCGGCGGCCTCGTAGACGTCGGCGCCCGCGTCGAAGCGGAGGCCGTGCGGGTAGCTGGCGTACTCGTCGGTGCCGAACCGGTACGGCCAGCGGATGCGGCCGTCCTTGGTCTTCCAGGCGAGCGCGTCGAGGTCACCCTCCACGTTGCCCGTCACCATCTCGCTGAAGTGCGCGTGGTCCTTCGCCGGCGGCTGGCAGACCACGCCGTCGATGGCCGCGTACTGCTCGGCCGACGACTTGTCCTTGGCCGGCACGCAGCGCGAGGCGTCGAAGAGGAGCTTCTCTTCCTGGAGCTTGCGCGCGAGGGTCGTGTAGTGGGTGGGCTGGAACTTCGCCCCGCCGCCGACCTTGGCGTCGGTGCGCTTGACCCACCACTGCTCGGACAGGTGGCCACGCGGCATCGTCTCGCCCGGGAAGGCGTGCAGACCCGCGAGGTCCGGACCGACCTTGCTACCCGCCTTGAAGGTCTCGACGGTGCCACCGTAGATGAACTTCATGGCGGCCTTGTCGTAAGAGCCGAGACCCATGAGGTCGGTGTTGAAGTCGTAGCCGTAGTCCATGATGGACGAGTAGGCGTACTCCTCGATCGACGCGTGGACCTTGGTGCCGGTCCCCATCTCCTCGCTCGTCTCCGGGTCGAGGTAGCGAGGGCCCATGCACGTATCCGTCTTGGGATCGGTGCGCGGCCCGGTGCACTCGGCGGTCTTGGCGCCGTCGGCGGTGCGGAGCTTCCAGTAGTTCGGGTGGAAGTTCATGGAGTCCCACGAACCCTGGAAGTTGTGGCGCAGACCGACCGTGTGGCCGACCTCGTGCTCGGTCACCGCGCGGTAGATGTCGCGGCGCAGGTCGAAGAACAGCTTCTGCGACCGCTCCTCGGGCGAGAGGTCCTTGTACTTGTCCTTGTACTTGCGGGCGAGGCCCTCGAGGTGGGGAGCGTTGAACTCGTCCATCCCGAACATGCACATGCCGTGGGCCTCGAGGGTCTGGTGGACCTTGTTCGAGAGCTCCGCCATCGCCATCGGGTTGAGCTTGCCGCCGAACGGCGACACCGACTTGCGGACCTCGGCGGCGAGCGCCGCGTCGGCCTGGGCGATGGGCAGGTTGCCCGCGAGCCACTGATCCTGCGACAGGATCTCGGCCTCGGACTTGCTGCCGGCGAGCTTGGTCGCCGTGGCGTTCATGCGCGCCTCGGCTTCGGCCTTGCCACCGAAGCCCTGCTGCCCGCCGACGCCCTTCGCGCCGATCTCGGCGTTGACCGCGGCGAGCGCGTCGACGTTGGCCTTGCCCGCAACCGCGGCCCCGGCGCCGATCTTGGCGACGAGATCCTTGGTCTGGATGCCCTTCATCCGGGAGTCGATCTCGGTGGCGCTGAGCCCGCGCGGAGCGGGACCCTCGCCACGGAGGAACTTGCCGTAGGCCTCGTACATGGCCGGCGTGTCGCTCGGCGCGTACTTGCCGAGACCACCCGCGATGTGCGCGCCGGTCGAGAACTCCTCGACGCTGATGTCACCGATGGCGATGCGCGCGAGGTCGCGGGCCATGGTGGCGTAGCTGTCGAGCGAAGCGCCGTAGATGTAGGCGGTCGCCTGCACCACTTCGCCCGTCAGCGGGTCGGCACCGTCCGGGCCGTAGCCGAGGGGCGCGGCCGAGAGCGGCTGATCGACCCAGCCGATCAGGTTGTACCGGAGGTCGCCCTCGCGGGCGATGGTGCCTTCCTTGCCACACGACTTGTGTTCGCCCGCCTTGACGGGGTTGTGGCAGAGGACGAGCGCCGGGCCGTTGCTGGCCTTCGGGGTCTCGCCGTCGAAGAACTGCGCCCGGCAGCCAGCGGCGTCACCGCCGAAGCGGCGGCACTCGACCTCGCGGGACACGGCAATGGCGTTCACCATGGCGTCGTTCCACTGGTCGATCAGCTCCTGGTTCGTGTCCCACAGGTCGGCCGGCATGCTGGTCGACACGAAGTAGGGGATGCCGCGCACCTCACGCTTGGCGAGCGGGATCGTGCAGAGGCCGCTCTTCTTGCCGGTGTTCTCGCCCGCGTACATGTCGCAGACCGAACCCTGCACGCTGCCGCAGACGCCGTCGCCCTTGACCTTGTCGCCATCCTCGCCGCAGGCGCGCTCGTCGTGGCTCTTGGTCCAGAGGTTGTGGCGCGCGACGAGGCGGTGCCACTTCGCGTCCGTCACGCCGTACTGCCGCGAGAAGCCGTAGCGATCGCGGTTGAACGTGCCGAACATCGAGAACTTCGCGCTGTCCGTCTCCATCGCCTCGTAGTCGCGCTGCCCGACCTTCATGAAGGACGTGCGGACGGCGACCTCTTGGTCGTTGCAGTCGGTGACGACGCTGCCCGAGTAGAAGTTGGAGATGATGCAGGCGGGGAGCCACGAGACGCCGTCGAACGAAGGCGCCTTGGCGAGCCACTTGCTGGTCAGATCGAAGTAGCCGTTGGCCGTGTCGTAGACGGGGGCGTTCGGGCTGGTCGGATCCGTGACGTAGTAGTCGACGTTCTGCCAGCTGATCTCACCGAAGATCTCGCCGAACCAGAGGCCGGCGAAGTCGGGGTCGCTGACGAGGTTGCGCGACCAGTCCACGCGCATGTAGTCGCGCTGGAACCACGGCCGGTCGATCGGGTTCTCGACGATGACGTTCTGCTCTTCGCCCGTGGTCGGGTTGTACGCCCGCTGGATGTCGAAGTGCGACTGGATGCGGAACATGGCGACGATGACGCCGTTGTTCTTCGACGGGTCTGCGCCCTTGCCGTCCGAGCCGCTCACGAGCTCGTAAGAGCGGCGAGCGACGAGGAAGTTCTCCTGGATGTCCCACCGCACGCGGCGGAGCTCGTCCTGATAGCCGGGGAAGGCAAAGCTGTTGCTCTTGCCGACCTCGGTGATCGTCATGCGCATGTACCACTCGGTCGGGTTCGCCGGGTCAGGCCCGAGCAGATCCGCCTTCTTCATGTAGTTCGGCTGCACCTGGCTGATGGGCTCGCGCTCTTCCGCGCAACCACCGCCGCTCGCCGCCACAGAGAGCCCCAGGAATGCTGCCATTCCCAGCCGGCTCAACCATCCCTTACGCATCACAGCCTCCTATTCACACTCAGAAAGATTCTTGGGGGGAGCCGGGAGGGGAGCGCTCGCGCGCTGCACCCTCCCAGCAGGGCGATCAGCAGTCGCGGTCGTACGAGTACCCGCACGGGCCGAAGCCCAGGTAGTAGAGCGAGACGCGGACCTGGTTGAGGAAGCCGACGTAGAGGCGGAGCTTCTCCGCCGCGGCAGCGTCCTTCACGTCAGCCTTGGTGATCGCCACGGTCGTCCCCTTCTTGAGCGGACGGTGCGTGATCGGGTCGTACTTGGCCTTGAGCTGGGTCGAGCCGACCTTCACCGGCTCGCTCTCGACGTCGTAGGCCGCGAGCAGGAGCTCGTTGGCGTGCTCCATCATGCGGGCGCCGATGCCCTGGTCGACGATCTTGCCGGCGAGGGTCTCCTGGCCGAACGACTTGGCGTTCCACTCGATGCCCTCGGAGGGGTCGAAGAACACCACGCGCTCGCTGTCGGGGATCGTGATGCCCTCAGAGCTACCGGGGACCCAGATGCGGGTGCGGTTGATGAGGTCCATGCTGGAGTCGATCGGCTGGTAGAGCATCATCAGGACGACCGCCGGGACCTTCTGCCGGAAGCCGAGCATCGGGTCGACGACCTTGCTGCCGGCCGGGCGGGTGATCTTGGTGACGTCGGCGTCCCAGAGCTTGAGGGTCGACAGCGGCGTCATGCCGAAGGCGTCCTTGGTGCTGGCGGGATCGATGTACGGACCGACGGTGTCCCAGTCGTCTGCCATGACGCCGGCGACCAGGCGGTCGAAGGCCTGCGGCAGCGCGCTGCGGAAGCTGAACATCACGTTGCGGCCGTCGAGATAGGTCTCGCGGGCGACGGTGCTGAGCTTGGGACGGGCGTCGGTGAGGGCGATGGCGGCGAACGGCTTCTCGAGGAAGCTGCCGGCGCGGAACGCGTACGCACGGTAGTCGTACTGGCGCTTGAGATCGAAGCGGTGGTCGACGTAGCGCGCGTCACCGACGCCGAGCCAGAAGCTCGGGGTCACGCCGCCGATCGGCTTGGTGGGGTCGGCCTCTTCGGGCATGCCCGGAGCGACCGAGTAGAGGTCGTAGAGCGAGCCCGGCTGCTTGTTGAGCGTGTAGGCGCCCGGCTGCGGCCGGAGGAACGCCGACTGCATCGCGTCGAACAGCTGGGTCAGCGAGAGGCTGCCGCCACGCGCCGAGTACTTCGCCGGATCCTCCTCGAAGCCCGAGCGGACGACGTCGGAGAGGGCGTTCCACTGGAGCGACTGCACGCGGTCGAAGAACCGACCGTACATGCGGCGACCCGCGTTGGCGACGTTACGCTCGCGCCTTCCCATGCGGAAGAAGTAGTCGAGGTACATCATCCCGTAGCGATCCAGGATGTCCTGGGTCAGCTCGTAGAAGTCGGCGCCCGAGTCGTACACCATGCTGTGGACGTACGCCGTGTTGCCGTCGCTGACCTTGTAGGGCCAGCGGCGACGGGTGAGGCCGTCCGAGCCCTTCCACGGACCGGCCGGGTTGGTCTCCGCGTACTGGACCTTCCACTCGTCGGTCGCCGGGAAGCCCTGCGCGTTCGCCGAGACCATGTCGCGCACGAGCGCGTGGTCACGGTGGGGGACCTGGCAGACGAGCCCGAGGGCGCCGATGCCACGGTCCTTCTCCTCGGCGGTCTGCGGGCGGCAGCGCTTGGGGTCGAACAGATTGAGCTTGATGCCCATCTGCGTGTAGTGCGTGTCGGTGCCGCCGACGTACCAGGCGTCGGCGTTCATCAGGCCGAGGG
>Ga0154020_10006347_pt1 | contig 13841 bp, 4 predicted proteins | sample Klosneuvirus_201_FD_109709 | JGI IMG/M metagenome (GOLD analysis project Ga0154020, IMG submission 109709) | Active sludge microbial communities from wastewater, Klosterneuburg, Austria - Klosneuvirus_20160825_MG | ecosystem: Engineered > WWTP > Aerobic digester > Activated sludge | place... | reverse complement strand
GGGCGCAGGCGCACCGCGTGCTCGAGGTGCAGGCGCGCCTGCTCGGCCTCGTGGCTCGCGCGGAGCAGCTTGCCGAGCTGGTAGCGCGCCTCGGGGTCGTCGGGGCGCGCGCGGACGGCTTCCTCCAGCGCGGGTCTCGCCTCGCTGCCGCGGCCACCGGCCACGAGCGCGAGGCCGAGGGCGCCCTGCACCTCGGGGTCGCCGGGCGAGAGCCACTCGGCGCGCTCGAGGATCGGCAGGGCCTCGGCGGAGCGGCCGAGCCCGTGCAGGAGCACGCCGAGCATGCGGTGGCTCGCGACGTCGTTCTCGTCGCCCGCGATCGCGCGGCGCAGGGTGGCGATGGCGTCCTCGACGCGGCCGAGGGCACGCTGCGCGCCGGCGAGCTGCACGAGCACGTCGGTCTCCGGGGAGAGCGCGGCGGCCTCGCGGAACGCGCGCTCTGCGCCGTCGTGGCGCGCGAGGCGCGAGTACACCCCACCGAGCGCGAGGAACGTCTCCTGCTTCGGCGCGACCGCGACCGCGCGTTCGTAGGCGCGCGCCGCGGGCTCGAGGCGCTCCATGTCCACCGAGAGCTCGGCGAGCTCGAGCTGCAGCGGCTCGTCGGTCGGCTGCCGCTCGGCGAGCTCGGCGAGGATGGCGAAGATGCGGCCCTTGTCGCGCAGCGCGCGGCTCGCGGAGAGCGCGCCCTTGCGCGAGGCGAGGTCGTCGGGCAACAGCGCCATCGCGCGCTCGAAGGCGTCGAGCGCGCCACCCGGGTCGCCCGCGGTGAGGGCGAGCTGCCCGAGCTTGTTCCACGCCGGCGCGTTGCCCGCGTCGAGCGCCGTGGCCCGGCGGAGGGCGTCCGCGGCCTCGGCGGCGCGACCGAGCTGCTCGAGCACCGTGCCGAGGGTGAGCAACACGCGCGGATCGTTCGGCGCGGCGGCGGCGGCCACCGCGAGCGCGCGCGCGGCCTCCTCGGCGCGACCGAGCTTCTGCAGGCTCACGGCGAGGCGCGCGTGCACGTCGCCGTCGCCCGGGTTCTGCGCGGAGAGCGGCGAGAGCGCGGCCACCACGGCGTCGTGGCGATCCAGCGCCTGCAGCGACACCGCGAGCGAGAGCACCGCGCCGCGGTCCTCCACCTTGGCCGCCTCGAGCGCGGGCACCGCCTCGTCGTGCTTGCCGACACGGTGCGCGGCGAGCCCGAGGGTGCGCTGGATCTCGGCGTCGGCGGCGCCGGCCCGGACCGCGTTGCGCGCGGCCTCGAGCACCTCGGCGTCGTTGCCCTGCTGGACGAGGAAGCGCACGAGCCCCACGTGGCCATCGCGCCAGGTGGGGTCGAGCGCGAGCGTGCGCCGCAACAGATCGATCGCCACGAGCGGGTCGCCCCCCTGGGCCTCGGCGAGGGCGAGCTCGCGCAGCGTGCCCACGTGGTTCGGGCGGGCGCGGTCGGCGTCGCGCAGCACGGCGCGCGCGGTGTCCCAGCGCCCGAGTCGGTTGCGCGTGATGCCGGCGCCGAGCAGCAGCTCGGCGTCGTTCGGCTTCGTCCGGAGCGCGACGCCGAACGCCTCGTCGGCCTGTTCGAACCGCGACAGCCGCAGGAGCGCCTGCGCCAGCGCCGCGCGCAGCTCGACGTCGTCGGGCGTCGTGCGCAGAGCCTCCTCGAGGGCCACCACCGCTTCGTCGTCGCGACCGCTGCCGGCCGAGAGCCGCGCGAGGCCCACCTTGCCGAGCGCCCACGCCGGGTCGAGCCGCAGCGCCTCGCGGTACGCGGCGACCGCCTCGTCGTTGCGCCCGAGCTTCTCGCACACCTCCGCGAACAGCTTGCTCGCGACGGGCTGGTCGGGGGAGAGCCGCAGCGAGTGCCGCAGCGCCTCGCGCGCCTCCTCGAGCTTGCCGAGGCGCGCCTGCGAGAGGCCACGCCCGTAGAACAGGTCGGCGCCGTCGGGGTTCAGCGTGATCAACCGATCGAACGCGGCCGCGGCGTCGAGCCAGCGCTCGAGGCGCAGGTACACCTGCGCGAGGGTCGCGCGCGCGGCGAGGTCGTCGGGCTGGGTGGCGAGCGCGTGCTCGAGCGGCTCCACGGCCTCGGCGTCGCGCGAGAGGGCGACGAGGGCGCGGGCCAGCGCGAGGTAGCCCTCGTGCCACGAGGGCGCGATCACGAGCGCGCGGCGGTAGGCGTCGAGCGCCTCGCGCGCCTGCCCGAGCCGCTCGCAGGCCTGGCCGAGGCCCTTCCACACGTCCAGATCCTGCGGGGCGCCGCGGGCCGCCTCGGCGAGCGCGGTGCGCGCGACGTCGAGGTGTCCGGCCTTGAGCGCGGCGAGCCCGTGGTCGCGGCGCACGTTCGCGTCCTCGGGGCGCAGGCGCACGCTCTCGGCGAGCGCGGGCTCGGCCTCTTCGGCGCGACCGAGCTTGAGCAGGGTGGCGCCGAGCTCGGCGTGCAACCCCGGATCGGCGGGGCGCACCCGGATCGCCCCCTGGAACGCGGCGATCGACTCGGCGTCGCGCCCGAGCTTGCCGAGGAGGCGCGCCATCGCGGCGTGCGCGCCCTCGTGGTCGGGATCGATCTGGGTCACCTTGCGCTGGGCGGCGAGCGCCTCGTCCCAGCGCTCGGTCTTCGCGCAGGCCTCGGCGAGGGCGAGGTAGATGGCCTTGTCCTCCGGGCGGAGGCGTCCGGCGCGCGAGAGGCTCGTGCGCGCCGCGTCCCACTGGCCCACGCGCGACTGCACGACGCCGCGGGTGTGGAGCAGATCGGGGTCGTCGGGCTCGAGGTCGATCGCGCGGCCGAGGATGTCGCTCGCCTCCTGGTCGCGGCCGAGGCGCACGAGCACCTTGGCGAGCGCGCCGTGCAGGGCTGCGTCCTCGGTGCGGACGGCGAGCGCGTCGCGGTAGCTCTCCGCGGCGTCCTCGTGCTGCTCGAGCGCCTCGTAGCAGCGCGCGAGCTCGATGCGGCCCTCGGTGTACTTCGGGTCGAGCTGCAGCGCTTTGCGCCAAGCCTTCACCGCGGCCTCGTGGCGGCCGAGTTTCTGGTTGCACTCGGCGAGGCGCTTCTGGGCCTCGGCGTGCTCGGGGCGCAGGCGCACGCTCTCGGCGAGCGCGACGCGGCCCTGCTCGAAGCGGCCGATGCGCAGGCAGGTGGCGCCGAGGTGGAAGAGCACCTCCGGGTCCTCGGGGCGCAGCTTGGCCGCGCGCTCGAGCGGATCGACCGACTCCTCGAAGCGCCCGAGCCGGCTCAGCGCGCTGCCGAGGCCGGCGATCACGTCGAGGTCGTCGGGGGCGAGGGCGAGCGCCTTGCGCAGGGTGTCGACCGCCTCCGGGTCCTTGCCGAGGGCGATCCAGAGCTTGCCGAGCATCGCCTGGCCCTCGTGCCAGCCGGCGTCGAGCAGCAGCGCGCGGCGGTAGGCCGTCGCGGCCTCCTCGGTCGCGCGGCGGCCGTCCTCGCCCGAGGTGACCGCGGCGACCCGCGAGCACGCGCGGGCGTAGTCGCGGTACACGTTCGCGTCGTCGGGGGTGATCTCGAGCGCGTCGCGCAGGATGTCGCGCGCGGCGGCGTGCTCGCTCGTGGCGGCGTACACGAGCCCGAGCTGGTGCATGCGGGGCACCACGCCGGGCTCGAGCTTGAGCGCGCGGCGCAGGCGATCCGCGGCCTCCTCGAGCCGCCCGAGCTGCTGCAGGACCGCGGCGAGCTCGGCGTGGATCCCGGCGTTCTCGACCAGGATCTTGAGCGCTTCCTTGTACTCGTCGACGGCCTCGGCGAGTCGCGTGAGCCTGGCGAGCAGGCGCGCCACGAGCACGTGCCCGAAGATCCACGACGGCTCGAGGGCGAGCGCCTTCTTGTTGGCGTCGATGGCCTGCTCGTCCCTCTGCAGCTGCGTGAGGGAGTCGCCGAGGATCTTGAAGGCGGCGACGTCGTTCGGGCGCTGCGCGACGACCCCCTGCAGCGAGGCGACCGCGTGGGCGTGGTCGGTCGCGCGGTTCTGCGCCGCGCCGAGCTCGAAGAGGATGTCGAGGTCGCCCGGGCGCAGCTTGGCCGCCCGCGCGAAGGCGTCGACCGCGGCGGCGTGCTCGCCGAGCCGGGTGCGCGCGCGCCCCATCGCGAGCAGCGCCTCCATGTGGTCGGGCACGAGGCGCACCGCCTGGTCCCACGCGTGCGCGGCCTTCGCGTCCTCGCCCAGCTTGGCGCGCGCGAAGCCGAGGTGGACGAGGGCGTCCACGTGGTCGGGCTTGAGCTTGAGTGCGTCGTCGAACGCCGCGGCGGCCTCGCCCGGGCTGTCGACCAGGCCGAGGTTCACGCCGAGCTCGTAGAAGGCGTCGACGTGGTCGGGCTTGTTGTCGATGACCCGGCGGAAGGCGGTGATGGCCTCCGTCGCTCGACCGAGCTTGGCGTAGGTGACCCCGAGCTGGAAGCGCTTGAAGGGGTCGTTGGGCTTCACCATCAAGCTCGTCTTGAGGTAGTCGAGCATCTGTTCGAGCTGCTGGCTCATCGCGCGGCAGGATACGGGGTCGGAGTGCCTGCCCGAAAGTGGCCTCTTCGTTTTCGTCTGTGGCAGGGTCGTCGGGTGACGATGGATCCCGTTTCCCTCCTGGACTGGTTTTCGGCCGTGGCGTGCGACGCCGCAACGTTCGGGCGGGAGGACGCGGCCTTCATTGCCCGCGAAATCTGCGAGAGAGCCCGAGAATCGGGGGGCCTCCGGCTCACTCTGGGGGACATCGCGCTCGCCGACGACGGCAGCGTGGTCCTCACAGGCAAGCCCGAGGCCTGCGACGAGCGCAGCTCGGCCCGGTCGATCCGCAGGATACTCGACGAGCTCCTCCAGCGTGCTCCTGATTCGACGCCGGCCCTCCGATTGTGCGCCGCCCGCTTCGAGGACACCACGCTCGAGCTGCTCGCGAAGGACCTGGAGTTCGCGGGTGGGACCCTGGACCGCGGCGCCCGACGGGCCTCGATCGCGGCGGCCGTCGCCACGATCCGGGTGACCATGAAGGACGGGGTCTTCGCCGGCCCCGCCCCCACGAGCTTCCGGGCGTCCCCGGTCCCCGAGCCCGCGTTGCCCCCGATCTCGCGGGCGCTGCCGACCTCGACGCTGCTCGCGATGGCGCCGCCGCTCTCGGCCCCCGGGGCGCTGCCCGACCCGACCGTGGAGCGCATGCGGGCCCAGCTCGCCGCCTCCGAGCTCGAGCGCACGCGGCTCGCGAGCTCCCTCACCATGTACGGCGACGCGCTCCGCGAGGCGCAAGGACGCATGGGCCTCGCGAGCGCCGAGATTGACGCGAGCCGTGCCGAGGCCGAGGCGCTGCGGCGCGCGGCCAAGGACGTCGAGGAGCGCCTCCTCCGCGAGATCGAGGCGCGCGAAGCGCAGCGGGCGGCGCAGCTCGAGTCCGAGCAGGGCCGCCGCGCCACCAACGAGGCGCAGGCCCGTGCCCTCGAGGACGAGGCCCGGAGACGCCGGGAGGCCGAGGCCCGCCTCGCCGCCGTCGAGCGGTCGCTCGCCGAGGCCGCCGCGCGGTCGGCGGACGCCGAGGCTCGCTCCGCGGAGGCGAAGGCCGAGCGCGAGAGCGCTTCGATGCGCGCGCAGGCGAGCCTGGCCGAGGTCGAGGCGCTGCGCGCGAACCTGGCCGCGCAGACCGAGCAGGCGCGCGAGCTGCGGGACAAGGCGGCGCGCCTCGAGCGCGAGGTCACGCGGCAGGCCGAGCGCGCGGGCGCCACCCGCACGCTGCCGCTCGAGGAGCACGAGCAGGCCCTCGCCGCCGCGACCCGGGACAAGGCCGGGGCCCTCGCCGCGCTGGAGCGGGAGAAGGCCGAACTCATCGCCACGCTGGCTCGCGAGAAGGACGCCGCCCTCGCGGCCCTCGCGCGCGCCAGGGAAGAACTGCAGGCGCTCGCCGCGAGCGAGGCGCAGCACCGCGCCACGATCGCCGCGCGCGAGGACGCCCTCGCCGAGCAGACCCGCAAGCTCCACGAGCTTGAGCGCTCGGCGATGGACGAGCGCCGCAAGGTCGAGACCGCCACCGCCGACCTCGAGACGCGCGCGGCCCGGCTGCGCACCATCGAGGCGCGCCTCGAAGCGCAGGAGGCCGAGGCGACCCAGCGCCTGCAGCGCACCGAGCAGGCCGCCGCCGCGCGCGTGACCGAGCTCGAGGCCGAGACGGCGCGGCTGCTCGAGCAAGAGGTCGCGCGGGCCGAGCGCGCGCTCGAGGCCGAGCGCAAGGAGGCGCAGCGACGGGAGAACGAGACGGCGGCGCGCCACAAGGCGGAGCTCGCGCGCGTGATCGGCTCCGCGGAGGCCGGCTCCGCCGAGAACGTCGCGACCCTCGAGGCGGCCCACCAGCGCGCCCTCGACCAGCAGCGAAAGGAGCACGGAGCGGCCCTCGCCGAGGCCGCGCAGCTCGCGAACCAGCAGAAGGCCGCGCTCGAGAAGACCCTCGCCGAGCTGCGCGGGCGCCTCGATCGGGCCGAGCTCACCGCGCGCAGCGAGCTGCTCCGCGCCCGCGACGGCTGGAACGCCGAGGCCGAGACGCGCCACACCCGCGAGCTCGGGGCCGCGCTTCAGAAGCTCCGCGTGACCCTCGAAGAGGAGTCCGAGCGCACCCGCGCCGAGGAGCGCTACAACCACACCTCCGCGCTCACCGCGATGCGCGCCGAGCACGACGCCCTGCTCGCTTCCTTGCGCAAGGAGCGCGACCAGCTCGAACAGTCGCTGTTCCGCTCGCTCGCCGACCGCGACGCCGAGCGCCAGCTGCGCATCGACGTCGAGTCGAAGGCGTCGCAGAGCTCGCGCGAGCTGCGCCGCCGCTCGCTCGCGGCGAGCGAGCCGGTCGAACCCATGATCGAGGCGGCGGCCCCTGCGCCGCCGAAGGAGGCCCCGAACGAGGCGAAGACCGAGACCCCGGAGCCGCCGGAGGCCAGCGTGCCGCCGACGCCGCTCCCCGATCGCGTGCGCCGGGTGCTCACCGGCAACCGCGCGAAGCTCGCCTCGCTCGGCGGCTACGGCGCGCTCGGCCTGCTCGGCGGCCTCGCGATCTTCGCGATGGTCCGCGCGGTCTCGCCCTTGTTCCTCGCCCCCGAGGCGCCGCTGCCTCCACCCCCCAAGGCGGCTGGCTCTCCCGCGGGCAGCGCCGTCGCCATGAACCCGCCGTCGAGCTGCCAGGCGTCGCTCGAGCTCGAGAACGTGGTGAAGGGCTCGGAGGTGCTGCGCCGCGTGGGCCAGGCGCCGGTGTCGTTCGTCGTCCCCATGCGCGTGCCGCTCGAGCTCGTGGTCACCCACGAGGGCTACGTGCCGAAGCGGCTCTCGGTGAACGCCGACGCCGAGTGGGCGGTGGACGGTCCGTCGCCGCACCTGTCGCTGGAGGCGGTCATGGAGGGCAACGCCGTCGCCAGCACCGGGACGACAGGCTTCGAGAAGTTCCCGCGGACCGACCGCCACTCGCCGCCGCCCACCGACGGCGCGCGCGGCCTCCTCACGGTCAGCGCGACGCCCGCGGGCGCCGACCTGTGGCTCACCGTCGACCCGAAGACCCTGCGCGACCTCCCGTGCGGCGCCCCGGTCGAGCTCCTCGTCGTCGCGCCGCTCGGCACGGTCCGCAAGGAGCGCGTCGAGTGGAGCGCGTTCCACGGCGCCCCCCCCGCGGCCAAGCTGAAGCTGTGATGCTGGTGGGGGGCCTTCGCCCCCCACGGATCGCCCTGCCGCGCCGCGGGGTTCGCCATCCTCCGCTTCGCTGCGGACCGCGAACCCCGCGTCGCTGACACGGCGAACCCCCCGCTCGCTTCGCTCGCATCGGCGCCGTGACGGGCCGCGCCGCGGGCACGGCGAACCCCCCGCTCGCTTCGCTCGCATCGGCGCCGTGACGGGCCGCGCCGCTGACACGGCGAACCCCCCGCTCGCTTCGCTCGCATCGGCGCCGTGACGGGCCGCGGGAGGGGTTCGCCATCCTCCGCCGCGCCGACCCTTGCGGCGCGCGCGGTGTACCGGCACGATGTTCGGTTCATGCACGACGTCGTGCTCGCACCGCACCAGCTCGACCTCGAGCGCTTCGCGGAGCTCTCGGCCGAGATCGACGTCTCGGGCGATCGGAGCGGCACGCTCGCGCGCGCGGGGCTCACCGTGTCGGCGTGGCTCGCCGTCCAGGAGCACTGGCTCGGTCGGTTCGGCGACGAGGCCGGCCACCGTCGCTTCGGCCTCGCGCAGCGGCACGGGCAGCTCTACCTCGCGGCGCGCGTGCGTTTCCAGAAGGCGCGGCCCGCGGCGGCGGAGCGCCCCATCGACGTGCGCGCCGAGCAGGTGTCGCTCGACGCGCGGGCGAGCGTCCCGCCGCGGGTCCTCGAGACGCCGCTCGCCGCGGGCCTCGGCACGGGAGCCTCCGCCGCCGGTGGTCCTCGCCTCGCGCTCGCCCAGTATGCGGGCCTCGCCGCCGAGCTCGCCGTCGCGCCCGAACGCCAGCCCGAGATCCTCGCGCGCTACGGCTTCGACGAGGACGCCCTCGGTCGCGAACACGCCGCCTGGCAGCTCGTCTTCGCCGGCGAGCCGCCGCGCTTCGAGGAGTACCTCGCGCGCTTCCGCCACTACCGCGACTGGCTGCTCGGCGCGTCGGCGGGCACCGGCTCCGCGGGCTCGGTGCGGACATGAGCGACGACCAGAGGTCCCGCTTCGTCGACGACGCGCCGGTCCTGCTCGGCGCCGCCCTCGAGCTCCGACGCACCCAGGTCGCGGTCGCGATCACGCGCGCTCCCGTCGATCTCGACCTCGAAGGCGCCGTCGCCTTCGCGCTCGCTCTGCCCGCGATCGAGGTCGAGCACGCCGACACGCGCGTGCGTCGTCACGCGCCCACCGCCGAGGACTTCGTCCCGAGGAGCGACGTGAACCCGACCCTGCCTGCCGCCTACTCGTCCATGGCCCACGCCCCCGCTCCCCACCTCGAGGAGCCAGCGCTCGTGCGGCTCGAGCCCGCGCCGGTCTCGTCGGACGACGTCACCTCCGTGCGCGACTTCTACAGCGAGCCCGACTCGGGCGAGCGCACGCGCGTCGCCGAGAGTCGTGAGCTGTTCCTCGGTCAGCTCACCTCGCTCGAGACCATCCCCGAGGTGGCGCTGGCGATGCCTGCCGACGGTCGCATCGAGCCCGCCGCGGTGCTGCTCGGGCGCGCGCGCGGGCTCCGGTTCCGACTGGCGTTGCTCGAGGCCTGGCCCGAGAACACCCCGGCTCGCTCGGTCCGCGCGCGCGATCCCCGCTTCCTCGACGCGCTCCTCGACGCGGCCGTCCTCGTCGTCTTCGCGGGGGCACGCGACCTCTACGCCACCCCCTATCCCACCGACGCGGCGCTGCTCGGGGGCCTCTGCCGCCTCGCCGGCCTCTACAGCGACCGAGCCACGGTGCGCGAGGCGGGGGTGGCAGCCTGCGCGCGGGTGACCGTCCTCGGTCCGAGCCACACCCTCGAGCGCCTCGCGGGTGCCATCGGCGCGCTCCTGGGCGCGGATCGCGGCGCGATCGGCAACGCGGTGGCCACTCTGGCCCGGCTCGCCGGACCTGCCGAGGCCCGCGCGGCGGTCCTCTCCGACATCCAGCGCCTCGTGTACGGGTAACAGCGACGAGGTGGCGCCGACAGACGGAGAGACCCGAGTTCCCACCCTGGCGATCGTCGGATACCCTGGCAGCGAGGCCCCATTTTGACCGCGATCGACGCCCTTCTACGTCTCAGCGGCGAAACGCTGCCCGCCGACGCCCACCCCGTCGCCTACCAGGCCGAGGAAGCGCTCTCCGAGCTCTTCCGCGCGGACGTCGAGGTGTGGACCCACGACCTCGCCTTCGACCTCGGCTCCTGCCTGAAGAAGCCGTTGCTCCTCGAGATCGTCAACGAGCGCGCCGAGAGCCGCTATTTCCACGGCGTGGTCACCGAGGTCGAGCTGCTCGACGCCGACGAAGAAGACCGCCTCCGGTTCCGCGTGCGCCTCGAGCCCGCGCTCCAGGCGCTCCGTCACCGCGTCAACAGCCGCATCTTCCAGGACAAGCCCATCATCGCGATCGCGCGCACGATCTTCGAGGAGGCCGGGTTCGCCGACCACGTCGAGTGGCAGACCTTCGCCGAGTACGCGCCGCGCGACTACACCGTGCAGTATCGCGAGACCGAGCTCGCCTTCGTGAGCCGCCTGTTCGAGGACGAGGGCATCTTCTACTTCTTCAAGCACTCGCCCGACGGCCACAAGATGGTCGTCACGGACGACACCAGCGTCTTCAACCAGGCCGAGGGCGCCGAGGTCGTCACCTTCACCCTCGCCCCTGGCATCCTCGACGTCGCGGCGCAGCCTCTGAAGGCCTTGAGTCGACGGTGCACGCTGCGTTCCACGCACGTCGTCGTGCGCGACTACGACTTCGAGAAGCCGCAGCAGGATCCCACCGGCGAGGCCGAGGCCAAGGACAACTGGCCGATGGAGGTCTACGAGTGGCCCGGCGGCTTCGTGAAGGGCGCCGACGGCAAGCGCAAGGCCGACGCGCGGCTGCGATCGCGCCGCCGCGACGCCGACGTGATCCGCGGCGCGAGCGAGGCCGTCGGTCTCCGGCCGGGCATCCCGTTCGAGGTGCACGGCGCGCAGGAGGACTACTGCAACGGCGAGTTCGTCGTGACCCGCCTGTCGAGCCGCGGCGAGCAGTACCCCGACGCCAGCACCAAGAACTTCATCTGTCACAACCAGTTCGACGCCATCCCCGCCAATGCCCCGTGGGCGCCGCCGCGCAAGACGCCGCGCCCCCGCATCCACGGCGTCCAGACGGCGGTCGTGCAGGGCCCGGTCCACGACCCCGAGTCGATCCACACCGACAAGTACGGTCGCATCAAGGTGCGGTTCCACTGGGACCGCGTGGGCCAGCACGACGACAAGGCCACCTGCTGGCTCCGCGTCACCCAGCAACAGCTCTCCGGTTCGATGATCCTCCCGCGCGTCGACTGGGAGGTCGCGGTCGCGTTCTACGACGGCGACCCGGACCGGCCCTTCGCGCTCGGGCGCGTCTACAACGGCGAGCAGCCCGTCCCCTATGCCCTGCCCGGTGCATCCGCGACAGGCACCATGAAGAGCATGTCGAGCCCGGGCGGCGCGGGTCACAACGAGATCAAGCTCTCGGACAGCGCCGGCAGCATGGGCTTCGGCATCCACGCCGAGAAGGACCTCAACATCGCGATCGGCCACGACAAGAGCGAGAAGGTGGGCGTCGACGAGGCGCACACCGTCGGCGTCAACATGTCGCGCAGCGTCGGGTCGAACCAGACCATCAAGGTGGGTGGCAACCAGACCCTCAACGTGGGGGCCGTCGCCTCGCAGAAGATCTCCGGCGCCCAGAGCATCTCCGTGGGCGGCAACGAGAGCGACAGCTCCACGTCGAACCTGATCGAGAACATCGGTGGAGCGCGCAGCTACACCGTCGGCGCCAACTACACCTGCATCAACAACAGCATCACCGTGGAGGCCAAGTCGGGCATCACGCGCACGGTCAGCGCGGTGCACCTCAACGCCAGCGCCTCCGCGATCAGCGACAACATCGGCGGCTCGTTCACCGAGACCATCGGCGCGGTGAGCCTCCAGCTCGTCAAGGGCACGGCGGCCGAGTCCGTGGGGGCATCCAAGACCCAGACCAACGCCGCGGCCTCGGTCCACATCATCGGCGGAAAGCTGCAGTACCAGGCGCTGATGACCACCTACCTCGTGGGTGGCGTGCACTACCAGAAGGTCGCCGGTGACTACACCGTCAAGGCGCCCATGATCACGCTGCTCGGCGCGACGGGCACGTTCAAGGGCGGCGGCAGCGAGGTCAAGCTCGGCGGCGGCCCGATCGTCCTCAAGGGCTCGAAGCTGGCAATCAAGGCCGCGACCATCGTCAAGATGGGCGCCTCACTGAAGATCGGACCGGGCTGATGGCGTACGCACGGGTCACCCTCGAGAGTTCGCTCACGCTGGACGGGGCGGACGAGCTGCGCATCGTCGCCGTCCACCTCGTCGAAAGCCTGTCCGACGTGCCCACGCTGGTCTGCACGGTCACGGCCGGGGCCGAGACCCCGACCGCCGTCGACGTCATCGGCAAGAAGGCCGAGCTGAAGCTCGATCGGTCCGACGGCAGCTCGTCACGCAGCTTCGTGGGCGTGGTCATGCAGGCCAAGCGCACCATCGCCAAGGACGGCAACCTTCGCCTCGAGCTCGTCGTCCAGCCGCGCATGGCGAAGCTCGGCAAGCGCACCAACTGCCAGCCGTTCCAGAAGCAGTCGGTGACCGAGATCGTGAAGAAAGCGCTCGAGGACGCCGGGATCACCGAGCAGCGCTGGACGGTCACGGCCACCTACGAGAAGCGCAACTGGACGGTCCAGTACCGGGAGACCGACCTCCAGTTCGTGCAGCGGCTGCTCGCCGAGGAGGGCATCTGGTTCGCGTTCGAGTTCAAGGACGGCACCGACACCGTCGTGTTCTCCGACGACCCGACCGGCCTCGAAGATCTCCCTGGTGAGAAGACCCTCCCCTTCCGCCGTCAGTTCGGCCACGCCGAGGTGCAGGACGTCGTCGGCAAGGTCCGGCTGCACCACGAGATTCGCTCCGACAAGGTGATGCTCCGCGACTACGCCTTCGAGCGCCCCAAGGCGATCCCGGAGAGCAAGACCGAGGGCAAGGACGACGGAGCGCACGTCCTCGAGGTGTACGACTACCCCGGCCGCTTCGAGAAGAACGCCCCGGGGGACCACCTCGCCAAGGTCCGCCTCGAGCAGCTCCAGCTCGGGCGACGGCGCCTCCAGGGCAGCACGGGCGCGGTCGCGATCGCCCCCGGTCGTCGGTTCGTCGTCGAGGGGCACCCGGTCGGCGCCATCAACGCGGAGTGGATCGCGAGCCGCGTCGAGCTCGACTTGCAGACGCAGGAGGGCCACGCGGCGGGCGAGGAGCACCGGCTCAGCCTGACCTTCACCGCCTTCCCGGGGGGAGACACCCCCCTCCGTCCTCCGGCCCGGCCCGTCGCGCGCGTGACCCCTGGGCTCCAGACCGCGCTCACCACCGGCCCGAGCGGCGAGGAGATCCACGTCGACAAGCACGGCCGCGTCCGCACCCTCTTCCCCTGGGATCGCAAGGGCAAGAAGGACGACACGTCGAGCGACTTCTTCCGCACGGTGCAGCTGCCGCAGGGTGGCGCGGTCTACCTCCCGCGCGTGGGGTGGGAGACCACGGTCGACTTCCTCGAGGGCGACGTCGATCGCCCCATCGTGTTCCAGCGCGTCTACAACAAGGCCACGCCCCCTCCCTACGCTCTCCCGGCCAACAAGGCCCGTGGCTCGGTGCAGACCGCCACCACGCCGGGCGGAGGCTCGACCAACGAGTTCCGCACCGACGACACCAAGGGCAAGGAGGAGATGTTCTTCAACGCGTCGAAGGACATGAACGTCGACGTCAAGAACAACACCACCGAGTCGGTCAAGAACAACGCCAAGCACGAGGTCGGCTCCAACCACAAGCTCGACGTCACCAACAGCGTCACCGACTCCGTCGGCGCCGACGAGACCATCACGGTCGGCGGCAACCAGGAGGTCAAGGTGCAGACCTTCCAGGTGGACGACGTGGGTGGCGCGCACACGCACTCCATCGGCGGTAACCGCGACCTCAAGGTCAGCGGCGACCACAAGATGGAGGTGAAGACCGACACCACCTGGACCATCGGGGCCATCAAGACCGACCTCGTCGTGGGCTCCGTCAGCGAGTCCACGCCGGCCAGCATCAGTCACACCGTCGGCGCGGCGCTGGTCGAGATCACCGCCTCCGATCGCTCCGTCATCGTCGGCGGCTCGCACACCGAGACGGTCACCGCGCTCAAGGTCATCGCCAGCAACGCGAGCCGCGGCGTCACCGT
>Ga0154020_10006346_pt1 | contig 13843 bp, 16 predicted proteins | sample Klosneuvirus_201_FD_109709 | JGI IMG/M metagenome (GOLD analysis project Ga0154020, IMG submission 109709) | Active sludge microbial communities from wastewater, Klosterneuburg, Austria - Klosneuvirus_20160825_MG | ecosystem: Engineered > WWTP > Aerobic digester > Activated sludge | place... | reverse complement strand
AGGGCAATTGAAGGATCTCCTGCAACAGTGAGAGTACACGGAACCAATACTGTTGGAGTTAGTGGATCATTACTGGAAACCGCGATGTTTGAAATATATGTACCGGCAGCCAAACCTGTAGTTTGGAATGTTACGGTTACATTCGAAGTTCCCACAGCAGTTACTGTATCTGAAGTCTGACTAAGCGTAATCCAAGATGCGAGTCCGTTCTGTCCACCCCATGCAATTGCGTTAGCGATAGCTTGTGAACTGTTAACTCCGGTAGTATAATAATCGAAGGCAAGGAAAATAGCTTTACCTGAACCAAACGGGCGATAAGTAATGATATCGCTTCCTGCATCACCAACAATCAGAGTCTTATCTAAATCTGAAATACTGTAAGCAAAAGTAGCACTTGGCGCAGTGAATGTTGAAGAGAGTCCTTGCGCCAATGGATGAGCCGGATCAAGTACCGTCACTGTATTGCCAACTGAATTATCGAAGTATGTTCCGGAGAACACTCCTGTGTTGAACATGCAATCTGCACCTGAAGAGAATGCTCCACACCATACAACACTTCCACCATTGTTGAGGAAGGTACGAATGACGGGACCTAATGTTGTCCAGACAGCAGGATCACCTAATTCCTGTTCAGGAATTAATAGGACATTTTTACCTGTTAACAAACCTTGTAAAGTACCAGGGCTTGTAGTAGCTGTAGTAGTAAGAGTATAATTTGTAAAGTATTGGTTGATGGCGGCAATTGTATTCGGGAATTCAGAAAATAAATCTGTTCCATAAGACATTGCCAGAACGCGGATGGAAGAATTTGTCGATCCATCTGTGCTATATACCAATTGTCCTCCCCCTGTATTTGAAACTGCCAGATTGAATGATGCAACATCGCCGCACATTACGTTCGCGACAAGTGAGTCAGGTGCAACACTAATATGAGGAGCTGCTTGTACCGTAATTGTCGAAGTAATGGTATCGGAGTCAACACATGAAAATGCAACTAAGGTCACTGTGTATGTGCCAGGCATGCTGTAAGCGTGCAATGGATTTTGACTTCTTGCAGTATCGCCATCACCAAAATCCCAAAGCCAGTTGACCGGTCCGCCAGTACTTAAGTCGGTAAACTGAACATCGGTAAGTAGTGGGGGGTTCGTATTCCCTATTCCGAGAGCAGCAGTTGGTGTGATACTCGGTGCGATTACAGATTCCCAAGTACAAGCAAAACCACTATCAATTATAGAAATGTCGGATCGCCATACTATCAACATGCTTCCGGAAGTTGCAGTAACGGGAGCAGGAATTGTAGTTCCGGCATAGCTCATCAACTGCAAGCCTGCGGTAGTTGTTCCATCGTAAACTGTGAAGAAATCGTAGCCGGATTCAGTTGCGAATTTTTGAAAACTCAGAGTGATGGTAGTTGCACATGGGGGACTAATTAACAATGTGCAATTTTCGTTTATCACATATACGTCATTCGGTCCACCTGAATCATAAAGTGTTCCGATTGAATCTGTAGTTGTTGAGACAGAGCACATGTTGTATGTACCTTGGGCACTGGCGGAAAGCTGAACCGTCAGCATCACAGCAAGGACAGCAAACACATTGAGTAATAGTTTTTTCATAGCAGTCTGGGTGAATTTTTTGTATTTCCAAATGTATGATATTTTTTTTAAATATACACTCGCAAGGCATCCGGAAAAACAACAAAAAATCCTATGTTCTGACAGATGTTTTTTACCAATTTTTTCAGGCATTTGGCGGACTAAAAGCCGACATTCGTCCTGAAAAGCTTGATGGCAATGGCTAACAAGACAATTCCGAAGATCTTTCGGAGAATGCTGATACCGGCGGTTCCCAGCAATTTTTCGACTCTGTGGAGATTCCTTAACACAATATACACGATGAAAAGATTGAGAATAATCCCGATAATAATCGTCGGAATATCATATTCAGCGCGTAATGATAACAGGGTAGTCATTGTTCCTGTTCCGGCTAACAATGGAAAAGCAACGGGAACGATAGATGCTGTTGACGGAATTTCATCTTTGTAAAGTCTTATTCCCAGAATCATTTCCAATGCCAAGAAGAAGATCACCAAAGAACCTGCAATCGCAAAAGATTGTATATCAACTCCCAAAAAACTAAGTAGAGTTTCTCCAAGGAAAAGAAAGCCAATCATTATGACCATGGAGACCAGGGTTGCCTGTGCCGATTTTATATGTCCTACCCGATTTTTGACTTCCAACAAAACCGGAATTGATCCAACCACATCGATCACTGCAAAAAGGATAGTCGTAACCGTTAAGATGTATCGAAGATTCAGTTCCATGGGAGAGAATAATTTAATCTGGAGATTTCAAACCGGCAAGCTCCGCATTTCAAAATAAAAAATAACGATTATCGACGTAGGTCCATCCCGGATATAAAGATTAGTCCGAATCGTACTTTAACCGTTCAATGCTTCAGCTCCTGCAACAATTTCGAGAATCTCATTCGTAATTGATGCTTGTCTGGCCTTATTGTAAGACAATCGTAACTCTTTTAGTAAATCACCTGCATTATCGGTGGCCTTACTCATGGCAGTCATTCTGGCGCCGTGCTCAGATGCATTGGAATCCAGAACGGCTTTATAAATTTGAACGCGTATAGATTTAGGCATTAATTCTAAAACCAATTCTTCTTTCCCAGGCTCAAAAATATAATCATTCTGAACTTTTACTTCTGTTTTTTGAACGGGTGCAACCGGTAATACTTGCTCAATAGTAACATATTGAACTGCCGCATTTTTGAATTGATTGTATATGAGATCGACTCTGTCGTATTGTCCCTTTTTGAATTCGTCCATGACTTTATCAGCAACAGCTGCTACGGATTCAAAGTCAAGATTATTATACAGGTCGTTGTGATTACCACCATAGACCGCAGGCGTCTTACTAAAAAAGTCACTTGCTTTTTTTCCAATACACAAGACCTTTACATTGCCCTCTTTAACCTGTGAAGCATAATTTTCACGAAGCAATTTATTCGTTGCGCGAATAATTCCGGCATTAAAAGCTCCGCATAAACCGCGGTTTGAGTTTACTGCTATAATTAATACTTTATTTATAGGACGTGCTTTTGTCAGCTCACCACCAACTCCACCTTCAAGGCTTCCTGAAATATTCTCCATGATATCACGAAGTTTTCCTGCATAAGGACGCATCATAGTAATCGCATCCTGAGCGCGTCGTAATTTTGCAGCGCTCACCATTTTCATTGCTTTGGTGATTTGCTGGGTAGAATTAACTGAACTGATTCTATTACGTACTTCTTTTAAATTTGCCATGGTACTTATTCTCTAAATCATCGGACAGGAATTCGAGAATAAAAATCCTGTATGATGGTTCGATGATTATTTTGTTTTATACTTTGGACTCAATTCTCCGGCAACTTTTTCAAGCACGGAGGTGATACTATCGTCAAACTTTCCGCTGCGTAAAGCATCCAAGGTTCCACGATGTTGTGCATCAAGAATACCAAGAAACTCGGATTCAAATTCTTTCACTTTGTTTACAGGAACATCACGAAGTAATCCTTTGGTTCCACAATAAATAATGGCAACCTGTTTTTCAACAGACACAGGGGAATATTGTCCCTGCTTCAGAATTTCCACGTTTCGCGCACCTTTGTCAAGCGTAGCTTTTGTAGTAGCATCAAGGTCGGAACCAAACTTCGAGAAGGCTTCCAATTCACGGTATTGTGCCTGATCAAGTTTCAATGTTCCGGCAACTTTTTTCATGGATTTGATCTGGGCATTACCACCCACACGCGATACCGAAATACCAACGTTAATGGCGGGACGAACACCAGCGTTGAAGAGGTTTGCCTCAAGGAAAATTTGTCCGTCAGTAATTGAGATTACGTTTGTCGGGATATAAGCCGATACGTCTCCTGCCTGTGTCTCAATGATTGGAAGAGCAGTAAGCGAACCGCCGCCTTTAACTTTTCCTTTAAGTGCTTCAGGAAGATCATTCATCTGTGCAGCAATTTCATCAGAGTTGATAATTTTAGCAGCACGCTCAAGTAAGCGTGAGTGGAGATAAAAAACGTCTCCAGGATATGCTTCACGACCCGGAGGACGACGTAACAACAGTGACACCTCACGGTAAGCAACCGCCTGTTTGGAAAGATCATCATAAACTATCAGTGCCGGGCGACCTGTATCACGGAAAAATTCACCAATCGCAGCACCTGCCATCGGCGCGAAGAATTGCATTGGTGCCGGTGTTGAAGCGGTTGCAGCAACGATGACCGTATAAGCCATTGCTCCTGCTTCTGTCAATGTCTTTTGAATCTGTGCAACCGTAGATCCTTTTTGACCAACGGCAACGTATATACAAAATACAGGTTCGCCTTTATCATAGAATTCCTTTTGGTTGATGATGGTATCGATCGCCACAGCAGTTTTGCCCGTTTGACGATCGCCAATAATTAATTCACGCTGACCTCTTCCAATTGGAATCATCGCATCGATGGCTTTGATTCCGGTTTGCAAAGGTTCAGTGACCGGTTGACGATAGATTACCCCCGGAGCTTTTCTTTCGATAGGCATTTCGAACAGTTCTCCTTTGATAGGTCCCTTACCGTCGATTTGCTCTCCCAGAGTGTTTACCACACGGCCAAGCATTCCTTCGCCGACTTTAATAGAACCGATCTTTCCGGTACGTTTAACGACGTCACCTTCTTTAATATCATTGGAAGCTCCGAGCAATACAGCACCAACATTATCTTCTTCTAAGTTTAATACAATGCCCTGCAATCCATTTGCAAATTCAATGAGTTCACCGGATTGAACTTTGTCAAGTCCATAAATACGGGCGATACCGTCTCCCACCTGGAGAACTGTTCCTACTTCTTCGAGTTCCTTTTCTGTTTTGAAGCCGGCAAGCTGCTGGCGCAGGATTGCGGAAACTTCGTCGGGTCTTACTTCAGCCATTTTATATTATATTTAATATTGTTTGTTCTTTATTTCAGAGAATTATCAAATCCAAATTAGTTTCTGGCAACGTATGGATTGGTAGAAAATTGACGAGCCAGTTTACGCAAGTCAGAAGAAATACTTGCATCATACTGCTTGTCACCGACGCGGAGAATAAAACCTCCGATCAGATCTTTGTCAATTTTTTCGTGCAATTCTATTTCTGAATTATTGCTGTCCTTAAGCATTCCAAAAACTTTCGCTCTCAATGCATCATCAAGTCCGGATGCCGAACTGATTTCTGCGGTAAGAATTCCGTTTAGAACTTTGAATTGTTCAGTGTATGCTTTTGAAATATCGTGAAGAAATTTTTCGCGACCCTTGTTAGTCACGATTTCGAAAAAGCTCATAGAAAGCTTATTCATCTTTGAACTGAACAGCGCTTTTAGAATTCCAAGCTTCTTGTCGGAAGGGACGATAGGATTTCGTAAAAGCACGGGTAATTCACGATTCTCATGGCAGACCGACGCAAATAATTTCATGTCCTCATTGACCTCTTTCAATACGCCCATTTCTTTGGCGAGGCCCAGGAGGGATTTTGCATAACGTTTGGCAACAACTGTATCTAACATGAATATTTTTTTGAATTAAAATTATTCGAACGACTTTAATTAATTCAGGTTAATATCATCCATCAAAGTCTGCATAAGAGATCTTTGCTTTTCATCGCGACTAAGTTCCTGGCGAAGGATTTTTTCTGCAATTTCGATTGACATGCTTGCCACCGAATTTTTCAGTTCAGTGATTGCTGCCATTTTTTGATTGTTTATCGCTTCTTGTGCCTGAGCAATTAATTTGCTTCCTTCTGTCTGTGCTTTCAGCTTAGCTTCTGCGATGATAGCATCTTTCGCATCACGGGCTTCTTTCAGCATCAAATCTCTTTCTGCACGAGCCTGACGCAACAGAATTTCACTGTCATCTTTCAATGCAGCCATTTCTTCTTTTGCTTTTTTAGCAGCATTCAATGCTTCAGCGATAGATTGCTCGCGCTCTTTCAATGATTTTAGAATCATTGGCCATGCAAATTTTCCCAGGATAAAAAGGACGCACAAAAATGATATTGTCATCCAAAATATGAGGCCGATTTCCGGTTTAATTAGTTCCATGGTATATTATATTTTAATTTTTTGATTTTAATTTTTTCTGAAACAAGGATAAGGTATAGCCAACCGCTATACCTTATCCTGTTAAAAGCATTAGCTCTTGAAGGTAACCAACAGGCCGACTACCATCGCGAAGAAGGCAGCACCTTCAACGAGAGCGGCAGTAAGAATCATGTTCGCGCGAATATCGCCTGATACTTCAGGTTGACGTGCGATAGCTTCCAATGCGGAGCCACCGATACGGCCGATACCAACGCCAGCACCAAGTGCAGCGAGTCCAGCGCCTAAAGCAGCGACCCCGTAACCGAGACCTAGATTGCCTGCTTCCAGAAGAATTGAAGATAACATAGTGTATATATTTAAGGGTTAATAAAAATTCAATTAAACAATCGCTGCTTCCGCAACATGAGCATGAGTTCCGTCCTCTTCATTTTCATGTGCATGATGATGTTCTTCAACTGCGGCGCCAAAATAGATGGCAGAAAGCAGAGTGAAAACATAAGCCTGAAGGAATGCAACAAGCAATTCCAACATAGTCATGAATACTACGAATGCGACAGATAATACTGAAACACCCCAGCCAAGTCCGGTACTCATTTCACCGAAGATGAAAATAAGACTGAAGAAGGATAATGCAATGATGTGCCCTGCAGTAATGTTTGCGAAGAGTCGAATCATCAGTACGAAGGGGCGAAGAAATATTCCGAGAATTTCAATAGGAGTTAGCAGGAACAATACCCACACCGGAACACCCGGCATGGCAAAGATGTGATGCCAGTAATTTTTGTTCGCTACAAATAAAGTGATTAGGAAGGTGAAGACTGCGAGGGTTAAAGTCACAGCGATATTTCCTGTAAGATTTGCCCCTCCGGGTAAAATAGGGATCAGACCAAGAAGATTATTAATCCATATAAAGAAAAACACAGTTAGCAGGAAAGGCATGAACTTCATATATTTCTTTTCACCGATACTCGGACGTGCAATTTCGTCGCGAACAAACAAGATTAAAGGCTCCATGAAAGACTGCATACCTTTAGGTGCTTGTCCTTTTCTGCGGGAATATGATTTAGCAACAGATAAAAACATCCATAGCATTAAAGCAATACTGAATAATAATGCTGCAACGTTTTTGGTAATTGAAAAGTCGTAGAACTCATGACCGTCTGCAGCAACTATTTTATTTTTTTCGTCAAGTGAATAGCCATTGTATTCAGCGTGACCATGCTCAAACCGTGAAGATGAAAACATCTCTAATCCGGTTGAAGACGAATAAATAATTACCGGCAGAGGCATTGAAACATGGCCGAACAAATGCCAGTCATGTGAATCTCCGATATGCTCCATGATCTTTGCACCCGGATCGAATTTTTCTTCTGCATGCTCAAAATTTTCATCATCTGAATGAGCAACACCTTGATGTAACTCTTGTGAATTCACTTCTTCAGAGTGAACTTCCTCACTTGCCATACCTGTTCCTGAGAAAATGAACAGAAATAAAATCACAAGAATCCGCTTTAACTTCGAAACTCCCACATTATGAATCAGTTGCAACATATCGCCAATGGTCTTTTTTAAAGAGAGCGCAAAAGTACTACTTTGGCTCATATGAACAAAGAATGACGTCAAATTTGAGCCTTTGCGGCCAAATGTTAAGCATTGATAATCAATACACTATAGCTGAGCGATTTATTTTATTTATGAGCAATTTTTTCGGCACAAAAAAATCGAGAATTTTACACACTTGGCTAGTGATGCAAGCAAGATCAAACGCCAATTTAAAACAACCTCCGGCTCACCAAACCCTACCATTTAAACAGGCTTTCCGACCGTAATTTTAACAACAAAACGTTCAAATTGAGACGAAATTAAAGCCGGCCACAATTATTCAGGATCATTTAGTTCACATTTAGACTAATTCAAGAAAAAAAATGGACACTCCAAATGTGAACTCTATTATTAAAGATTGGGTAAATCAGTATTCGGACGGCTTATATTCCTGGGCTCTGCATAAAACATCCAATAAAGAAACTGCAGAAGATCTTGTTCAGGATTCTTTTTTAGCGGCCTTGCAATCGATTGAGAAATTTGAAGAAAGAAGCAATCCCAAAACTTGGCTATTTTCTATCCTCAACCATAAAATAAGCGACCACTTCCGTTCGCTTTATCGCAAACCCCTTTCATTCGATTCTGCTTTCGTCGATATGTTTTTTGACGAAAATAATACATGGAAAAAGGATTCGCGGCCACAGGCATGGGATGAAGAAAGTATCCACTTATTGGACAACCAGGACTTTAATGCTATTCTCGCGAGTTGCATAGGGAAATTACCTGAAAACTGGAATGCTGCTATTCAACTAAAATATTTTGAAGAGAAGGACGCTAAAGATATTTGTCAGGAATTGGAAGTTAGTCCGACTAATTTCTGGCAGATCGTTCATAGAGCCAAACTTCAGCTCAGAAAATGTCTTGAGTTAAATTGGTTTAAAAAACAGAATCATGAATAAAATGATGCGTAACCTGATGCTTTCTTGTGAGAAAGCTTCTGAATTGACGGATAAGAAATCTCTGTTCAAATTAACATGGCAAGAAAGTATACAATTGAAAATGCACACAGGCATGTGCGATGCATGCAAAATATACTCTAAGCAGAGCAATTTTTTAAATCTAATGCTCGAAAATTTAGCATCAAAAAACAAGACCGGTCAGTCTCCTGAAATCAAGAATGAGGAACTAAAAAACAAAATCCTGTCTAAGCTCTAAATATTTATTCAGCTCCATACTGCTTGTATTTACCATATTATATGGAGTATATTTATTACAAATCGAATACTGTTTTAGAGTATTTTTTACCTGCCATAAATTTTCATTCACCTTCAGGTAAATAAATATTTTATTTTTTCTGTCAGGAATAACTGCACAAAGCGACTCTTTCTAAGGAACTTCCAAAAAACAAACCAAAGGGGTAAATACTCCAAATCAAACCACATAGTATTATGAAATTAACATCCTATGCTTGCGTCTTATTCTTTGCCATAATCAGTTCAACTTTATTCTCGCCGATGAATATTTCCGCTCAAGAAGTTTTTAAAACTGTTGACGAACCAAAAGGCCTTCCTGTCGGGGCAATTGTGTCAGACTTTGAAGCCATAGATCAAAATGGTAAATTATTTAATCTGCATGAGGAGTTAATGCAGGGACCGATGGTTCTCATATTTTACAGAGGGCAATGGTGTCCTGTTTGCAATAGATACCTAAGCAATTTACAAGACAGTCTTCAGTTTATTTATGACAAAGGGGCCAGGGTAATTGCTGTATCTCCAGAGAAACCGGAATATCTGAAGATGACAGAAAAGAAAACAAAGGCGGAATTCACACTTTTGTATGATGAGTCCTATAAAATTGCAAAGGAATTTGATGTCCTTTTTCTCCCGGAGAAAGAAACACGTGATAAATACAATACAAAATTAGATGCGCATTTACAGGATTCTCATTCCGATTCAAGTGAACAACTCCCCATCCCTGCAACTTATATTATTGACAAGAACAGCAAAATTATCTGGCGCCAATTCAATCCTAACTACAAAATTCGCTCAACGGTACATGACATTCTTGTAAATCTTCCATCCTTAGAAAAATAATTCCGGTTATATGTAAGGAACCGGATATACTGGCGTCTATTAGTCTATAGTCTAACAATTTTTAAGTCCAAATAGAAGATGAAAAGAAAAAATATTTTTAAGCTCCTTCTGATTACTGCTGTTATAGGAATATTAGGAGCTATAATAATTGGCATGTATATGTTTAATATGCCTCATCGTGACGTCCAGGCAACCAAAACAGATTATACACTTACATCTACTCAACTTGTTGACGAGTACCTTGCAAATAGTGTTAGGGCCAATGAAAAGTATCTGCAGGAGGAAGGCGAGTCAAAGATTCTCGCAGTTAGCGGAAAGGTCTTGTCTATAAACCGGGATCAAAAAAATCAGCTCGTGGTCCTGTTAAAGGATCCGGAAGCGAAAGCGGGTGTAAGCTGCACATTCATGGAAACAACAAATGACCACGCAAAAACATTGCAGATCGGACAGAATGTAACCATAAAAGGAGTCATTCGATCAGGGGCTTCATTCGACGAGGACCTCGATATGTACGAAGACGTAATCATGGAAAAATGTGATGTCATTAATTAAACCCAATATATATTCTACTCTTATGAAAAAATTATCGATTACAATTATGGCTTTTGTTGCTGTTGCTACCATGTCGTTTAAGCCAGTACCAGAAAAGCTGGTCAGTAAAGACACACATATCAGTTTCTTCTCACACACCATTGCTGAAGACATAACTGCGAATAACTATAAAGTGGTCAGCACACTTGATAAAAGCACAGGCGAAATTGTTTTTTCTGTCCCTATGCAGAGCTTCGAGTTTGAAAAGGCCCTGATGCAAAAACATTTTAACAGCAAAGACTTTCTGGATACTAAAGAATTTCCGAAAGCGAAGTACACAGGAAAAATTACTAATTTGAGTGAGATTAACTTGACAAAAGATGGCAACTATGAAGCGATGGCAAAAGGCGAACTCACTATTAAGGGCGTTACTAATCCTGTCAATGAAAAGGGAACCATCAAAGTAGAGGGAAATAAAATTACTCTTACAGTTATTATGAACATTACCCTTGCAGATTACAAGATCAGTTTCTCAAAAGGGAAACCATCAACAAATGTTGCGAAACAAGTTGAAGCAACTGTAAACGCAATATATACAGATAAACCATAATTAATCTAAGAAAGAGAATTGAAAAATATTCCGGCAATATTTATTACAGGATTTATTATCAGCTTCCTTGGGACACTTCCCATAGGCATGCTGAACATAACTGCTTTTCAAATTTCCGCCACACAAAATATGACAGAAGCAATGATTTTTACCGTTGCGGTTGTATTGGTGGAACTGCTTGTGGTATTCTTAACCTTGCACGGGGCGAATAAAATTAATTTTGAGAGCAAGGTATTTCATTACCTGACTCCACTTGCAATTACACTCTTAGTTTTTTTATCCGTCATGAATTTCCTTAATGCGGGACAAGACAGCGCCAACCAGACCGACCCGGTGTTCATGAATCTCACTCAATCTTCCTTTTTGCTTGGCCTTTTACTGAGCAGCCTTAACCCTTTACACATTCCGTTTTGGTTAGGTTGGAATAGTATTTTAATAAAGAAAAAGAAGCTGGTGAAAGAATCGGGCATTTACACTTCCTATATGACAGGAATAGGCATCGGTTCAATTTCGGGCTTCATGCTCTTTATTCTTCCGGGAAATTTTATTTTCCAAAACTTTCACAATTACTCAAGTGTTCTGGCATATATAACCGGCTTATTCTACCTTGGTTTTGCAGGTTATCTGCTGTTCAGGTTTTATAAAAATCATATAAAATTTCAAACGCCATAATTATGTTTAAAGCATCACTTCAAACTTTAGAGCAATTTAAAAATGTATTACAAGATCTTCCTGAAGATATGTTCCGGAGGCCATGTTCCACAATATCCGAAGCTACGGTTGGTCAGCACACAAGGCATATCATAGAACTTTACAAATGCCTCATTGAAGGATACAGTTCAGGCGAGGTTTGTTATGATAACAGAAAAAGAGACCAACGAATTGAACAGGAACTTAAATTTGCCATATTGCAGATTGGATGGATTCAAGATAATCTCGAAAAGGAGAACAAATCACTGTTTATTAATTATGAATTGGATGAGCGGGGACAAAGAGTTGAATCCAATTATCTCAGAGAAGTAATGTATAATCTGGAGCACGCTATACACCATGAAGCACTCATCAAAGTAGCCATTCAGGAATTCAGCGAAATGACATTGCCGAAATCATTTGGGGTTGCTCCATCAACCATTCAATTTAGAAAACAATGTGTACAGTAACATATATTTCACTAAACGGAATACGTTACCTCACTTCGAACAGAGACGAACATATTTCTCGTCCGGCTTCAGAAAAGCCAAAGGAAGAAATTGTCAATAACTGCAGAGTCCTGTACCCAAAGGATCCAAAGGCCGGAGGGACATGGTTTGCCGTCAATGAAAACGGAGTAACTGCAGTTTTATTAAATGGAGCAGTCCAAAGGCATTTACCGGGAGAGTCTTACAGGTTAAGTCGCGGTGTTGTCTTATTAAATATTATAAGCAATGCGGCACCCGCTTTTCATTTTGAAAAAATTGAATTAAACTCTATTGAACCTTTTACAATAATCTTACTGGAACATAAACAATTATTGGAATTACGATGGGACGGATTGAATAAGTACAGAAGAGAACTGAATATTGACGAAAACTATATTTGGTCTTCGGTAACTTTATATGATAAGGAAGCCATTAAGAAAAGAGAAAAACTATTTAAAGAATTTATTTCAGAAGGCTCCGAGATAACAGAGAGAAGCATCATTGATTTTCATCACAACGATTACAACGACAGCGAAAACGGTTTCATTATCAATCGTAACAATCAATTAAAAACCTTTAGCATCACACAAACGGTTCATGATGCGCCAACTATCAAGATGAATCATTATGATTTATTGAATGAAGAACTCCACACAATTATTATCTCGCCCAATACATTAATTGATCAGAACCAATGAGCCCTGTTCAACTTAAAATTCACAAGTTATTGCACTGGGAGTACTGGCCTATGGAAGCCATATACCTTCCCATTTTTCCGGTTTGGCTTTACTTTGCATTTAAGGCTCGTTCCTTTTTCTTCTTTAACGCCGCTAACCCTTCCATAAAAAACGGAGGCATGGCTATGGAATCTAAGAAAGAGATCTACGACATAATTCCACCTGAGTACATTCCAAAAACAATATTGATAAACAAGGGCAAGCAGCTTCAGGAAATAATGCAAGAACTGAAACTTGCGGAAATTCAGTTTCCCTTGATTGCCAAACCGGATATTGGTATGAAAGCATTTGGAGTGGACAAAATAAATGATGAAAAAGAACTGGCTGAGTATATAAATAAGTTTCAGGATGATTTTCTTATACAGGAATTAATCAGCTATCCGCACGAGCTCGGGGTTTTTTATGTACGGCAACCGGGTGATGCGGCAGGAAAAATTACGGGTATTGTCCAAAAGAATTTTTTATCGGTTAAAGGAAACGGCATTCATACCATCAGACAACTGATTAATTCAAATCCAAGATGCTCCTTTCAACTTCCTTCTCTGATCAAAAAATTTGGAGTCGGTTTAGACTATATTCTTCCCAATGGAGAGATCTTCATTCTTGTTCCTTATGGAAGTCATACGAGAGGAGCCGAGTTTATAGACATAAGCCACAAGTCAACCCGAGAGTTCGAAAAGACAATGAACACTATTTGCACAAAGATCCCGGGCTTCTATTTCGGCAGACTGGATATACGATATGAAGATTTCGACAAACTCGTTAAAGGAGAAAATTTCAGCATCATTGAGATCAATGGTGCAGGAAGTGAACCAACGCATATCTACGACCCAAAACACTCATTGCTTTTTGCCTGGCGCGAAATAATTCGTCATTGGAAGATGTTGTATCAAATAAGTCAGTATAATAAAAAACAAGGACACCGCTATTTAAGTTATACTGAAGGGCGAGCCATGCTACGTGCAAACAGTAAGCTTGAGGCTCAACTAAGATTATTTTAATTTTTAGTTTCTGAAGAAAAGCCTTAAAAAAATT
>Ga0154020_10006345_pt1 | contig 13845 bp, 6 predicted proteins | sample Klosneuvirus_201_FD_109709 | JGI IMG/M metagenome (GOLD analysis project Ga0154020, IMG submission 109709) | Active sludge microbial communities from wastewater, Klosterneuburg, Austria - Klosneuvirus_20160825_MG | ecosystem: Engineered > WWTP > Aerobic digester > Activated sludge | place... | reverse complement strand
CGCACCTGCACCCTCTGCGAGGCGATGTGCGGCCTCGTCATCACCACCGATGGCGAGCGCGTCACCGACATCCGCGGTGACGCCGACGATCCGCTGAGCAAGGGGCACATCTGCCCCAAGGCCGTCGCCCTGCAGGACGTGCACACCGATCCCGATCGCCTGCGGCAGCCCATGCGGCGCATCGGCGATCGCTGGGAGCGCATCGGATGGGATGAGGCGCTCGCGCTCGCGGTGGACGGCCTCCGCCGCGTGCAGCGCACCCACGGCCGCGATGCGGTCGCCGCGTACGTCGGCAACCCGACCGTGCATTCGCTCGGCGCGATGCTCACCATCCCCGACCTCCTGCGCGCGCTCGGCACGAAGAACCGCTACTCGGCCACCTCGGTGGACCAGCTCCCCGCGCATGTCGCGGCGATGCAGATGTTCGGGCACGCACTGCTCATCCCCGTCCCCGACCTCGACCGCACCGACCACCTGCTCATGTTCGGCGCGAACCCGGCGGCGTCGAACGGCAGCCTGATGACCGCGCCCGGCGTGATGGAACGCCTCGCCGCGATGACCGATGGGCTCGATGCTGTGCGCGCGCTCGCCGAGCGCTTCCCGCCCGAGCGCGTCGCCGGGGCGACGGGCATCGATGCCGACACCATCCGCACGATCGCGCGCGAGTTCGCCGCGACACCGCGTGCCGTCGCCTACGGTCGCGTCGGCGTCTCGATGCAGGAGTTCGGGGGGCTCGCGACCTGGCTCATCACCGTGCTCAACCTCGCCTGCGGCCGCATCGACGCCGAGGGGGGCGCGATGTTCACCAAGCCGGCGGTGGACCTGATGCATGCCGACCAGCGCTCGTCGCGGCCGCGCTTCGGGCGCTGGAAGAGCCGCGTGCGCGGCCTCCCCGAGTTCGCCGGCGAGCTGCCGGTCGCCGCGCTCGCCGAGGAGATCGAGACCGCGGGGCCGGGGCAGGTGCGCGCGTTGCTCACGCACGCGGGCAATCCGGTCCTCTCCACACCCAACGGCGGGCGGCTCGACCGCGCACTCGCCGGGCTGGAGTTCTTCGTCGCGATCGACTGCTACCTGAACGAGACGACGCGTCACGCGCATCTCATCCTCCCGCCCACCTCGCCGCTCGAGCGCGAGCACTACGACCTCGTCTTCCATACGCTCGCCGTGCGCGACACGGCGAAGTGGTCGCCGGCCGTCTTCCCGCGCCCGCGCGGCGCGCGGCACGACTGGGAGATCGCGAACGCGCTCACCGGCGCGCTGCGCGGGACGGCGCGCGCGCGGCTCCGGTCGGCGGCGATCGCGCGGCTCGGGCCATCGTTCCTGGTGGACCACTTCATCCGGCGCGGGCCATACGGATCGGGGTGGAATCCGCTCGGCGGCGGGCTCACCCTCGCGAAGGTGCGCGCACAGGCGAGCGGACTCGATCTCGGCGCGCTCAAGCCGGCGCTCCCGGCGCGGCTGCGTACGGCGGACCGACGCATCCAGGCCGCGCCCGCGATGTATCTCGCCGATGTCGCACGGCTCGAGGCGCGGTGGCTCGCCACGCCCGTCGCCCCGGCGCGCAGTGGACCGCTCGCCCTCATCGGGCGACGCGCGCTCCGCAGCTGCAACTCCTGGATGCACAACTACGACCGGCTCGTCCGCGGCAAGGACCGCTGCACGCTGCTCATGCATCCGGCGGACGCCGAGGCGCGCGGCCTCGCGGCCGGCACGCGCGTGCGCATCAGCTCGCGCGTAGGGGCGGTGGAGGCGGCGGTCGAGCTCACCGACGACATCATGCCCGGCGTGGTGAGCCTGCCGCATGGGTGGGGGCATGGTCGTGCCGGCGCGACGCTCACCGTCGCGGCACAGCATCCCGGGGTGAGCATCAACGACCTCACGGACGACCTGCGGATCGACGAACTCACCGGGAACGCGGCGTTCAGTGGGGAGCCGGTGATGGTGACCCACGCGTCGCGCGCGTGACGGTCAGACCCCCGCGCTAGCTTACCCTCGCGATGGCCACCCTCCACGTCACCCGACTGCTCGATCCGGCGCAGCTGCTCGCGCGCGCGGTCGACGGGCTCTTCCCGCTCGCCCCATCGAGCGCGGAGCAGCCGTGGCCCACGCTCTCGGCGTGGGTGGTGCTCCGGCAGGGCGGCCTGCGCGACGATCTCATCCGGCTGGCCGCGCAGCGGGGCGTGCCCGGCTGGTTCGACACGCCCATCTGTCTCTTCAATGAGATCGAGTCGCGTTGGGCCGCGGAGCCGGTCGACGCCCCGCTCAACGACGCCGAACGCGAAGCCCTGCTCTCGGTGCTGCTCGCCGAGCATGCGGACGGACTGCTCGGCGGGACGCAAGGCTACGAGGCGTGGGTCCCCGCGGTCGACCGGTTCATCGGGGAGGTCGTCGCCGAGGGGATCTCCGTCGCCGAGCTCCGGCGGGCGCTCGACGCGACCGCCACCGACGCTCCGTCGCGCGCGCGCGCGGCGGTGCTCGGCACGGTGTTCGCCGAGTGGGAGGCGGCGCTCGCGCGCGAGCGTCGCGTGGACGGTCGCGATGCCAAGGTGCTACTCGCGCGCGTGATCGCCGAGGATCCGGAGGGCTTCGCCATGCGGCTCGGCAAGCGGCGCGAGATCCGTCTCGTCGGACTCGCGGACCTGCGCGGCGGATGGCGGCCGCTGCTGCGGGCGCTCGAAAGGTCGTCGGCGATCGACCGCGTGGAGATCCTCACCTCCGCGCCGCTCGCGGTGGCGTCGGCGCTCGCGACGCCGACGCAGGAGGCGGTGGATGCGGCGCTGCCATTCGCCGACGCGCTCTTCACCGACGCGACCCCGCGCGGCGGCGTGGCCGTGCAGCTGCTCGAGGCACCGGATGCGGCGCGCGAGATCGAGCACATCGCGGTGCGGGTGCGAGCCCTGCTCGATGCCGGCGTGCCCGCGCGCGAGGTCGCCGTGATCGCGCGCGAGGCGCGCCCTGCCGTCGATGCCATCGCCGCGGCGCTCGGACGACTCGGCGTGCCGGTCACCGCGCGGCGTCGCACCGCGCTCGGCCATACCGCGCCGGGCCGTGCGCTGACGGCGCTCCTGCGCGCCGCGGCGGAGTCGTGGTCGCGGCACAGCATCGCCGAGCTCGCCGAGCATCCGTTGCTCCGCACCGGGCTCGATCCGCTCGTGGTGAATCACGTCGGCTACGCGAGCGCGATGGGGTCGCTCGACGGATGGCGCGACGCGCTCGCGCAGCTGCTCGCCCGCGCCGAGGCACGGGCGCGCGGCGAGGAGGAGGGCGAGGAGCGCCGTACCGCGTTGCCGCCGCTGGAGCGCATCCGCAGCACCGTCGACGCCTGGGCGCGCCTCGCCCCGCGGCTCGCCCCGCTCGCCGAGCGGCGCGACCTCGGGGCCTGGTGCGGCTGGGTCGTGCGCACGCTCGAGGACGGCGAGTGGGGCATCGGGGAGCGACTCGCCGCGCCCTGCGACGACGAGGAGGTCTGGCGCACGGACCTGCGCGCGCGCGACGCGATCGCCGAACTCGCCGCCACCTGGCGGAAGGCCACGCACGACTTCGGCCACCAGTCGGCGGTGCTCGATGCGCGGGCCTTCGCCGATCGCTTCCATCTGATGCTCGCGCAGGACCTCATCACCGCGCCGTCGACCGACTTCGGCGTAATCGTCGCCGAAGCCCTCGCGGCCGGATGGCGTAGCGTCGCGCACGTCTTCGTCGTGGGGCTCTCGTCCGGCGCGTTCCCGCGGCGTCCCTCGCCCGGACCGCTCTTCGATCCTGCCGAACGCCGCGCGCTCGCGGAAGCGGGGCTCGCGCTCGACCCCGTCGATGCATGGCGCGAGCGCGAACGCGCGCTCTTCCGCGTGCTGTGCGCGGGGGCGCGCGAGTCGCTCACGCTCAGTTGGCCCGCCATGGACGCGGAGGGACGCGAGGTCGCGCGCTCGGCGTACGTCGATGAGGCGGTGGCCGTGCTCGCGCGACGCGAGGGGATCCTCGACCGCGAGTCGCCGGACGAGGCGCTCACGGCGCGCGGCCTCCTGGTCGCGATCCCCACGCACGAGCAGCTCGTGCCCGGCTTCCCCGTGGTGCGCGATGCCGCGGCGCTCTCGATCGCGACGGGCGCGGCGGCGCGGGAGGATGCGCGGGATCAGACGCCCTCGCCGTGGAACGGTCGCATCGAGGATCCGGCGCTCGTCGCCGAGCTCGGCGCGCGCTACGGCGAACGCTACCAGTGGTCGGCGACGCAGCTCGAGGAGGCGGCCAAGTGCCGCTGGCACTGGTTCGCGAACCGGCAGTTGCGGCTCGAGGCCCGCGCCGATGCCGACGACCTGATGGAGCCGACCACGCGCGGATCGATCCTGCACGATGCGCTCGACCGGTTCTTCGCCGCGGCGGCTGACGTGTTCGGGTCGCCGGTGCACCTGCGCGCGGGCGATGCCGCGCGCGCCCAGGCGCTGCTGCGCACCGCGCTCGACGAGGCGTGGGCCGCGATGGACGCGACCGGCACCTGGCTCGGCCCGATCGCCACGCGCGCGGCGGCGCTCGCCGAGCTCGCGGACGACCTGCGCGGGTATCTCGAGTTCGAGATCGAGTGGAACGAGAAGTCCTACGCGAAGAGCGCGACGAAACCGCGCGCCAACGTCCGGACCGGCGCGGTCGAGGGCGAGTTCGCCTTCGACGACGTCGCACTGCAGGGCGGCGGGGTCAGCTTCCGCCTGCGCGGCAAGGTGGACCGCGTCGATCGCGGCGTGGACGAGCGGGTCCCCGATGCGGAGCGCTACGTCGCGGCGATCGACTACAAGAGCTCCAGGTACTCCACCCCCGCCGCCGGCAACGCGAAGGGATGGGACGACGGCATCGTGCTGCAGGTGCCGCTCTACGCGGCCGCGCTGCGCGCGTTGCGCCCCGGCGACCAGCTCGCTCGGATGGAGTACCGCATCATCCGCGGGGCGAAGGCGGTCCATCAGTTGGTGCTCGCGCCCATGAAGGGCGACGAGATCCAGGATGCGCCGGACGCCGAGGAGAAGCTCGCGCGCGCGCTCGACGCCGCCGGGGAACGGATCGCGCAGGTGCGACGCGGTGAACTGCCGGCCGCGTATACGCCGAGCGCCGGCTGCTCGAAGTACTGTCCGGCGCGCGACATCTGCCGGGTGCCGGGCGGCCCCAAGGACGTCAAGTGACGCGTCCTCTCACGCGGGCACAGCGCGCCGTCCTCGAGACGCCCGGACACCTGCTCGTCGATGCGGGCGCCGGCTCCGGCAAGACGACGACCGTCGTGCAGGCGCTCTGTCACCAGCTCGGCGTCACCGTGCACGCCGAGGGCGGACCGGTCGCGCCGGTCGCGCATCCGCTCACCTTCGAGCAGCTCGCGGCGATCACCTTCACCAACCAGGCGGCCGCCGATCTCCAGCGGAAGCTGCGCGGTGCGCTGCGCGCGGCGGGCCACGCCGAGCTCGCGTCGGACGTGGATGCGGCGCGCATCGGCACCATCCACGGCTTCTGCGCCGACCTGTTGCGCGACTTCGCGCTCCGCGCGCGCACCCGGCCCGGGCGCACCGTGATCACCGAGGGCGAGGCGGCCGTCCTCCGTGCCGACAGCGTGCGCGCCGTGCTGCACGCGGCGCTCGACAGGGGCGATGTCCCGGGACTCGACGCCCTGCTCGGCGGCCGCCGTCTCAAGCAGATCACCGAATGGCTCGTCGCCGCCTCGGAGGACACCGACCGCCTCGCGCGATGGGCGGCGCACCACCATCTGCTGCGGGCGTATGAGCGCGCCCTCCTCGCGCTCGCCCAGCGCGTCGCCGAGGCGCACACCGCCGAACTCGACGCGCGCGGCGAGCTCGACTTCGACCGGATGATCGTCGCCACGCGCGACCTCCTCCTCGACGACGAGGTGCGGCGCGCGGCGCAGCGGCGCATCCGGCTCCTCGTCGTGGACGAGTTCCAGGACGTGGACCCCGTGCAGCGCGACATCGCCGAACGGCTCGGCGGGCTCGCCGTCCGCAGCGATCCCGATCCGGCCCGCCTGATCCTCGTCGGCGATCCGAAGCAGAGCATCTATCGTTTCCGTCGCGCCGACGTCACCGTGTGGAACGGCGTCGCGGACCGCTTCCGCGCCGGCGACGGCACGGTGGTGGAGCTCGCGGAGAACTTCCGCAGCAAGGCCGCCATCCTCGGCTTCGTCGACGCGGTCATCGGTCCCGAGCTCGATGCGCCGGTGTCGCCCGAGCTCGGGCGGCAGCCGTTCGAGGTGGACTACCGGCCGCTGGACGCGCGCGCGCCGGGGCACGAGGGTGATCATGCGGTCGAGCTGCTCCTCGTGCCCGCGGGGGAGAAGGACAAGGCGCGCAAGGTCGACGAGGTGCGCACGCTCGAGGCCGCGGGGATCGCCGCGCGCGTGCGCGCGCTCCGCGACGCCGGGCGCGCGTGGCGCGAGATCGCGGTGCTCCTCGTCTCGTGGTCGGACGTGGATCGCTACGCGACCGCGCTCCGGTCGGCCGGGGTGCCCGTCTACGTGCGCCGCGGCGAGGGCTTCTGGGAGGCGCGCGAGGTGCTCGACGCCGTGCTCGCGCTCCGCGTGATCCGCGATCCCTCCGATGACGTGGCGATGGTGGGGTTCCTGCGCAGTCCGTTCGTCGGCGTGCGCGACGACACCCTGTTCGCCCTCGCCCGCGCGCGGGACGCCGCCGCGCACGCGCACGCGATCGCGCCGGTGCTCGCCGACGTGCCGCACGAGCGCGAGCTGCTCGCGCGCGCGCAGGCGCTGCTCGCGCGCTTCGCGCCGTTGCGTGACCGACTGCCGACGCACGAACTGCTGCAACGGCTGCTCGAGGAGTCCGGGTACGCCGCGGCCGCCGCGCGCATGGCCGACGGTGCGCAGCGCCTCGCCAACCTGCGCAAGCTCGTGCGCCTCGCGACCGCCACCCCGGAGCAGTCCCTCGGCGAGTTCCTCCGCGAGATCGAGGAGGCGCGCGAGCGCGCGGACAAGGAGGCGCCGGAGCGCCTGTACGGCGAGAGCGGCGACGTGGTCACGATCACCTCGGTCCACGGCGCGAAGGGGCTCGAGTGGCCGGTCGTGATCTGGGCCGACCTCGCGCGGCAGCGTCAGGCCAGCACCGACGCCTTCCTCAAGGGGCGTGATCGGTTCGCCATCAAGTCGGACGACGCCTCGGATGAGGAATCGGGGACGAAGGATCCGGAGCACGAGGCGGTGAAGGCGCAGGAGCTCCTCGAGTCGGACGCCGAGGCGCGGCGCCTCTGGTACGTCGCGACGACGCGCGCCAAGGAACTGCTCATCGTGGCGGGGATCCCGCTCGGGGAGCTCAAGGGGGAGTCGGTCGCGGTGCGGCTGCGTGGAGCGCTGCCCGCGCTCGGCACCGCGTCGGAGGTGACCTATGCGAGCCGCACCGGGGTCACCTACCACGCCCGCGTCCAGCTGCTCGGTCCCGCCGCCGACGCCGTGCCGCTCCCGATGGAGGCGGCCCCGCGCCCCGTGCTCTCGCTGCCGCCAGCGCCGCATGCGGTGCCCGCCGGGTCGACGCGGCTCTCGGCCACGCAGCTCATGACGTTCGCGCGCGATCCGCAGCAGTGGCGGCGCACCTACGTGACCCGCTTCGATCCCGCACTGCTCGGGCAGGACGGCTCGCGCAGCGGGCGCGCGGTCGTCGCCGGCCAGGTGGTGCACGACGTGCTCGAACGCATCGGCGATGGCGAACTCGAACTCGACCTGCTCCTCGAGCAGGCGATCGCGCGCTGGGACGAGGACGCGCCCGACGCCGAGAGCGATCTCGGCCGTCAGTACCGCGTGTTCCTGCGCGTGCGCGTGGAGGCGGCCCAGCGCGCGCCGGCCTGGCGCGCCCTCGTCGCGATGCCGAGCGCGCGACGCGAGCTCGCGTTCATGCGCATCCGGCCTGACGGCACCGCGATCAACGGCGCGTTCGACCTCGCGGCCGTCGAGGGCGACACGGTGCGCATCCTCGACCTCAAGAACAGCACCGCCTCCGTCGATGCGCTCGCGGAGCGGTACCGCGTGCAGGCCGCGGTCTACGCCGACGCGGCGCGCGCCATCTCCGGAGCCGCGGCGTGCCACTTCGCGCTGCTCGCGCTCCCGTCGGCGACGAGCGTGCCGGTGGCACCCATCGAGGACCTCGACGGGATCATCGCACGGTTGCGGGGCTGACGCGGTAGATTCGGCGCATGACCGCCAAGCCTGCCGTTGCCGCCCTGCTCCTCGTCGCCTCGCTCGCCGCCGCCGCGGCGCACCAGCCCCGCGCGGGGAATCCCATCCTCCCCGGCTGGTACGCCGACCCCGAGGCGCACGTCTTCGCCGGCGAGTACTGGATCCATCCCACCTACTCGGCGCGCTACGGCCAGCAGGTCTTCATGGATGCCTTCTCGTCCCGTGACCTCATCACCTGGACGAAGCACGAGCGGATCATCGATACCGCCGCCGTGAAGTGGGCGAAGCGCGCGATGTGGGCGCCGTCGATCGTGGAGAAGGACGGCTGGTACTATCTCTTCTTCGGCGCGAACGACATCCAGAGCGACACCCAGCCGGGTGGCATCGGCGTGGCGCGCTCGCGCTCGCCCGGCGGGCCGTTCGTCGACCACCTCGGCAAGCCGCTCATCGACAAGTTCCACAACGGCGCCCAGCCGATCGACCAGATGGTCTTCCGCGACCCGGCGGACGGGCAGTGGTACATCGTGTACGGCGGCTGGCGGCACTGCAACATCGCGCGATTGAATGCCGACTTCACCGCGATCGTCCCCTTCGCCGACGGCAGCCTGTACAAGGAGATCACGCCCACCGGGTACGTGGAAGGCGCGTTCATGCTCATCAAGGACGGCAAGTACTACTTCATGTGGTCGGAGGGCGGCTGGACCGGCCCGAACTACGCCGTGGCGTACGCGATCGGCGACTCGCCGCTCGGTCCCTTCGAGCGCATCGGGAAGATCCTCCAGCAGGACTCCACCGTCGCGACCGGGGCAGGGCACCACTCGGTGCTGCACTCGCCGTCGGGCAAGTGGTACATCGCCTACCATCGCCGCCCGCTCGGCGAGACCGACCGCGATCATCGCGTGGTGAGCCTCGACGAGCTGCGGTTCGATGCGCGCGGGCGGATCGAACCGGTGCGCATCACGCGCGAAGGGGTGGCGGCGGACCCGATCGCGCGCTGAGGTGCCGCGCGGAGCGCGGCATGTAGGGGTTTCCAGTATTGCGTGATTCCCCCCCCCCTCTCACTGTGGACCCGCGCTGTGGTGCTCTGGAGGCGCGAACGATCAACTGAACGCTCGGGGAGGGAACATGCACACGTTCGGCAAGTCACTCTCGATCGTCATCGGTCTACTGACGCTGGGCCTTTCGGCGACGGCGTCCGCGGCGGCCGCACAGGCCCCGCCTTGCGCCTTCTGCCAGGACATGGAAGGCGGCGGTGGATGGGGGCACTCGTTCCAGAGTCCTGGAGCGTTGTTCGACAGGACCTATGAGCACGCGGGCTGGGGTCCTGGGATCTGCGGCGACTATCACGGCGGATGCGAGCCGGAAGAGGAGAATGATGTCGATCTGCTCGCGATCGAGCAGATCGTGAATGGGGGTGACTTCGAAGCGATCACCATTCTCCTCAAGGAGCTGCCAGCGCGGGTGCAGTTCGTTCCCCAGCGTGGCGCGATCCAGCTCCGCGGTTGCGGCGGCCGCATCGTCGCGCACATCGTGCTCGACGAGTCCGTGATATCCTCGTTGCTGAGGTGACCATGCATCTCACTCCGCACCGCGCGCTTCACCCTCTGTCTCGTGCCATGGTCGCTTCGTGGTGCGCAATCGCGTCGATTTCCCTTGGATCGGCGAACGCACAGCAGCTGGTGACAGTGCGCGGTGCCGGAGCGACGTGCGTCAGCTGCGAGCTTCGGCTCGTTGATCCGCTGGATCTTCGGGTACCGGACACGGCCGTCGCGCTCGTTTCGCCATTCGCGTTCCAGCAGGACGAACGCGACCGGTACTATTTCAACGACCCCTTCGGCACTCTTGGTGTCCGTGTGTTCGATAGCGCTGGGCGCTACTTGCGCACCCTCGGCAGGCGGGGGCAGGCGCCAGGCGAGTTCCTCTTCATCAACGCGATCCTGCCGTCACGCGGCGACACGCTCCACGCGTTCGGGAACGCCCATTGGACCTTCGCTGCGGACGGTCGCCACCTTCGCACGCAGGCACTTCCCGATCTCATGACGGTCTCTCGAATGATCACGCTACGTGATCGCAAGCGACTCGCGGTTGGGAGCGTCAACTCCGCGGATGCATACGGACAGCCGTTCCATCTCCTCGGGGCCGATGGGAGCATCGAACGGTCCTTCGGACTGCCCGCGCGCGCCTCCGTGGTCAGCGCCTGGTCGAGTCAGCGGGCCGTGGCTCCATACGGCCCCGCGGGCTTCATCAGCGCGAAAGTCAATCAGTACGAGCTCGAGATCTGGACGTCGGATGGTCAATTGAATCGCACGCTGAGCAGAGACGCGGAGTGGTTCCAACCGTGGACCAGTTGGAACAGCCGCTCGGATCAACGACCACCACCTCCACGGCTGATGTCGATCGCAGTGGACGAGTCGGGCCTCGTCTGGACGCTCATCTCCGTGGCGGACGCTGCCTGGGCCCCGGCCGCGGCGACCGGGCGCGAAGGAGGCATGCCGAGCACCGGAGAGTTGGGTCGTCGATTCGACTCGATCATCGAGGTTCTGGATCCGGTGGCGGGCAAGATCGTCTGGTCCGGGCGATTCAGTCAGATGCTGATAGCGCTGGTGAAGCCCGGTGTCGCGATCGAGAACGTCGAGACGGAGGAAGGAGAGGTCGTCGTGCGGGTGTGGAAGGTCACCCCGCCGGCTCGAGCTCCGGATGCACCGTCCGCCCGCCGACCACCGTCCGCACGACCTTGATGTCCTTGATCGTGTCGGGCGGCACGTCGTGCGGGTCCTTCTCGAGGATCACGAAGTCCGCGAGCTTCCCCGCAGTGATCGTCCCCTTGGTCCGCTCCTCGTATGAGGCATAGGCGCCGTTCCGCGTCGTGATCAGCAACGCCTCGTCGAGCGTCACCTTCTGGTTGGGGCCCCACTCCTTCCCGCGATAGTCCTTCCGCGTCACCATCGACTGCAGCGCCATCAGCGGCTCGAACGGCCCCGGCCCGTAGTCGCTCGCGCCCACCACGCGGATCCCCGCGTCGAGGAACGACCGGTGCGCGAACATCATCCGCATCTTCTCGTCGCCGTACTGCTCCCACTTCTCGCCATGGTAGTAGGCGTAGGTCCAGAACGGCGTCGGGATGATCCCGCCCTTCGCGATCCGTGAGAGGATGGACGGCGTGACCAGCGAGCAGTGCTCGATCCGGTGCCGGCGGTCCGACCGGGGCCACTGCGCCGCGGCCCGCTCGTAGGCGTTCAGGACCATCTCGATCGCCGTGTCGCCGTTCGCGTGGATCCCCACCTGCCAGTTGTTGCGCTGCGCGTCGTCCACCGCGTCGTGGATCTCCTGCTGCGTCATCGTCTGGATGCCGTGGTCGGTCGTGCCCACGTACGGCGTGCTCATGAGCATCGTCCGCTCGGAGGCCGAGCCGTCGGCCGCGTACTTCACCCCGCCGATGCGGATCACGTCGTCGCCGAAGCCGGTGTGGATGCCCGCATCCCGGAGCTGCGTGTACGCGCCGCGGATCATCAGGTACGCGCGATGGCGCAGCGACCCCTCGGCGCGCGCATCCTCGTACGCCTTGATCGAGGCGCTGTTGGAACCCGCCGAGTGCACCGTGGTGAGTCCGGCGGCGGTCATGAGCTTGGAGATGTGCGCCATCCCCTGCCGCGCGCGGTCCCGCTGCTGCTCCGGCGTGAACCGCTCCCGCGTGCCGACGCGGGTGAAGACGTTGCGCGCCAGCTCCGCCACGCGGCCGTTGTGCGCGCCGCTCGCGTCGCGGAAGAAGCGGCCGTGGTCCGGGTCCGGCGTCTCCCGCGTGACGCCCGCGAGCTCGAACGCCTTCGCGTTGTAGAAGCTCGTATGCCCGCCGCGGTGGTTCACCGCGATGGGGTGTCGCGTGGAGACCGCATCGAGGTGCGCCATGGTGAGCGGCACGTCGAGCTTGGTGTCGTCGAACATCGCGCCGACCACCCAGGTCCCCTCTGGTGTCGTCGCCGCGCGCGCACGGAGGTTCGCCTGCAGCTCCGCGAGGGTGCGCACGTTCGCGTTCGCCTCGAACAGCTCCGACACGCCGCTCGGGTGGCTGTGGCAGTCGATGAACCCCGGCACGACGCACATCCGCGCGCCGTCGATCACGCGCGTGCGGGAGGTCGCGAGATTCCGGATGTCGGCATTCGAGCCCACCGCGAGGAAGCGGCCCTCCTTCACCGCGAACGCCTCGGCGCGCGGCAGCGCCGCGTCCTGCGTCAGCACGCGCGCGTTCACGACGATGAGGTCCGCCTCGATCCCGCCGCCGCGCACCGGCTGTGGCGGCCCGGGGTCGGCACGCCACGGGGCCGGGAGCGCCGGCAACCGCGAGGCGCCGAGGGCGCCGGCGAGCACCGCGCTCAATCCGAAGAACTCCTTTCGCGAGATCGGTCCCTTGGACATCTATCGGCGCTCCGCGGCGAGGGTACGTACGGCTTCGATGAAGAGGTCGATCTCGTCGAGCTTGGTGAAGACGTTCGGCGTCACGCGGATGCACTCGAACTCGTTCGCGACGAACCGCGGGCGCACATGGATGCGCCACCGCCGCTGCAGGTCTTCCGTGAGCCGCTGCGCGCCGACGCCCTCGAGTGACATCGCGCCGAGCGCGCAGGCCTGCGCCGGGTCGAAGCTCGTGAGGAGCTTCACGCCCGGCACCGACTCCACGGCCCGCATCCAGCGCTCACGCAGGTAGCGGAGGCGCTCGGCCTTCCGTTCGGCGCCGATCTCCTCATGGAACGCGAGTGCATCGGAGAGCGCGGTGCGGAGCGAGATCGGATACGTCCCGATCGACTCGAACTTCCGGATGTCCTTGTCCTGCCCCGGGTCGGCGGCCATGAGCGGCCAGATCCGCTCGATCAGTGGCTGGCGCACGTAGAGCAACCCGTTCCCCACCGGCGCGCAGAGCCACTTGTGCAGCGACGAACCGTAGACGTCGCACCCGAGGTCGGCGATGGTGAAGGGGAAGTGCGCGAAGGTGTGCCCGCCGTCCACGATGGTGACGATCCCGCGGCGGCGCGCCTCGTCGCAGATGCGCTTCACCGGGAAGATCTGCCCCGTCGTGTACGTCATGTGGCAGATGTGGATCACCTTCGTCCGCGCCGTGACCGCGGAGAAGACGCGATCGTAGAGCGTGTCCATCGACGGCGGTGGGGTGGGGAAGCTCACGAGCTTGAGCACCACGCCGTCGCGCCGCTCGCGCTGCCGCCAGGCGGTGATCATCCGCGGATAGTCCTGCGTGGTGCTCACGATCTCGTCGCCGCGCTGCAGGGGGAGCCCGAGCTGCGCGATCTGCAGCGACTCGCTCGTGTTGCGCGTGAGCGCGAGCTCGTCGGTGCTGCAGCCGAGGACCGCGGCGAGGCGACGGCGCACGAGCTCGACCTCGGGGTAGAGCATCTCGTCCACGTAGTAGGACGGGCTCATGTTCGTGAGCGTCCAGTACCGCTGCATCGCGTCGGACACGACGCGCGGCGCGGGACTGACGCTCCCCGAGTTGAGGTTCACGTGGTTGGCGTCGAGCGAGAAGGCGGCCCGGACGCGGAGCCAGTAGCTCTCGTCCTCGGCCACTTCGCGCGCGGAGCGGCCGCGGACGGCGAGATTGGCCTCGCGGAGCAGCGCGGTCGCGCCGGCGTCGAGGACGACGGGGGTGCCGCTCAGGGCGGCGACGAAGGATCGGCGGT
>Ga0154020_10006342_pt1 | contig 13847 bp, 9 predicted proteins | sample Klosneuvirus_201_FD_109709 | JGI IMG/M metagenome (GOLD analysis project Ga0154020, IMG submission 109709) | Active sludge microbial communities from wastewater, Klosterneuburg, Austria - Klosneuvirus_20160825_MG | ecosystem: Engineered > WWTP > Aerobic digester > Activated sludge | place... | reverse complement strand
GGGCACACACCGCGGCGTGGTGCGCCGCCTGGTTTGATGTGGCCGGCGCAACCTTGCGCGCCACGTGGGTGCGGTGGGAGAAACACCGTGGGATTGCACGCCGTTCTCCACCGCCCGGACCCGCATGGCCGCCGCCAAAAAGCGTTTGGGGGAAATGTTGGTGGACGCCGGGGCCATGGATGCCGCGGGCGTCCAGCTGGCCCTTTCTCAGCAGCGCGTACGCAGCATGCGTTTTGGCCAGACCGCCGTGGACCTGGGCCTGGTGGGTGAAGACACCATGGTGCGCACGCTGGCCCTCCAGCTGGGCGTTTCTGCCGCGCAACTGGACGCCATGCGCGTGCCGCCGGGGGTCTCGCAGCTCATTCCCCGTGACGTGGCGCAGCGCTACCACGTCTTCCCGCTGGGCCTTTCACGGGACAACGGCGTGGAGGTGGTCTTTGTGGCCACCGCTGAACCACAAAACCTGGAGGGCCTCACCGCGCTGCAAACCCGCCTGGGACGCCGCATCCGGCCGGTGCTGGCGGGGCACAACGCCATTGGCCGGGCCTTGGGGGAACCCTTTGCGCCCCCGCGCAGTGACCCGTCCAATGCCCTGGCCCGCCCTGGTGCTTCCGCAGCGGCCACCGCCGCACCGTCCCCGGCCCGTTCGTCCTCGGCCAGCCTGCGAACCACCGGATCCGTCCCCATCTCCAACCCGGCCAACCGCCCCCCCGGGGCAGGGACCGCGGCGCGCCTCCCCGCCGTGGGAAGCAGCCCTGGTGCGCCCACCGTTGGTGGACGGGGGGCCGTGCTCCTCACGCCCGGCGTGACGTCCGGCGAACAGGCCGCCCCCACCTTGCTGGACATGCCGGCCTTCACGCAGCCGGAGATGGCCGTGGACGTCACGTTGGATTCCACGTTGGATGTGGTGGTGGAGCACCCGGAGGATCTGGAAGCCACCGCCATCCAGCCCATGCCCCAGCCACCGGCGCACCGCATGCCGGAGCCGCCACCGCCCAATGGCACCCCGGCCACGTTCTCAGCGTCACCTCCCGCCGCCACCGCGCCAGGCAAAGCGGACGCCCGCCTGGTGGCCGGCAGCGTCTACATGCCGCCGGCGCCCGCCATGACCGCGCAGGTGCGCGCCATGGTGAAGCAGCGCCTGGTGGATGATGAGCTGGTCTGGGTCTTCATTGACCAGCACATCATCACCGAGACCGAGGCCACCGCGCTGCGCGGCAGCCCCCTGCCACCCCGCCGCGGTTCCACCAGATGACTGCGCTGTGCCTGGTGTTGCTGGTCACCCTGGCAGGCCCGGTCACGCAAGACGGCGCCAGTGTTCCGCTGGACGTGGACGTGGCGCAGGGGTTCACCGTTCCCGCGCCCGCCGGCCTGGAAGCGGCGCTCATGGAGGACGCGCGGGATGGAACCCTCACCACCGTGACCCTGGCAGACGCCGCCCTCCTGGCCAGCGGCGTGGTGGATGCCAGACTCCCCCCGGCACGCGCGCGGCTGGATGCTGCCGTGGCCGCGGTGCGCGGCCGTGTCGTCGGAGTTTCAGACCCGCGGGCGCGTGGACGCAAGCTCCTGGTGGCCCTGCATGACACGCTGCTCACCCGTTATGTGGCCAATGCCACCTCCATTCCGCGCTTGTTGGAGACGGGGGAATTCAACTGCCTGTCCAGTGCCGTGTTGTACGTGCTGGCCGCGCAGGGGCTGCTGGATGAACCGCGCGCCATGGTGAGCCTGGTCCATGCGTTTGCGCGCGTGACCGTCCAGGGCAAGCCGGTGGACGTGGAGACCACGCTGCCGGTGGGCTTTGACCCGGACCGCGCGCGCATCTTCACCGCGGACACCGTGGCGCGCCTGGGACTCCAGGACCTCAAGGGCGCCCCGGCAGACGTGGCCGCCCAGGCCGCCACCGCGCTGGAACTCCCGGCGGTGGCGTTGGTGGCGGGCATCTACTCCAACCGCGCGGTGGAGCTGTTGCACCAGGGAGACGTACGGGGCGCCGCGGTGGCGCTGGACCGCGCTGCCCGCGTGGGCCAGGGACCGCAACGGCAACGTCTTGCCGCATGGCGGGGTGCGCTGCTGGCCAACGCCGCCCGCCAGCTGCTGCTGCAGGAACGCCCGTGGGACGCCATTCCGTTGCTGCAGCGCGGTCTGGACGGCGTGGACGGGCCCACTCGCACCGTCCTGCAACACAACCTGGCGGTGGCCTGGCAACAACTGGCCACACGGTCTCTTGCGGCCGGTGACCCCACCGCCGCGCTGCGTTTTGCCCAACGTGCCCAACAGGCTGAACCTGGTCTTCCTTCCACCGCGTCGATCATCCAGGCCGGGTTGTCTGCGCGGGCTGCCCAGGACGCCACCACCACCGCGTGCGCCACGCTGCAAGGCCCCCCAAAGGCAGACTGCCTGGCCAACGCCAGCACCGGGCAGCTGCAGCGCCAGCAGCTCAACAACGCCGTGGAGACCGCACGCCTGGCGCTGGAAGCCTCGGCGGTGCATCCCAATGCGCGTATTGCGGCGTTCAACGCGCTCAACGCCCGCGCCGCCGCTCACGCGCGCGCCAGCCGCTGTGATGACGCCACTGCAGATTGGGCTGCCGCCGAACCATTGCGTGACCTCGCCCCCAACACCCCGCCCCTTCAGCAACGCATTGCCAGCTGCCACCTGGAAACCGCGCGGCTGGCCCTTGACAGCGGCCGGCAGGAAGACGCCCAGGCCGCGCTGGAGCGTGCGCTCACCCACCACCCCCAGGACCAGGCAGCCCGCCGTTCCCTGGCCGGGGTGGCCCACAACCGCGCGGTGGACGCCGCCAATGCAGGCCGCTGCCAGGATGCCCGGGCGCTCTTGGCCACCGTGCGGGCCAACAATCCGGAGGCCACCAAGACCTCCCAGGACATCCTGGCCCATTGTTTCCACACCCGCGTGCGCACCGCGTGGGACCAGCAGGACTGGCCCCGCGCCGTCCTGGAGGCCCGGCGTGGCCTGCGGGATGCCCCGGACCACCCCGCGTTGATGGACGCCTTGGGCGGTGCACTCCACAACCAGGCCCTGGAAGCCGCCCGCCAGGGAGACTGCATCCAGGCCCGCCTGGCCGCCACAGAGTTGGATGGCCTTGGGCAGCCCAAACGTTCCGCCGCAGTGCGCCTTGCCTGTCCCAAACCCTGATTCCCGCGTGACCGGGCCATGAACCGGCGTTCATAGCCCCCCGCCAAAACGTGATGCCCGGTCAACAAGCGGCCCCCCCGCGTGGGCCTTTTCCGCGTCCGGACGCAGGTTTTGGCGCATGGCATGGCGCCCGCAATGGTGGCGTCCGGGCGATGGGTGAACATGGGTCTCCACAATGACGCAAAACCGGGCTTCTCTTTCCTCCTCCTTCCGTTCTTTCCTGCTGGCCGCCGTGGCGGTCATGCCTTTTGCCGCGGCCGCATGCCACGCAGAAATTGATGACTGCGACGGTGACTGGGACGACGGCAGCATTTGCTGGTCAGATGATGACTGCGACGAGGGCACGGCATGTACCGCCGGCGGTTGCGCCAGCACCTGCCGCACCGACCGGGACTGTGACAACTCCCAGTCCTGCAGCGACAGCGGCATCTGCATTGATGACGGCGCGGATTGCGCACTGGATTCAGACTGCAGCGCCGGCCGCCGCTGTGATGACAACGGCCAGTGCGTGCGCCCCAACCCCGGGGATGAGTGCTTCACCCACGCGGATTGTGGCCTGGGCAGCATCTGCGCGGATGGCTCCTGCATTGGCACCAACGTCAACACCAGCTCCAGCAGCAGCAGCGGCGCGGTCGGCGGCTCCTCGTCTTCCGGTGGCGGCGCGGCGTCCAGCTCGGGCGGCCAGGCCTCTTCGGATGACACCAGCGCGTCTTCGTCGTCCTCGTCCTCCACCGGCGGTCAGGCTTCTTCTGACCCCGCGGGCACCTCCAGCAGCGGCGGGGCTGCCACCAGCTCCGGCGGCGCCAGCAGCAGCAGCGGCGGCGGCGCGGTGGCCTGCGGTGGGATGACCTGCGGTGAATCCCAGGTGTGCATTGATGACCACTGCACCACGCTGTGTGGCGCAGATGCGCAGTGCGGCACCGGAGAGCTGTGCATTGGCAACCGCTGCGTGGCCAGCACGGACCGCCGCTGTGTCACCAGCGCCGAATGCGAGTGCGAAGAGAGCTGCGTCAACGGGTTCTGCAAGACGCTGTGCGCCACCAACACGGACTGCCCCGAAGGCAGCAGCTGCATCAACTACATGTGTGAGGCCTCCAGCCGCTGAACCACCAGCGACAACAGAGCAACCCGGCCTGGCCGCTGGTTCCCACCTTCACGGGGACCAGCGGCTTCGCCGTTGTGGAAACACCTCCGGTGGCGGTACTGCCGTCCCATGCGCCGCCACCCGCCCACCGTCCCCGCCCCGCCACAACCCCCGCAGTGGGAAAGCAAGAGCGCCCGCAAACGCGTCGCCGAAGGCGCCCAACACCTGGGCCAGGAGCTGCTGGACGTTCCTCCCTCGGCGCTGGAAGGGTTTGACCTGGACGAAGAACTGCTGGAAGCCATTGCGGACGCCAAACGCAACAAAGGCCAGAAGGCCTACCGCCGCTCCATGCAGCACGTGGGCGCGCTGATGCGCGCGGTGGACCTCAACGCCGTGCGGGCCCGCTTCCAGGAATGGAAGGACGGCAACACCCGCCTCAACGCACGGCTGGAACAGGTGCGCATCTGGCGGGACGGCCTGGTGGCGGGAGAGCCGGAGATTTTGGAGGAGGTGTTGGCCGCCGTCCCGTCGCTGGACCGCGCCGAGGTGGAGGGTTTGGCCGCCCAGGCCCAGACCGAGCGCGACAACGGCAAGAGCCCCAAGGCGTTCCGTGCGCTGTTTGCGCTCATCCGCCAATCCTGGACCGGTCCCTGACCCGCGCCGGGATGGTTGAAGCGCCCCCACCCACGCCTCTACACCGTCCCGCATGATCAGCCTGGTGTTGGCCGTGTCCCTCTCCGCTGCGCTGCCCGAAGACTCGGTGGTGCGCCTGCAGGTCTACCGCGCGCGTCCGGATTGGAGCGTCCCCTGGCGCCAGTTGCCGGTGGAAAGTGGCCTGGGCAGCGGCTTCCTCATTGACGGCGGCTACATCATGACCAATGCGCACGTGGTGCGGGATTCCCGCCAGGTGCTCATCAAGCGCCACCACGTGGCTGAACCGTTTGTGGCCAAGGTCATCTTCCAGGGTGATGACTGTGACCTGGCGGTGCTCAAGGTGGAGGACCCCGCGTTCTCCAAGGGCATGGTGCCGCTGAAATTCGGCGGGCTCCCCAAGGCACGCTCCAAGGTCACCACCTACGGCTACCCCCTGGGCGGTGAAGAGGTCTCCTCCACCGGCGGCATTGTCTCACGCGTGGAATGGCGCGGTTATTCGCACCCCGGGGCGGATGCGCACCTGGTGGTCCAGACCGACGCGGCCATCAACCCCGGCAACAGCGGCGGGCCGGTGTGGCAGGACGGCAAGGTGGTGGGCGTGGCCTTCCAGGGCTTCACCGGCATGGACAACGTGGGATTTTTCATCCCCATCCCCGTGGTCCAGCACTTCCTCAAAGACATCCAGGACGGGACGTATCACGGCTTTCCGGACATGGGCGCGCGCGCCGCCGAGATGGTGAGCCCCGCGCTCCGACGGGAACGGCGGCTCCCCGCAGGGAAGAGTGGCGTGGAAATCCAGGCGGTCCAACCCGGCGCATCGGTGGATGGCGTGCTGCAGGCCGGGGACGTGTTGATGATGGTGGACAAGGAGACCATCCGGGATGACGGGAACATCAACGTGGGCGAGGCGCAGGTCACGTTTGCCCACGCGTTTGACGTCAAACAGGTGGGCGAGCCGGTGGCGCTCACCGTGTTGCGGGACGGCAAGGAACTCAAGCTGCAGGCGGTGAGCAAACGCCTGGCGCGCGGGGACCGGCAGCGCAACCTCTACAACGTCAAACCGCGCTACCTGGTCCACGGTGGCCTGGTGTTTGTCCCCGTCAACGCCGAATACCTCAAGACCCTTGGGGCCGAATGGCGCGCCACCGCCAGCCGCGAGCTGTTGTGGCACCACTTCATGCGCGAATGGGAAGACCCCGCCCAGGCAGACCATGAGCCGGTGGTGCTCATGCGGGTGCTGCGGCATCCGGTCAATTCGCAGATGGTGGTGTTCCCCGGCGGCGTGTTGGGCACTGTCAACGGCAAGCCCATCAACAACCTCAAGGACGTGGCAGACGCGCTGGACCAGAACAACGGGCGGTTTGACGTCTTTGTGTTTGAGACCTCCAACACCACCGAGGCGCTGGACCGTGAGAAGGCCCGCGCCGCCGGCCCCGTCATCCTCAAGACCTACGGCATCCCCAAGGACCGCAACCTGTGAGCGCCTCCATGATTTCTTTTGTGACCGCCCTGCCGTTGCTCCTTTCCGCCGCCACCGCTCCGATGGTGCCGCCACCGGCCACCTCCGGGCCCTCCAAGTCCGCCGCGTCCACGCCGGCCAGCGCCAGCGCTGCGGCGGCCGGCCTCAAGAAAAGTGTGGTGGTGGTGCGCGTCACCGGGCAGGACCCGGACTGGCGTGCGCCGTGGAACAAGGCGTCGCCGTGGCAACGCACGTACACCGGGGTGGTTGTTGAAGGACGCCGGGTGCTGGTCACCGCCACCGGCCTGGGGAATGCCACGCTGGTGGAGCTGCAGCGCAACGGCGAGGAACAACGGTATCCCGCGCGCATCACCCTGGTGGACTACGAAGGTCCCCTGGCGCTGCTTGAAGCAGACGACGCCACGTTCTTTGATGGGCTCACCCCGCTGCCCCTTGCCGCAGAGATGCCCGTGGACGGCGAGGTCACCGTCCACCGCTGGCTGGCCAGCAACCAGTTTGAAAGCGCGCGCGGCGTGGTGCGGCAGGTGCGGGTGGAAGACCACGGGACCTCGCGCGTGGGCGTGCTCACCCTGGACGTCACCGCCAATGTCAGCGGCGGTGGGGCGTCTGAGGTGATGGTCTTCAACGGCGCGTGTGTGGGCCTGGCCACGTCCAAAAATGATGACGTCATGTTGGCCATTGGTGCGCCGGTGTTGCGCACGTTCCTCCAGGCTGCCGCCAAGAAGCCCTACCCGGGCCTGGCGCGCGTGGGGCTGTCCTGGGAAAAACTGCTCAACCCTGCGTTGCGCCAGCACCTGGGCCTCAAGCCGCAGGACGGCGGCATCCTCATCAACCGCGTGTTGCCCAACGGCAGCGCCGCCACCGCGCTCAAATCGGGTGACGTCCTGCTGGCGGTGGGCGGGTTGCCCGTGGACGTCAGCGGGCAGGTGGACCACAAACGTTACGGCAAACTCCCCTTCAGCCTGGTGTTCACCCTGGGCGTGTTGCCGGGGGACCGCCTGCCCACCACGGTGCTGCGGGACGGCAAACGTCTGGACGTGCAGCTCACCCTCACGCGCCTGACGGCGGAGATGGACCGTGTCCCGGCTTACGTGTTTGACACACCCGCGCAGTACCTGGTGCGCGGCGGTCTGGTCTTTCAACACCTCACCATCCCCTACCTGCAGACCTATGGGGACTGGCGCCGCCGGGGACCCATGTCCCTGCTTATTGCCCAGGACCTCTACGGCGCGTGGCCGGAGACGCCGGGCCAGCGCATGGTGGTGCTCACCAGCGTGCTGCCGGACAAGGTCAACCTGGGCTACCAGGATGAGCGTGACCTCCTGGTCAAAACCGTCAACGGCCAGGCCATCCAGACGCTGGCGGATGTGCGCGCGGCGTTTGCCACGCCGCCGGCCAGCGGGTTCCACGTGGTGGTGTTTTCCCCCGGCCAGTCCCTCACCCGCCTGGTGCTGGATGACAAAGAACTGGTGGACGCCGCAAACCGCATCCAGGAGCAATACGGCGTGCCCTTGGACCACTGACTGACGCAGCGGAACATTCTGAAAGATCAGCGCATTTTGCCCTTTGGCGGGCTGGCGCCACGGCGTGCGCGTGATAGAAACGGGACTTGTTTTTGGGAGATCCCATGCGCGTTGTTGTGGTCTTTGCGCTGGCGTTGGCCGCGGGATGCAGCGCGGTGTCCTTCCCGGATTTCCGGGAGGCTGCCAGCAGCAGCTCCGGTGCTCCGCAGCCCCGCCCCAATGCTTCCTCTGGCGGCCCCGTGTTTCCTCTGGGTGCCTGTGGCGTGGAAGTGGCCCCGGGCCCGCGCACCGTGCGCCTGCTCACCCCCACCGAATATTACAACAGCGTGCGGGACCTGTTGGGTGACGTCAGCCGCCCGCCGCTGGCGCCCGCCGCCCAGACGCTGGGCTTTGACAACAACGCAGACATCAACGTGGTCTCCCAGGGACACATTGAGGCGTACTTCAGCGCCGCAGAGACGGTGGCCAACAACGCCGTGACAGACCGTTTGCCCATGCTGCTGCCGTGTGACCCCGCCGCCGTGGGTGAACAGCTGTGTGGGCGCCTTGCCGTGGAGCAGCTTGGGAAGCTGGCGTTCCGCCGCACGTTGCTGTCTGAGGAGGCCGAAACATTTGTGGCGCTGTTGGAAGGCGCACGCGCGGAATACGGCTTTGCCGACGCCATACGCCTTGTGGTCACCGCACTGTTGCAGTCCCCACAATTCCTCTACCGCCTGGAAGAAGTGCCTGATGTGCCCCGCCCGGTCTCCGGCGTGGAAATGGCCAGCCGCCTCTCGTTCCTCTTGTGGGCCTCGGGGCCGGATGAAGCGCTCATCTCTGACGCCGAGTCCGGCAACCTGGACCAGCCCGCGCAGGTGGAAGCCGCCGTGCGGCGCATGCTCAATGACCACCGCGCCCGTGAAGGGCTGATGAACTTTTTTGACCAGTGGCTGGAGATGCACCGCCTCTCCGGTCTGGCCAAGGACGCCACCACCTTCCCGGAGGTGGCCAACAACCTCCCGGACGTTCGCGTGGGATGGGCCCGCAGCCTGCGTGCCTTCATTGACCACGTCATGTGGGAAGGCACCGGCACCCTCAAGGAGCTGCTCACCTCAGACGTGTTCTACGTGGATGCCGCGCTCGCCCCGCTTTACGGCGTCAACCACGTCAAGGACGGCCTGGCCCTGGTCCATGACCCGCGCCGCGCCGGCATCCTGGGGCAACCCGCGGTGGCCGCGTTCCTGGCCAATGACAAACAGGGACATCCCGTGCGCCGCGGCATCTTTGTGCGCGAACAACTGCTCTGCCAGTCCCTCCCCGCGCCGCCCGCCGGCGTCGTCGTGACCGCCCCGGACCCGGACCCCAACGCCACCACCCGGGAACGTTTCTCCGAACACACCCGCAACCCCATGTGCGCCGGCTGCCACCTGCTGACCGACGGGGTGGGCTTTGGGATGGAGAACCTGGACGCGCTGGGACGCTGGCGGGATCTGGAAGCCAACCGTCCGGTGGATGTGAGCGGCCGGTTCCTCTTCACCCAGGACCCCACGCTGGACGGGGAATTCAACGGCCTGGCCGAAATGGCCTGGAAGCTGGCGCGCAGCCAGCGCGTGGCCAACTGTGTGGTGCGCCAGGCGTTCCGCTACGGCATGGGCCGCGGGGAAATGCCCCAGGATGCCTGCACGCTGGAACACATGAACCGCGTGTTTGCCAACGCCAACGGTGACCTGCGTGAACTGCTGGTTGCCGTGGCCACGTCTGAAGGCTTCCGCTACGCGGGCTGGCCGCCGGCGGAGGATGCACCATGAAACCCTTTGCCCCCACCCGCCGTGCATTCCTCAAGGCCACCGCCGGCGTCACCGTGGCGTTGCCGCTGCTGGATTCGCTCACCGCAAGGGCAGACAGCCCCTACCCCAAGCGGCTCATCATCCTCTACACGCCCAACGGCGTGGTGACGGAGAAGTGGTTCCCCACCGCCGGCAGCTCCGAAGCAGATTTCACCCTGGCGGATTGTCACGCCCCGCTGGCGCCGTACAAAAACAAGCTCTTGATCCTCAACGGCATGGACCTCACCGTGTGTACCACCCCGGTGGGCAGCGGCGGGTCCATTGGCGAGCCCCACCAGAAGGGCATGGGCAGCATGCTCACCGGCCGGCCGTTGCTTCCCGGCAACTTCATTGGTGGTGACGGGCAGGCCGCCGGCTGGGGCAGCGGGCAGAGCGTGGACCAGCGCATTGTCCAGGAGCTGGCCGGCCAAACGCGCATCCCCAGCCTGCACCTGGGCGTGCGGTCCAACCGCGGCCTCAAGGAGGTTCGCAACCGGTTGTCCTATTATTCCAGCGCCAACCCCGTGGACCCGGTGGATGACCCGCGCCAGGCGTTTGATTCGCTCTTCCAGGACTTTGAGGTCCCGCCAGATGACCTGACCCGCCTGCGCCTGCAGCGGCGCAGCGTGCTGGACACCGTCAAGACCCAGCTCACCCAGGTCGGCAGCCGCCTTTCGGCCAAAGACCGGGAAAAACTGGAGCAACACCTCACGCTGGTGCGCACGCTGGAACAAAACGTCACCGCCAACCCCGGCGGCGGCCAGGCCTGCACCGTTCCCGGCCAGCCCCCGGTGGCCGTGGTGGATGATGAGACCACCATGGAGGGCATCATCCACAACCAGCTGGATGTCCTCACCGCCGCCATGGCGTGTGACCTCACGCGCGTGGCCACCCTGCAAATTTCCAGCGCCATCAACCACATCCGCTACCCGTGGGTAGGCAGCCTGGAAGAGGGCCACAACCTGTCACACGCGGGCAACACCAACGCCAGCGCGCGCACCCAGCTCATCACGCGGCACACGTGGCACGCGCAGCAGGTGGCCTACATTCTCAACCGCTTGGAGGCCATCCCCGAGGGCAGCGGCACCATGTTGGACAACACCGTGGTGTGGTGGTGCAACGAACTTTCCGTGGGCAACGCCCACCTGCAGAACGACATGCCGTTTGTGCTGGCGGGCGGTTGCGGCGGGTTCTTCAACACCGGGCGTTACGTGCGGCTCCCCACCGGCACCCCACACAACAACCTGCTGGTGAGCCTGCTCAACGCGTTTGGCATCCCGGACCAGTCCTTTGGCAGTGAGCAGTTCTGCACCGGCCCGGTCACCCAGCTTCACGCCTGAAGAAATTCCCTCGTCACGGGACACACGCGGTGCCACCGCCAGCAGACGCGTTGGCGCAGTGCTCCACCGGGTTGGGCATCGCAATTTCGGCGTAGTGGATGCGGCAGGCGCGGTTGTTCCCGGACACCGTGCCGCGGTTCCCCGCCGGCCAGGCTTCGCACGCCGCCGCGCACGTCCCGTCAAACGTGGTGGACGCGCACCGGTCTGACATGAGGCGGCAGTAGTACGTGCAGCTGTCCACACAGAACTGCTCAATGGACTGGCCCAGGCGGTTGCAGCTGCCCAGGTCCTGTTGCGCGTCCCGGGCATACGCCACGCGGCATTGCAGCGTGTTGCCCGCGCCAAAGCCCACCACGCCACCGGCCGGGACCGCGTTGCACGCCGTCAGGCACGCGGCACTGGAGGGATACAGCGGTGCGCCACCATTGCCGCACGGGGCCGCGGCCACGGCGCAGAATTCGCTGCAATCTCCCGGGCCGCCACCGCCCACCACGCCACTGTCCGCGTCGTTCCCTTCGCCACCCCGGCCCCCGCCGGTGGAACAGCAGCGCGCCGTCCACTGCCGGTGACCGGTGGCCACCATGCCGCCCATCTGGTGCTTGAGCGTCACGTCCACCTCCAGCAGCACATCCATGAAGCTGGCCGGGTCCGCCGCCTCATCCAAAAACATCATGCCGCCGGTGTCCTGCATGCCGCTGCCCATGGAACGCGGGGCCACGTAGGTCCGGCCCTCGGCAACAACGGCGCCACCGCTGATCTGGACGCGGTACTCCGCCTCCAACCCTTCACTCTCCATGACGGCGCCGGACGGGAGCCCCACGCTCAACCAGATGTGGTGCCCCCCCTGCGGCCCGCTCACCACCATGATGGGGCTGCCATCCGGAAGGTCCCGGTGCATCTCCCCGTAGCCAAAGCTCCCCAGCGTAAACGTGCCCGAGCCGCCGGAAGAGCCTCCGCCGCTGCTGCTGCTGCTGCTGCTGCTGCTCGAGGAGCCCCCGCTGGAGCTGGAGGACGTGGACGTCCCCGTGCTGCATGCCCACAACGCCACCACCCCACCCGCCAACAGCACCACACGCAACCGCTGCATGACCAGACCTCCGCCAGAAAAGAGCGGCCCATGATGCCCAACGCCCGGCCGGCGCGCTATGGGAGAACCGTGTTGGAACCAGCCCCCCCGTCCCAGACGTTTGTGCTCAGCCACTACATCACCATCCTGGCCATGGATGCCGAGTGGTTTTTTGTCAGCCATGCCGCGCTGGGTAGCCGCCGCGTCTACCACGCCAGCGGCGTCCAGCTGCTGCGCCAGTTTGAGACCCCGCGCACCATCCCGGACGGCGTGGCCCAGGCGCGGCAGCTGGGCATTGTGGCCCCGCCCGGCGCGGAAAATGACAAACAGGTGGACCTGTTTCTGATGGAGGCGCGCCTGAGCCGCCTGCTGGTCCCCGCCACAGCGGATGAACACACCGCCGTCCTCACCGAAGTGCGCCGACGTTATGGAACCGATCCGGCCCACGCCATGGCGTTGGGCGCCATGGAGGATGCGTTTGAACCGGTGCTTCCGCAGCGCATTGAAAGCACGCGCCCGGCGGGCGGAAAAAAGGTGGAGTTCCTGCTGCTGGGCTGGTGTTTCACCCAGTCTGTTCGGCCGCTGCTGCAGCAGGAGGCCGCCGCCGCCGGACTGGATGCCGTGGTCAACGTGGGCTTCCATGACGATCTTGGACTGGTGGCCCAGTTCAAACCCGACGTCACGGTGCTGCAGCTGAGCCACCGCATGGTGCTTGCGCCGTTGTTGGACCACCTGGCCGCAACAACCGCGCAACAACGCCTGGAACGTCTGGCCCTTGCGGTTGCCACCGTGGAACGCAGCATCCAAGCCGCGCGTGACGCCGTGGATGGCAAGCTGCTGTTGGTACAGGGCATTGCGGTGCCGCAGGCATCGCCGCTTGGGCTTTTGGAATACCGGGATGCCCCGGGCATGGCTGCCATGATCCAGGCGGTGAATGCCGCCGCGGCGGCGGCGTGTGCGGCCGCACCCAACGTGCTGTTTGTGGACGAAGACGCGTTGTTGTCCCGTACCGGCAAACGTTGGCTGTTGGATGACCTGGTGAGCACGCTGAGCCACCACGGTGCCCTGGCTTTTGATGCGGATGATCCAGGCGCGGATGATCGGCTCAAGAGCTTCAACGTGAAAGACCGGCTGCTGCTGCACCGCGTGCTGGCCCGCGCGTATGTGGACCTGTACCGCGCGTACCGTGGAGAGGAGCTCATCCGGCTGGTGTGTGTGGACCTGGATGGAACGTTGTGGCCAGGAGAAGCCGGCAGCGAGGGATGGACGCTCCAGGATGACAAGGTGGCCCTGGCGTTGATGTACGGCCGCCATGGTGGCCTGCATGAGGCGCTCAAGGCGCTCAAGGAGCGCGGCATCCTGTTGGCGGCGGTGAGCAAGAACACGCCGGAGGTGGTGCTGCGCAAGTGGCGCATGGAGGACGTGCCGCTGGTGTTCCGTGCCGAGGCCACCGACACGCGCCACTACCTGGTGCCGGAAGACTGCGTGCGCCTGAAGATTGGCTGGGGCCGGAAGTCAGACAGCATCCGCGAGCTGATGACGGAGCTGGGCGTCACCGCCAACCAGGTGGCGTTTATTGATGACCACCCGGTGGAGCGCGCGGAGGTCTCCCAGGCCCTTCCAGACGTCCTGGTGCTGGGCGAGGACATGAACCGGCTGCGCGAGGCCCTGCTCACCCACCCGCGCTTCTTCCGCGTCGCCAAAAGCAGTGAAGAGCGCGAACGCACCCAGTCCACCCG
>Ga0154020_10006341_pt1 | contig 13847 bp, 11 predicted proteins | sample Klosneuvirus_201_FD_109709 | JGI IMG/M metagenome (GOLD analysis project Ga0154020, IMG submission 109709) | Active sludge microbial communities from wastewater, Klosterneuburg, Austria - Klosneuvirus_20160825_MG | ecosystem: Engineered > WWTP > Aerobic digester > Activated sludge | place... | reverse complement strand
GAAAACACTTGCACGCGAGAACATGTAACTCATATCGGTTACACTCGATGTGTTAAACTGCAGCGGCTGGTTGAAAACACTTGCACGCGAGAACATGTAACTCATATCGGTTACACTCGATGTGTTAAACTGCAGCGGCTGGTTGAATGTGGTTGCTTGATCGAACATGTAACTCATGTTGGTAACCCTTGAAGTGTCAAAACGCAGTGGTATATTAATATCAGAACCACGAAACAAACTGCACAGATCCGTTAATTTACCAATCGAATGGAATTCTGAGATCTTTTGCAGTCCAAACAATCTACCCCGCATATACATACGAATCCGATAATTATCCTCGCGCGCATATACGTGCGAAATAATACACGGTATTTCATATTTCTCGTACACGTGGTCACCCCAGTCGATCACTAGTTCACTACAATCATTAACTTGTATCTTATACTTTTGGATGATTCCGGTAACAAACACCACCGGTTTATCCACACGATCGCATATTTCATGTAGTTGGTTCCTCTTGTGGGTGGCCATAAGCCTCGTAACTGTCACGTCATCACCGGACTGACAGAGCCAATGGGCGATCCTCCCCAGGATTTCAACGGGGAAAACCGTATCTTCGTTCATTTGAGCACACGCACACGCACACGCACACGCACACGCACACGCACATACATAAATCAAATCGCAAGGATTCATTTTTTGCGAATATGCAAAAAATACGAGATCGCGTGTATGTTTCTTTTTTAATCTAGACCATATCCCTCCACCCGGATCTCGTTCGACGGGTCATCATCGGGCTCTGCATCCGGATCAGTCTCCACGTCAAGTGCGTCGGTGGTCAACGGCTCGTTTGTTTCGCCAAAGTTCTCATCGGCGGGAGGCTCACCCTCGACATCGCGAACTGTCTTTTCGGCGGTCTCAGAATAATTGGAATCGTATGATTCCTTTGATTTAATTTCCTTATCTCCGTATAGTAGAGACCAACTGAAATATCCCGGTTTTGTCATCATTTCCTCACCACGTAGAACCTTCTTAACAAAGTAATCTACAAATCCGCGACGCAACTTCTCAGTCTCGGCCACAGGATCGTTCCAGATCTTGAGACAAAGTAAACAGAACGTCTCAATGCAAAACGCGGTAATCTCACGAGGTTTCTTATTTCTCTGGATATATGCGAACCTCGCGTTAAAATCATCATAGATATCTGGCAGTTTTGCCCCCAACTCATTTAGTTTGTGTCTGTTCACCCCGCTCGCCTCGATCAGCGCAGATAGATCAGTCGGAGGTTTCACCAATCGATGGAAAAATCGTACCTGATTCCATTCGGTAAACAGGTTTTTAATATGAGATACCAAAACATAAATACGCGTATCATTGCGATTATCCGCTTCCGGCGGAATGTATGTGCCCGATGACACTTCCGAGTATTCAATACGCTCCACCGCACCCATAGCACTAATGAGTCGGTGATTAACTTTAATCGAGTTGGCAAGTTCTAGAACAATGTTAAAGTTAGGCGCCCATGTAGCATATTCAGTCGCATACTTGGAAACGTCCGTGGGTGGTTTTGGCTTATACACTGTTGTTGTGCCGCCGACCGCAAACTCCGAACGCTCCTTCTCGTATACGGTCCTGTATTTTGTGTAAAAGTCGACATTCAACCCTGTATGCATCTGCAAACTATAGCCACATTTTCCACATACTTGTTTTGTCGTATCGGTTCCCACGTAGTCGTGAAGACCACCTACAGGGCACCGATTCTCGTAAAATCGATAGAAATTACCCAGTTTATACTTGACATCGAGCGCGCGCAAGATCACGGATTCGTCGATATTATCGACCTCCGACCACAATACGCCGCATGTCGAACATTTTTTGTCAATGATTTCATGTGTGAAACGAGTACCGGACTCAGTCGCTTTCGCAATGTCACTGGCGCGTGTCTCCATGATTTTATCGCCGGCCTTGTAGGTGTAAATGTTGAACGAATGTAACATTCCATTCTCATCATAAATACGCCCCAGTTTCGTCTTAGGGTCCACCCATCGTCGCGAACCGTTTCCGAACTTTGTGAAGTTCTTCGCGTAGTACATATCTCGATACCGGAACAACATTACTTCCTTAGTATGCAGCTCCGCGCATTCGATCGCGTATTTCTGATGTGGCTCTCTCAGCTTTACATCAATCGTGGCCGACTTTTTGTCTCCGGACACATCAATAAACATCGATTCGTTGTATAACTTACGATATAACCGCGATACAAATAACTCAAAACTACGCACGACGTAGCCACGGCGGGCGTCATTATACTTGGTTAACAAATCGGGCTCAGTACCAGCCAACGGCTTCAAATTTTCAAATGGCTTAAGTCCCCATGCGAGTTTAGGAATCTTTATAAAACCATAAACATCCCCCGACTTCTCAAGTTTGGATACAGATTCTCCCATAATATCATCAATTCTATTTACCATATCCATTTTCGAGTGCTTGATTGGTTTACCACGGAAAGCTTCGTCCAATACTGTAATCGAGTATAAGTATCGATAAATGGGATCCAACATTAACACGTTAACTAAGTCTTCATTCTGACCGTGTGTAATTACCGATGTGGTAGCATCACCCAAGCTCTTATACGCTTCCACAAGCTTGTTTTTGATAATATCAATGTTCATCCCGGGGATCTCTCTGATGATAATATTGCGGCTGAGTGCAATAATATCCAACACATGCTTGATCATGTCGACGAGAGGGTTCTTTCCACTGGCTTTGAAATTCTTGAACTCGATACTCTTGTGCTTAGTGACGACCCGTAACAGATACGCAAACGCATAGATTGTAATAAACAGTCGCTTCTTCGCCTTAATCTCATCGGCAGTATTCGTCTTCGACTTCAAGATATGCTTCTCGATTTCGAAAATATACGGGTAGATTACATCTCTCGTCGTTGTAATCAGCGCTGGTACGTTAACCACAGATGTAAATTTTAGATACTTTGTCAAGATCGAAATTTCGCCCCAAATGAAGTTCTTTAACTCTTCATCCATGTGCGTGGTCAGTTGAGTTGATACGTCACCGAATGCCTCCAGTGACGAGATTAATTCGCCGCAAATTTTGCAGTAATATTGGTCCCGTACTTGCGCATTGTCGATATATTTGGTTAATTTGGCCTTAATTTCGCTGTAATTCTTACCGGATAATTCAAGTTCGGTAAGCTCTTTTATATGCGGACAAATTATATCAAAACCACATACGTTACATTGAATCATCGAGTCGGTACGAGACGCCTTAAAGAATTTTGACAGTTCATTGAATTTGGCTTTCGTTACACTATCCGAGTAGGCTCCCCGAAACTGTCTATACACCCGCACGTGCGCGCATTTGTTTGTTAACCAAGCGGCCAAATACTTTTCTCGGCGAGTATACTCGAGCTCAACAGCCTTCACCTCTGTTGGCTTTAATAACGCGAGCAACGCCTTAATAGTTTGCGGGTTCTTTTTCTCGATTTCGTTCGATCGATCAACCCCTAACTTCTTTTCGATAATCATCTTGTATACGCCCAATTTATTCTTATCGTCGAGAAGTTTATCTCGAAGTTTTGCAGCAAAGTCGACTCGTGCCTTTTTCTCCTTATACAAATCAATCTGCTCGGTAACCGATGGATCGTCCAATCCCTTTAATACCGATCGCACATATACACGTGCAAATCCCCGACCATACAGATCAGCCAGCCAGCTAGAATAAGTCGTATTAAATGAAATAGTTGCTATAGACTCTAGCAACTTCATTAATGGTGTTTTCTCGCTTTCGACAGTGTTCAATTGCACTTGCGGCTCGCGCGTAAAATCCAAAACTTTCTGAAGTTTATTTTTGTTGGACTTACGGTTCTCGCTGACATTAATCATCATTTGGGTGTTGATATATTGTGCCGATATCTGACTGAACGAGTACGCGCGCATGTATGAAAAACGTTCAAACAATTTATCAAGTATTTCAGTGCCATCTTTGAACATATAAATTTTAGATGGTTCATCTCCATATTTCACTGTTTCAAAGTATTTATCACATGAGTTTACTACATCAGTGTAATTGTAAGTTCCCAGCAGTATCTTATCGGAAATGGTCGGCTTAACTATCTTTGTTGATTTGATCGGCTCCAAGTTCCCATTCTTTCCATAAGTATGTAGTTTTTCACAACGTGGATTTACGACGATTCCGACAACTGCAAGTTCCTCATTCGGTGGTGTTATATACTCGAGGCCGTCAATAGTGACAGCGAGAACGCGCGTGTCAAAACGTACTTTAATAGCATCGGGACTACTGACCGGCTCCTGATGCACCACGGGCTTAAATTTACGTATCATCGCGCTACCAAATTTGTCCATGCCACCGCTCTTAATATGTTGTATGATTGGCACCACGAGCGTATTAAGCTCATTCCCGTACGCGGATAAACCTACGACTCGCCTCAGTAGGAGTTCCTTTAGTTCCGGTTTTTCTGCCAGGAGTTTTCGTTTGATTAGCTCGGAGACCATCTCTGAAAAACTATCAAATGTACTTTTCGGGATGTCCGTGGACAGACTGAGTTGATCAAACAGAACCTCTCTTTCTTCATTTGATAGTGTTTCAACATCTACTTGTCCAGATTCTAAGATTACTTTAATATCGGTCATGAATAAAACCAGATGAATGTACTCTCATATATAATACCATATATGTATTTTTTAACTTTATATTTGTCGACACGCGCGCGGGTTACCCGCGCATGTTACCCGCGCTTGCACATACACTCACGTGACAAAAAATAAAACAACATAACTTTTTTTGCGTGCTTTTGTGTGTTTTTGTTCATTTTTGTTCATTTTTTGTGCGTTTGGTCAACACCGTTACATCGATTTATTTTGTGTCTTGTACGGTTTGACCCACCGGAGCAATCATACACGAATACAAGAGATCGAGATTGCTCTTGTCCCTGAGAAAGTCGAGAACAATTGACTCGCCATCGGCCTTGAGGACGTCTACACCGCTCTTCGAGATGTGATCGGCATACCCGGCGACAAGCCTGTCCGCGGGCGTTAGAATCTTGAACGAAAGCCTCTTGCGGATCGTAGAGATAATCCTGTCTGCGAGACGTTTGCACATTTCGTCGTAACGTTTGTGCATCGCCGCAAACTGCGGAAATAGATTAATAAACGTGAATCGAGTAGTGCTCAGATAGGAACGAAGCGCGATATACTCGATGCGAGTATACGGGGTAATTGGGGCCGCGTTTGGAATGCGATGCTTCGGCAGATCATACACCATCTGTCGAATACTCTTCAAGAGCTCACTCTCAAGGATAATATTCGATAACTCGCCACAATCGCCTCTCAACACGTATCCGTAATGTATACGTTGTTCCGGCGTCATATACTTGGTCATCGCAAGCTTATTTTTCTCCATCATCTTATCCCAGTCGGTCGCATCAAGAGTCGTCTGATGCGGAATTCCGATAGTGACATCGGTCGGCTGGAGAGTCTCAAGATCATGCGCCTGAATCAACCAGATCTTGCTCTGGTCGGTTGCCAACGGATGGAAATCAGGGTGGCGAAATCCAACCGTATAAGATCGTGTCTTGTCGAGACGGTCAAATGAAAAGTCCGGATATAGTTTCGAAACTTGATTGAATGCGTCCGCGTACGTCGACTTTCCCAGCCACTGATATCCGCTAACATCAAATCCATTAGCCGATGACATACACCAGGTGTTAGCGGGTTCATACCAGTAGAGGGTAATCGTGGAACCATCCTTAATCTCGTACACCTTATACTGAGATAGATTCTTCTTAACATCGTTAAGCCGATAACGGAGATTGAATCCGGGTGATGGCATCGATAGAACCTTCCACTCGGGAAATTGCAAAACAACGCCATTGCACTGTCGCACAAGCTCACGCGAATAATCGGTAGTTGGCGATTTAACTGTAGTTAAGACCACTCGAGAGATCTTTCTCGAGTTCAAGTGACCAAATCGCGAGTTGGATGTGGTGGACTCATCACGTGTGCTCTCTTGTGAGTCATCTTGCAAATCATCGTGCGAGTCACCGTGTGCATTCGCTTGCGCGTTCACGGGCTCATTCACGAGTTCATAACGGAATCTGATGCCATCACCGAGCAGCATTTTCAGAGTATCAAACGCCTGCTCATTGGTTAAGCCTTCAGTATCCGCACGGAGACGTTCACACAATTGAGTCAAGTTATCAGCCATAATGTACGTACGGCAATAACTATAGTATTTAGGATGTTCAATTTTTTAATTCATAATTGGAATCTACCATCACACGATATTAAAAAAATAGGTTGTGTTGCCTATAAAGGTCTTATTGCTTGTCTATTTGCATGGTGTGACAGCCACAATCAGTCACTTAGAGTCTCCAGCCCGGGGCAAAATTGCTAGCGTCAGCCATGCATCCCTGGGTAGTACGACGAGCGCACGCACGTTCGTATTGAGAAATCTGAGAGCTAGTTCCGGTATAGCTGAAACGAGTATCATCGATCTGGTCTGAGATGCTTCCAAAACCCTGATCAAACACAACAAATACCTGCACAGGCGCAGTAGAAACTACACCGGACTGAACTTTAGGATTTGAGGCTAGAACCTTCGGTTGCTTGGCACGAGAGGCGAACTGCCTGAGATTGGCATCGTTACGGGAATCGTCAGAGGACATTATTTCACGTATAATATAATTCCCCGCTAGAAAAAATAAACATATATAATTATTGATCGGGCCGTCGATTACTTTTGTCGTGGTGTGAATATTGGTGCGGCTAGACCGTCGAGCTGATAAACTCTAGCGCACCGGGTATTGATGTAAATCGATGACATTTCCATCCGCGTGCGACTAGTTCGGTTACTTCATCAGCATCGTCATTTATCACTGCCGCGTCTGATTTGTCGATATACCGTTGATGCAATTCCTCCCATTCGCCGCCGAACATATCTTCGTAGATCTCAACAAGGTCGCGCACCCCCAGCGCGCACATATACGCGTCTGCGGCAATCGCATAATTACGAGATACAATGACCACGCGTCCGCGTGCCGCCATCGCGCGGACGAAATTAACAACATCAATTATATATCTGGGATCCATACCCGATACGAATTCGGCAACTGCAATTTTGGCATGTGATGCCGTAACCAATCGATACCAGTTTGTGTTGTATTTGAAACCGCGTGTGACAACCGAATACAACGACTTCGCATCACCGCCGGGATATGGCGTTAGTGTTCCATCGAGATCGCATACAAACACGGTCATTCGCACGTATGCGGGAGTACGTGCGAATGAACACGCGTGTGCGAACGCCCTCTCAATAACATTTGAGGTTTTTCAAATTTAATAAAAAAGAATCATAAATATACCTAACATGAATGTGATTGATAATTTGCTATTTAATATCGGTACCATTGCGAGCGTTCCCAAAGGCAAGAGAATCAGTACAACAAAGGAGTTTATAGCGATAGAAGAAGAATCCCTAACGCAGGGAATTTGGCGTTGGAGGAATGTTGAAGACCGGTACAAAGCGGCTCGACTAATCTGTCGCGAGATACGTATATTGATGGAAATTAGTAATCGCATCATGGATTCTAGAAGTCTATATGTGCATGAACCTGTGGTTGAAAACCCCGACGACATTATGGTCGCGAGTAGAAAAACTGAGCGAGCTCTGCGTGTGGAAGAAATCAAAAAAATTAGGGATGGATTACAGTCGTCGATTATCGGCATCGATAATTTATGCGAAACATACGACGGCGATGCAAATGTGACCGGGTTGCTACTACCACTGATAAAGGAGATCGCGATCCATGTGGGTACCATTACGGAGCTGTTATTGAGGTTCGGCGAGTAGGTGCGATTATGAAATCGTCAAATGTTCAATCATCGCGTTCGGATAGAACCATTTTTTGACCAATTCAGCAACTGCAACCGAACGATGCCTTCCCTTTGTGCAGCTGATTGATATGCACGTGTAGTTATTTTTCTCTACTTCCTCAAGAATTGAATTCATTATCGCGGGAAATTGAGGATCAGATGCTATGCCAGCCTGTAATACTTCGTTGCGTCCGTTCTCGCGGCGCAAGTCTACACCGGGAGCCCTCGTATGAATAATTCCAACGAACCAATCCCGTTGAGATTTGTCTGGTTTATGTGCCCGTATTGCATGTCCCCATGTATAGATCACGAGAGGGCGTTCCGTCGGCTCGGTGGTGACATTCATTTTAAATGGTTCGCCACCAACTTCCGCTTCAACGGAGAAACCAGGTGTCTCCGCCGAGTGTGCATTTAATCGTAACCAAGCAACAAAGTTTCTGAAAGGATCTGGCTTCTCGCGAATACGTTTCCATATCATGTTCATCTCCTTGTCGCCGAATCCACTAACACGAACCGTGTAGTCGTCGAGAGATTCTCCTGTACCAATGAATGCAATCACGTGTCCACTATCCTCGAGTTTCCACACGTGCTTTGATGTACGCGAGCATCCACACTCGCGCAAAAGAGTTGTCGTTGTGACCACTGGCTCGGGTTTGGATTCGTGTTCGGGTTCACTGTCGTTTTCCATCGAGTTGTCTTTCGAGCCTGATAATCCTATTCTCTAAATCTTCAATTTGTTTTTTCTTTTGTGCCAGTGAAGAATATATCAGATGAATCTCGATGAACGCGTCTCGGGGGTATTTCTTAAACAACTCATCTATATCGTCATATGCCATCGGAAACGCAATATACCCAGGATCTCCATTTTTTCCACCCAACGTAGACTCTATCATCATCATTCGTTTACCTTCAGCTGTTACAAAGTGGCTCTTCACAAATCCTCCCGGCCTAAACATTAAACGGCGCTCGCATCCTGGATTACATTTCTTGTAGTACCTGACATGACTACCAACCGGTATGTATTCGTACAATGCCTTGTGGATTGTAAGATAGCCACTCGACAGCATTTCCGTAATTTCGTCGATGGTATATTCACGGCCTTTACGTTGCGGATTTGCATTTGCGATTGTGTTTGTGCTCGTGTTTGTGTTCGAGCTTGTGTTTGTGTTCGCGGACTTTGTCTTTGGCGTCGCAACATCACTTGTCTTAGCAATTTCTGGTTTCGGTTTTGATGGTGATTTTACAACACCTGGACTAGTTGCCTTTGCCGGTGACGCTCCGGCGACTACTTTTGCCGGGGACGCCGTCGATGTTGGTTTTACAGGAGTTCTCACTGGCGAAAAGGCTTCAATGCGACGAGGTGCTACGGTAACTCTCTCGTGATCCATCGCGTATTAATAGTATTCTTGATTATTTCAAATAAAAAATAAGAGCATTCATTTGCTCAGATAAGATATTCACGCGGGTGCGTATTCGCGTAAGCACGTGTGTTCGTGTGTTCGTGTGTTAGTGTGTTCATGTAAGCGCGTGTGTTCATGTAAGCGCGTGTTTGTGTGTTCGCGTGTGTTTGTGTGTTCGCGTAAGCGCGTGTTTGTGTTTCAACACCGAGATCATACGTGTTGTTATACACCATATGTCCGGTTTAACATTCCGATTATTCAACCTCCATAGCCTGTAGCTCCAGTGTTGATAATAATGATCAATGTACCACCATTACCAATATCGTCGTTAGGCATGAAGTTGTGACACCCTTACTCGTAAGGAAAGTACTTGGCTATATCTAGTATTCAATTTTATATACGGGAAAAAAGGAAATCCTATCATGCATCGTTGGGTATTATCTACCTGGCTCGTTGATAATTCCTCGAGATCCAGGTTGACCAACAAAGCTGATCGCGCGAGCCGGGTTTCTGATCGCGGGAGGTTTGATGTTGGACTTGCATTTAAGGATTATGAGCGTAGCGCCACCGCCAATCTCATTAATAGTTGTATCATAGACTATGGTAGACATGGGTGAAATTACACGTGTACAATACTAATTGGGATACGATTTTCAATTTTTTATATAAAAAAGCAAACTCATCAAGTCACCTTAGTTTAAAAGCATTAATAATACAAATGTCAGACAGATATAGCATGACCGTTGTCCGATACACGATCGGGACGATGGGTTCCTCCGTGAAAATTCACGAGCATCGTTTGTCCATCCATGGACTCGTGGGCGTAATCGCGCGCGGCTCCCCCTTTTTCATAAGGGCAACCAAAAGGCATGTCGGAGTCTCTAATGCGCTTTCCTCCGATCACAATAACAGTCCCACCGTCTCCGATTTCGAACTTACTCATACCGATGAGCAAGTTTGGTAATAATACGAACAAATCTTACGCGATCTAAATTCAATTTTTTCTATCTGATGTTTTTGATATTTAAAGTTATCGCGTATGTATATATAGCGACAATCGTAGGATGGATAAAGCAACAGAGCTTGATAATCAGATCCAGGCTGAAATCCGTAAAATGTACTCGGAAGAGTATCTGGGCATCCTAAACGTCCCTCAGAAACTAAACTATCTACTAGGCCGATTTGAGAGTGCGTGGTCTCACAAGAACCGTATTGTGCGTAATATACAACGCCTCAAATACATATATACGTTGAGTAAGTCTGACATTATTACGACTTGTTTTAAAGTAAGCTTTGATACAACTAGTAGTATTTATGCGTTTGTTTATTTTCGCTGTTTACAAACAAAGACCGGAGCATCAATGGAACCCGAATTCGTATGTACAGGACCGACCTTCCGATCGCAAGATGGTGAATTTCGCTCCCGTATGATACCATATTCACGTGTCGCTGAGCTATTTAACAAGTATGGAGATGTCTTTTCGATGGTAGAACAGATGGTTGTAGATAAACTTTCCAATGGTATATTGAAGTTTCAGGCCGACTTCTACTATCCGTTTGGATGTAAATATGACCAGCGAAAATTAGAAGACTTTGTAAACTCATCCAGACTGGCTATTCGTTTGTATATAATGTGTTGGTTTGTTGACTATTACGCCATCCATTATAATGTTATCGAAAATCACGCAAACCAAGCATACCAGTACATAATTTATCAGCACGATGACATGCCCGTGTTTGATGCATTGATGGCAAAAATTGGCAAGATCGGATATCAAACTATATCAGATAAGATAATGCAATTTCCTTCTAATGTGGATAACCCAACATACAATCTCAGAGAAGTTCAGTGTGGTCAAAAAATCTTCCCACTGACTGTAATTGAAGCGATGCGCCCCGATGACATTAACTTTAACGTCTGGCGGGAGATTTACATTACTAACATTGCGTCAAATCTTGTTCTAAACTTGATTTCGCCGTCATTTCCATTTATTAATAACTGGTTTTATGTCCAAAATTCACATGCGGGTCTATTTGATAATATCGCGATGCACGAAAAATACGATCATAGTGAAATCGCAACAGAAGTCTCAAATCAGCTAAAAAACATTGATAAGTATAATTATGTAAACGGCGACAAAAAGAAAGGCCCAATTAGCAATGAGTTTTACCGGTTATCTTACAACATCCATAAGGGAATAGTGTACGCGGATTCGGATATCCGCGTAACAGATCTTGCACTGTGTATGACCAGCGAGTATGTGGGTCGTACACTGCGTGACATTCCAGCGTTAGTCAAATATAAGGAACATTTGCCCGGTTTGGATAAAGTATTTACCGATTATAATATTTTCTCCAAGCACATGTTTGAGTTTGTCTATGGTTTTTACTGCATGAATACTCGTGCCGGAATTATACACGGAGACCTTCATATGAACAATGTGACGATCTTTCGTTTATATACTGTGTTACAACCCGATGACACTCCATATACGCCAAATCCCAAGATTGCATATATCGTGGGTGAAAACGCATATTTGTTTGATCACGTGGGTTTGTTTTCAATGATTATTGATTTCTCTAGGGCTATTCTTGGTGATTATAAGAAAATCGAGCATGAGTTTAGCACACGATTTGCGGATGCATATTTTAAAGAGCAGGAAATACGTATTACTCATTTGCTGTATCAGTATTTTCCCGCTCTCATGGACAAATACAAGGACAAGATAAGAGAATTAATCAACACAAATTATCCTCTGATGTTTAAGATTCTCACAGCCATCGACACGTTTGTGGTCATGTCAAATATTGCGTCTATGTTCTCTATCGATGACGCATTTAGTCATGGTAAAGTAAAGATCGCCCCTGGTGCCTTGAAACTCCTCTCGAGGTTATCGTCTAGAGCTGAATCTTTGATCGTGGATAACATTAAGGCGGTGATTGAGGGTCGTATTAATACTCCAGACGATATTCAATGGCCCAATATGACTATAATCGAGGAAATATTTAAGGATCATATAGTCAAGTCCGTCGATAAAAATATCACGATCACAGAGATTTTTAACTCCAACAATGACATGATCAATGATATCGAAGATGAAGAGTCATGGGGACCGCTACTCGCATTGACAAAAGAGGCCGAGATTCGTAAGAAACATCATAACCCCCTGAGTAAACAATCATACCGCCAATGGTTGAAGTTTAAAGAGGTCGACGAATCAATCCCACTGGAAGAATTGACAAAGAAATATGAGTCAATGGAAAAGGACGTTCTCGATTTTGAGCCATGGATGTTAATGTAAAAGTCAAATTAGAAAAATGTATCTGGTAGTATTATTTATGGAGAATAAACAGCGTAGTGTAAAATCGGCTGCAAAAGCTCCCAAAAAAGAAGCGGACACAAAAACAAAACAACCCGCGAAGGCAAAACCACCGACGCCCACACGTACAAAGGCAAAAGCGCCCGCGGACACGAAGACACCCGCGGACACAAAGACACCCACTGACACAAAGACACCCACTGACACAAAGGTACCCACGGACACAGAGACGCCGCAAGAGATTCCAGCGGATGTACCAAATGCGCCAACCGAAAACGAAGTTAACGTGGATGAACCTAAGACACGTAAACGAGTCAAGCCATTCGATCCGATTGATGCGGCTATATCCAAGTATAGGGACATGGGGTGGATTTGTGTGCGCCAGAAGGCCAGTATCAATGACTTTGTCGCACACAAGGACAAACGATTGCATTTCATTCAGGTAGTGACGCCTGAAACAATCGATGATGTCAAGTTTAATGGATTGGCGAAAAACACATTTATTCAGAATGCATTTTCGAATAGTGCAACTCCGATATTCGCGCACGTTGTATCGGGACTAGTAAAGAATGAGTTACGCGTTAAGGTTACATTCGAGGATGTGAATGCGGGTACTCGCGTGATCATCGGGGGTGTGAAAAAAACAAATGAGTGAGTGACTCACAGCGTTATTTTTTTCACATTCAAGTTCACATTCAACTTCACGCCTTGACATCGTCAGCAGGCGTCTTGTCGGCGGAAGCGGCAACTTCCGGCTTGGAAGCGGCAACTTCCGGCTTGGAAGCGTCGACGACCGCATTAACGCGAGCCTTCTGAGCTTTCGCAGGCTTGTTGTTCTCGGACTTGGCTTCGGACTTGGCTTCGGACTTGGCTTCGGACTTGGAATCCTGCGACTTCGCGAGGTACACCGCGTCCTCGTGGCAAGCGCAGACTTTCTTGCCATAGCGAGACTTGTCAGTGCACTTGTAGACGAGATTCTTCGCCTTGTCGAGAACAAGCGCGTTGCAGAAACCGTTGAGAATGTTCGTGGGATCGATCAGGATCTCTTGAGGCTTCGCAGGTGCTTGCGCGGGCGCATTCGCGGGTGCTTGTGCGTTCGCAGGTGCGATTGCGGGCGCGTTCGCAGGTGCGATTGCGGGCGCTGGCGTGGTCTTCGCGGTTCCGGACACTGCCGCGAGGAAGTTGCCGGTGGTTTTCTTCGCCGAGCTCTCAGCGGG
>Ga0154020_10006340_pt1 | contig 13852 bp, 11 predicted proteins | sample Klosneuvirus_201_FD_109709 | JGI IMG/M metagenome (GOLD analysis project Ga0154020, IMG submission 109709) | Active sludge microbial communities from wastewater, Klosterneuburg, Austria - Klosneuvirus_20160825_MG | ecosystem: Engineered > WWTP > Aerobic digester > Activated sludge | place... | reverse complement strand
GAATCAAAATTTGATGGTTTTGCTATCCATCCGTCCATTTTAACATTATCTGAAGTCGTAACAGTAAAGAACTCAGTTGTTGGCTTTTTTTGTAATTTTTTCAGGTTATTAACTATGCTTTCTTCTTCACTCAATGCTTTTTGGTCGGATACTTTGATAAACTCGGTTGTGTTCGGGGTATAGTGATTAGAAAAAGTATGTAGTGCGTATTTTCCGGTAGAAGAAAATGAATAGTCGTGGCTCCCCTTTAGGCTTTCCGGACTTAATAATTTGGCTTTCCCTTTTCCATTCAATTTAGTCTTATAGAGATACTTTTGAGTAGCATTATTCGGTGACGCCAGGTAGTACACATATCCTTCGTCTTGATTGATGTATTTTAAATCGATAATGTCATATTCACCTTTTGTGATAACTACTTCCGGCTTCCCTGATAGAGAAACTTGGTATAAATGTCTCCACCCATCTTTCTCTGAGGTCCAAAGGATACTATTTGTTTCTCTTAAAAAGCTAAAATTATTGGTGTAATCAATTTCATAGGTATTCCCGGGTTGAAATAAATCCACCCATGCCTCGTCTGACTCCTCCTGGATCACATCTGAATTTCCAGTTAATGCATCTGCGATGTATAATTTGCTCTTGTTTTGCTTTCGGTTCAATTGTTGAATTAATAGCTTATTAGTGCCAGGGATAAATTCCATTCTTACCAAGTAATTCTGAGAGACGTCTCCCGGAATATTCATCCAGGTTGTTCGGGTATCTGAAAGTGACACAACTCCTATCTTGCATGCAGATGGGCTCTCTCCCACTTTGGGATACTCTAATGGCACTAACTGGGAATATATAGAATCGGTGTTGTTGATCATATAGAATTTCTTGATTGCGCCAGCATTAATCTGCCAATAAGCAATAGATTTACTGTCCGGGCTCCAGCGAAATCCATCCCTACAGGCGAACTCTTCCTCATAGGCCCAGTCAAATGTCCCATTTATTAAGGCTACTGTGCCATTGGTAGTTAAGGGTCGGATCCTTCCAGTTGCATAGTCTTCACTATATAGATTGCTTTCGGAAACATAAGCTATAGTAGTGCCATCTGGAGAGAACTTGGCAAACATCAGTGAGGAAGGATCGAGGCCTTTTCCTATTTGGGTGAGCGTCTTAGTTTTTAGGTCAAAGACCCAATAGTCTCCTTTTGTATTTAGCCTCCACACTTTCTTTGTGTTGGTAAATAATAGTACTTTCTGTTGATCTAAGGAGAATGAAATGTGTTCGACTTCAATAGATTCTGATTTGCCTACCGGTGTCAGTTGCTGTTTAGAAATTACAGTTTCGGCTATTTTGTTGGGTAGTGTATAAGTAACCAATTGGCCCTTTTCCATTTTGAAATATGAATCACCAAGATTGGTCCAGTTTACTTGTGCTTCTCCTTTTAAAATAAGAAAAATGAAACCAATCATAATTAGAGTTCTGGTAATACGTAGATTAAATATAAAGGACTTAGATATTTTATTCATCGTTAGATATTTGTGGTTTATTAATATTTTTAATAGGGTATTAAAGGGAAGAATATTTATTTAAATGCTTTGAATCTAAAGAAGACCTGAATTCGTGCGTCAGTACCTTTTGTATCAAAAGTAGGCTTTCCTGAGGATATTTTTGCCAAGTTTCTCTTGTTGTATTCACTTGCAATTATTCCTTAAGATTTTTGAGATAATAATTCTCTTCTCTTATTTAGAGATATTTTCATCTTGTGATTTTTTTTCCTGTTTTCGAAAGTAGCCACGAAATAGAAAACTATGTTTTAGTGCATCCATGCTTTGATTGAACGCATCTGTCCCCTTCTGAATATTATCTAGACTTTTGTTTAATTGAGCAGTCAATTCGGCGTCTTTAAGCAATGCATTTACGGGCCCCTTACCGCTATTTATATCTCTCTGAACTCCTGCCACCGTCGAGCTAGCCTGATGCAGCAAGTTGTCCGCAGAGTCTCCGACTTTTTTTATTTTAAGTATAGCCTCATTCAGGTTATACACCAGCATGGTGTCGGTAAGTATTACACCGGCAGAACCCTTTCCATTTTTGACATCACGTACGATGGAGTTTAGATCACTTACCATATTATCTGCCTTAAGAGTGGCCAGCCGGATATTTGCAACTGCTGACTTCAAGTCGTTCGGCAATTTTTCGTCACTTAGGAGACCCCACAAAGCCGAACTACTATTGATTCGCTTCATTGTAGTCTTCATCTCTTGAGCAATAATATTAATATCAATATTCGTCTTGTCTAGTGTTTCTAGCATTTCGTCTGTAGCTACATTTTCCTTTGAAGTCAAGATATCACCGTCCTTTACTATTTCAGATGCGCCACTTACAGGGACTATATTGACCACTTTATTGCCTACTAAACCATCTGTGCCGATAGATGCAAGTGCATTCCTTTGGATAATTGATTTCATATTTTCATTAATTATCATTGCCACTTCCATAGTGGTATCATTCAGGACATTTATTATTTTTATTGTTCCTACATCAATTCCTGCATAGCGTACATTGTTACCCGGCTTTAGTCCATGCACGTTCCCAAAGCGCGCTTTTAAAATAAAATTAGAACCGAACAGATTTCGATTCTTACCTATCATATATAGCATTACGATTAGTAAGACCAACCCTACCAATACGAAGGCGCCCAGTTTTACATTATTCATTGCTTTCTTTGCCATTTATATTCAGTTTTTTAACATTATAAAAAGAATTGATGTACCCTGGGATCTGCATCTTGTTTTAGTTGTTCGTATGTCCCGATGGTGTGACATTTTCCGTCCATTAATACGGCTATGCGATCACTTGCCAGGCGTACACAATTCATATCGTGTGAGATAATGATAGCCGACGTGTTATACTTTTTCTGGATATTTAGCATCAGTCCGATTATCTCATTGCCGGTGATGGGATCTAAGCCTGTAGTGGGCTCGTCATAAAGAATGATCTCGGGTTTTAGTATTAGCGTACGCGCTAGAGCAACCCTCTTTCGCATACCTCCGGACAATTCTGCCGGTACCATATCCACTGTATGTGCCAGTTGAACATCTTCAAGTGCCTCCATAACGATCTTATTGGCTTCTGCTTGAGGCAGGTTTGTCCGATGTCTGCGTAGAGGAAATTCAAGATTCTCCCTTACGGTCATTGAGTCATATAGCGCGTTGCTCTGAAAGAGGAAGCCTATCTTAGCCATTATATTATCCAACTCTGCGTCATTCAGGTCAGGAATATTTTGGTCGAACATCGTGATAGTACCTTTATCCGGTTTTAGCAATCCTATAATACATTTGATCAATACCGATTTTCCGGAGCCCGATTTACCCAATACCACGAGATTTTCACCTTTATATAAGTCCAGATTAAAATCAATGATCACATGATTATTTCCAAAAGACTTGTACAGATGGCGAATGGCTATTACAGGCTCTCCGAGGGTATCTTTAGCTTCTTTTATTATTGTCTCTTTTTCCGGTCTCATATCAATGTATTGAAGAGCGTATTGATTTCTTTAAAATCAGTATTTGTTCAATTAAAACCAAGTAAATCTGTTATCTGAACTGCTAATAGATCCAGAATAAATACCATAATAGATGAAACAACCACCGCGGAGTTGGCACTCTGACCCACACCCTCTGTGCCTTTCATCGAGTTATATCCTTTGTAACATCCTACGGTACCAATGGCAAATCCAAAGAAAAACGTTTTAATGAATGCCGGCAGCACATCATTAAATGTAAGGCTGGTGAAAATCTGTGCCCAGAATAAATTAAAACTGGTATTTCCTTTAATATTTATACCGACATAGGCACCATATAGTGAAATGGCAACGCTTAGTACTGCAAGTACCGGAAGCATAAATGTAGTTGCCAATACTCTGGTAACTACCAGGTACTTAAACGGATTAGTTCCACTCACCTTCATTGCATCTATCTGCTCTGTTACCTTCATAGAGCCTAACTCTGCACCGATACTGGAGCCAATTTTCCCGGCAAAGATCAATGCCGTAATTACAGGGCCAATCTCTCTGACTATGGCTATTCCAATGATCATCGGCAATCGAGACTCTACACCATAACTAACCATAGAGGGACGTAGCTGCATGGTAATCACCAACCCCATTATAAAGCCGGTCAGCGCCACCAGTGGCAGGGACTTGTACCCTATGACATAGCACTGTTTAAAGAACTCGGCTATCTCGTATCGGGGCTTAAAACATTGAGTAAAAAAGCGGGCCGCAAAGCGGGATAGCTGACCAACATCATTGAGAATTGTTTTTAAAAATGTGTCTGCCATAACCAGAATAAATTTTTTCTCTTATTTAAGAAATATGAATGTCGTTCATGAAATTTTAATTTTGGCTAGGCATAGATAATTCTTTCCGATATCATAACTTTAATCACTCCGCTGAAGTCATCTCCTAAAGTATAGCAAAATAGAACTTTGAGTACGAGTTACTACTTTCCAAAGAAACAGAAAATATTAAATTATTATAATATCTAAATGACACAATGTCAATTATATATCAAAAATTTGATAAAATAGAATTCTTTAAAAGTAGTGATATTTTTTGTCTTTTCCGTTATTTTCTACTAAGTTCTTGATAGAAATGTAATCTATTCAATGACAAAGGCCCGGTTCACCGCCACTTGGGGATAATCCGGAGTGGGTTATAGCGCTTTAATATGCAATTTATCTAGGCAATAATTTCATACACCTTTGTGAGTAAGTGTGACCTACCAGTTTGTTTGTGTTAATATTTAATGGTGACGGAGATACAGTAATTTATGGTTCAATTACCTGCTCCAGTGCACCAGGTAAATAAATCAAATCATAAGGATCACTATAAACTAAGTACATCATCTGCCAATCGGGGTTAAATTTTTCCTTATATTCTCTCAAGCTTTTGTAATTACCAAATTTCTTTATCTTTTCATAGGCCATTTTTATGACCCTTTCTTGTAAATTTTCAGGTTTTTCAATACCCGACAATGGGACCATACCCAGATTACAAGACTTAAAACCCCTTTCCTTTAGATGATCAAACATTCTTGCAAAAAGAAAATCCATAGAACCACTTGGAGCATCTGCTGTCTTTCTCATTAGGTCAAAATTACCTTCACCTGTTGTATTATTAGAAATTAGATTGACAAATCCCATTACTTTACCCTCGGGGTTTTCGATGCTAAGGATAATCTGGTCTTTCAATTCCTTTTCATTAAACCTACCTTGTGAAAATACAATTTCAGAGTAATCTGTGTTTTTCAACCACTCTTCACTTGTGGCTTTTAACTGTTGTAAGAAATCATCTTTTTGTGGTGGTTCATTCACCTGGAAAGTATAACCCAACTTTGTAATTTTATTAATAGCATTGCGCAAGCCCTTTTTATCACCTCCCTCCAAGCTCCAGGTTTCTAAATTGAGAACAGCTTCATCACCAATCGGAAACAACTTTTTACCTAACTTTTCATAAAGAGGTTTATATAATTCAGGGACTCTGTAGTACGCCGATTTGAAGCCATTTCGGCGACAAAAAGAATCAAAACAGTGAATTATATTTACCAGTGCTTTGTTATCCAGGCAGACAGGATTCTCGAGAACGATTGCATAGTTCCGAGAAACCTTAAAAGAGACGAAGCCTTCACCGTCATCACTAAACCAAAAACTTTTATCATAGTAGGTTTTAAAATAATCCAAGCTAGAGTTTCCATATTTTCCAATCAGCACTTGTGCTTTTTGCGTACTTTCGTCTCCCGTCACTGAAGGCCTTAGTATCAAAGGGCGCAACATGAAATAAACAATGTAAGCCAATGTTCCACCACCCAAAATATTTAGTCCATAAAGGAATCCTTTTGCAAAATGAGTAGCCGGTGTAAGGTCTACATTTAATAAAAAGAAGGATGATATTGCTTCCTGGAAACTTTCCCACAATGAAAATTCTGAATTAAAATGCCGGTAGTTAAGGTTATAAAATCCTATAGTCCCAAAAATTATAATGCCTAAGACTGCCCCAAGTCCTGGTAAAAGACTCCGCTTTGCTAATCTTAAATCGGTACGAATAAAGTATTGTTTTCTTTGGTAAGCCAGACTGAGGAAAGTAACGAAAGAAAATATGGCTTCTTCCCAGTCAATCCCTTTTGTAAGGTGCGCTATTAAGGAAAGCCCACTCAATAAAAGCGCAGCAATCCATGCACTATGCAATCCTCTCATTAAGAAGACAGAGATTGCCAACATGACAATACCTGCTAAAATAACCAACCAAGTGGATGCATGAATAGCGTCCATTGGTATTATTTCTTGTAGTGCTTGCAATCGATGTGGTAATGCCGGTGTAATACCGGAAAGGATATTGATGAGGCCTAATAAAAATAGCAAGACGGCAGGAAAGACTCTCACCACTATATTATTCTTATTGCTCAGTAATGCTAGCAAGCCCAATATCAATACACCCCAAAATTCAAAAAATCGAAAAAGAAAGGCTACGGATACTGCCAGAACGGTGGATAATCCAAATAACACCAAAGAGTAGGTCAGCGCAATTTCTACAGCGCCAATGCCTCTTAAAAATGGAGAACTCATCAGCAATAGTAAGACGATAGTATACCCTATGACTGCCATTTCCAAAGTGGGTGTACCCCCCCAGGGCCCTAATGGATATATACAAATGGGCTATGCCGATTATCTCTATTAGCAGAGATAGGACCAGCACTAGACCAATTTTCTTCTGATCCAAAGATTTGCCAGAAAGAGTATTTAAGGTCTGGCTAAATGCCGGGAATTTATTCTCTAAAAAGTGATATACGCTGCCTTTTTTAACTAAACTAACTACGACATAAACTATTAAGGCTAAAAGTACAGACGTTAATAATATACCCCAAACCATGTCTCGTGAGAGACTTCCTTTCATTAATAGCCAAAATAAAGAGGGAATCCCAATAATTACGGCGGATAATATCGAACAAAATGAAAAAATGGAAGAAGCAAAATAAATGTTTGTTTTAGTAATTCCTTCTTTACGTTCAATTGATTTGTTAAAAAAGAGCATATTAGTTAATACACCGGCAGGGAGAAATACACTGATTAAATTGCGCTTTAAGAAAAGCCCGATTCCAGTACTCAATTTAATGCGTTCATGAATGGCCCTAAAACTTTGCTGGTACATCATGCCCTGGACTATAATGAAAGCGGCTAATAAGATCAATCCCCATACGATCCAGAAAGGTTCAGCTGACAGCAAAGAATTTTTTACTTTGCTCATCTCTAACTGCTCATTTTTAATAAAATAGGCACCAAACAGAACAAATAATAGTCCCAGGATTATCTGTAAGATTATTTTATAGTATTTTAAAGCAGCTAAAAACTTTTTTCTGATATGTAGGGCTTTCATTTTTATTTTTATTCACATAGTGACGGAGAAAGATTATGTTTTAATCACGCTCTTCGTTTTATTTTTTGAAATATTGATAGAAGTACGATTATGATTAAACTAATTACCGATCCTCCCAAAACAATATTGCCAAAATATTCCTTCACAAAAGACAGATGTCCGAGCTCATAACCCATGAATGTGATTAATATCACCCATATGCTTACGCTCACAATATTATATTTCCAAAATTCACGTTTATCCATATTCGCAATACCAGCAATTAATGGCACAAGTGATCTTAGTACCGGCATGAACCGGGAAAACAAAAATGCCAGGCCTCCATATTTTTTATAAAATGAATTCGCCTGATCTACGTGTTTTTGATTTAGACGCGATATTCTACTTAATAGCCAACCGCCAGTCTTTTTACCTAATAAGAAGGCTGTTCCTGTGCCTAAGACTCCGGCAACTATAAAAGCCGGAATTACTATCCATAAATTAAAGAAACCTCCTGTGGCTAAGACACCAACACTAAATAGCAATCCATCGCCGGGTAAGAAGGGGGCAAGTGGGAAAAAAGCAGATTCAGTATATACAAATCCAAAAATTAATAGATAGGTGATTAGAGGGTGCAAGGTAATTATCTGTTGCAACCATTCGTCGAGATGAAAGAAAGAGTCTAAAAATACGATCATTCTAAATTAATTTGCCGGATCATTTTCCAGCTTATGACTCCAAGCATAACATAATAATTGAATAAATACATTCTTTGCCAAATTCCTTTGTAGCTTGATATAAAATTATCAGGTTGAAAATATTTTGCAAGCAAAAAAAGAGAAATCATTAATAACCCAAATGCAACCATAGACCACAAATAAATGTGGAGCTTTTTATGCTGAGCTTTGGGAAAAATCAACATAAGTACAAAAGGAAATAAGATGAGTGCTGCATCTCCTATACCTCCAAAAATATTATGCAACCTACCGGTCAGTGTAATTATAGTACCAGGTGGATCTATCGGGAATATTCCTGAGCCCAATCCTTCGCCCAATCCATAGATTACTAACATCCAGGCAGCTAATATCGTCCATTTATTTGATTTATATAGTTGATAAAAGGAGAAAGAAAATAACGTAATCAGTATAGTAAGGCACACGCCCCATAATAAAACCCATTTTTCTAAGGGACTTCCGCTCTGGCCGATGAAGGACATTGACTGTGCTTTCCATTTATAGCCGGGGAATTTAAGACCGAACCATATATCAGTAACTATCTCGAGAGTAAAAAATAGCCAAAAGGATATTATACCAACCCTGAGCATTTTTTGTCTCATCATCATTCTTACTAACTATGAATCAATTCTTATAAACGACCTATGTTGTTTGTACATTGTATTTTGCCTGTATGTAAATAATCTTCGCTACAGTCATGTAGCCGAAGCTATATGGGAAAACAGCTTGCGGCTTTAGGTATGTTCGATACATATATGTCCTACTAGCCAGAACTGATATTATCAAATATAACAGAATTACATTAAGTATGCTAGGATAGTCTTATGATTTTCCGCTCTTACAACACTACATTTTCTCTTTAGTAGCGAGCAATGCCTCTGAGCTCGCTATTCGCACATTGAAGATGTTTTGACACCTTCAGCCCTTGAGGCCATAGTCGCTCATCCTAAAAAAATATAGGGGCGTGGCCCTGTTATCTTCGGAGCATTTGTAATATCGGAACACGATTAGGAGGCATAGCTCTCGCATCATTTTTCACCCATTAGTCTTAATTTCCAACACATGTCACCAAAGATATAGGTGGTAAGTTTTTGATTAAAGATTAACTTAAGGCAGTGTAACAAAAAAAATGGCAATAGCTTTTATACCATTAGAAATGCCTAGCAGCTTTTTCTTATAGAATATTAATTGTAATAAATTCCTAATGAAATAGACGTGATCATTTATTGGCCACTCTTCCAAAGGGAAGAGTAATCCCAAGTAGTGGTATAGCAATAAACTGGCCTATTTCTGACGATAGAGGTAGATACAAACCGAAATCAATCCCCACTTTTTTAATCATATACCTCCCGCCGGCAGAAAATAAAACCAAATTGGAGTTGTCGCCTAAGGGGATAAAGTAATTTTCAGTTAAGAAGTAGCCATTTGCAGATACTCTTATCATCCCACTTAGATTTATTAAAGGTCTTTGCGCCAAACCCTCTGGGGTGTACCCCCAACCTACACCTATATTCAGGTTTTTGTCTCTGTTTCCAAGGGTAATGGTGCCAAATCCAAGACCAAAGGCATTGTTTTCTTCGCCAATTACTGCTCCTGCAAACACTCCTAATCCCATATTTATTTTATCTTTTATAATCGGAATTGAAAACTTTGGAATGATCCAGACGGGAGTGACATCAACCCCAAATAGAAAAAGTGGAATAGTTCCTATGCTGGCTGAAATATTATCTGTAATACCAACGCTAACTTGGTTGTATAGCACCCAAATATTTTGATAATATGCTTCGCCTTTCTTAAGTCCATATCCGTTTGGTGTCCACAGGTAGCGTGTTGACTGGGGGTTGTCGTCCCAGAGCTTACCTTTAACCATTTTAGTGCTGTCGATTTTTGTTCTGCTGGTTATTGCAGCCTTTTTAATCGGAATTTGTCCCAACTCTTCCGTTTCAATCACGACTGTAGTCGAGTCTTCGCTAACAATGCGTCCCACATATACATTGCCGTCCTTTGTTTCGACCTTTACCGACGCTCCCTCATTTTGTGCTATGGCAATATTCGAAATAAAAAATGAAATTAGAATTATGGCAATTAGGCTTTTAAAATCTCTCATAGTGTTATTAAATTATTGGTTTAATAGTTGTATTTGTAGTTTGAATCTGAGAGAAGTAAACTGAGTGAGAGGTGAAAATTATAAAAGGGCGATTGAGGGCTAAATAAAAAATCCAGCGCATAAGTGCTTTATTATAAATTGATCATAAGAAGGACAATTACGCGCCGAATTATAAATTAATTACTAGCTTTTATATAAAGATATTAATCCGAACTAGTCTTTCTTGCCAACTAGAATTATACCCCCTATAAATGAGGCCAAAGCCAAACCAAGGAACACGTAACCTTCTGTCTTTTTACCTTCATCTGATGCAGATAATTCTATACCTACTACTTTTACAGAGCCTCCGCTATTACTGATTTTACCTACTCCAAAATAGCCAAGTACAATACCCAGAACAATCAATAAAATTCCTACTGTTTTTTTCATTTGTTTTGTTTTTTGATTTACGATTTTATAATTTGTTTTTAACTAAAAAAATAGCATAAACATATACATATTAAAACTTACAACATTTTATAGCCAAGTAAACTCCAAAAGCAATGACATGGTTTATAATTTATCTTAATTAGTCCCCGATTTACGCGGAAATAAAAGGTATTAATTACATCATTATATCTGTGAGATTAATTCCTAATGCCATCGCAACACCTGCTCCATAGTCTGGGTCTGCTTTATAGCAATTGCCTATATGTCTTTCCTGAATAAATCTTTCTGCACCCCCGACTTGATTGGCAGTATTTGTGAACAACACTTGTTTTTGTTCAGGTGTCATCAGTCTAAAGAGATCTCCCGGCTGTGTGTAATAGTCATCATCTTCACGATGGTCATAGTGGAAAGCATCACCCTCCAAGGCTAAGCCAGGCTCAACAAATTCCTTTTGCTCCTGCCACTGGCCGTAGCTATTGGGTTCGTAGTGGATAGTTGCTCCCTGATTGCCATCTACCCGCATAGCTCCGTCACGATGAAAATTATGAAAAGGACATTGTGGCTTATTTACAGGAATCTGATAATGGTTCACACCCAGTCTGTAGCGTTGTGCGTCTCCGTAGGAGAATAACCTACCCTGAAGCATTCTATCCGGTGAGAAACCGATACCCGGTACGACATTTGCCGGATTGAAGGCAGCTTGCTCTACATCTGCAAAATAATTCTCAGGATTCCTATTCAGTTCCATCATACCTACATCTATCAGTGGGTAATCGCCGTGTGGCCAGACTTTGGTCAGGTCAAAGGCATCAAACCTGTAGGTCTTTGCATCTTGTTCGGGCATGATCTGAACTTGTAGCTTCCAACGAGGAAAATCACCTTTTTCAATGGAATCAAATAGATCCCGCTGATGGCTTTCTCTGTCTTGGCCGATGATTTCTGTTGACTCTGCATCGGTCAGGTTTTCAATTCCCTGCTGGGTCCTCCAGTGAAATTTCACCCAAAAGCGCTCGTTTTGTGCATTAAGAAAGCTAAAAGTATGGCTGCCGAATCCATGCATATGTCTGTAGGTCTTTGGAATACCCCGGTCACTCATCACAATGGTGACTTGATGCAGCGCTTCAGGTAGCAGTGTCCAAAAATCCCAATTGTTGTTTGCACTGCGTAGGTTTGTTTTTGGGTCGCGTTTTACTGCCTTGTTAAGGTCTGGAAATTTATAAGGATCCTTCATAAAGAACACCGGCGTGTTGTTTCCAACTAAATCCCAGTTGCCTTCCTCGGTATACATCTTGACGGCAAAGCCGCGGATATCTCTTTCTGCATCTGCCGCACCTCGCTCACCGGCTACAGTAGAAAAGCGAGCAAATAAATCTGTCTTTTTACCGATTTCGGAAAACACCTTCGCTCTGGTGTATTTTGAGATGTCATGTGTCACCGTAAATGTGCCGAAAGCGCCTGAGCCCTTGGCATGCATCCTTCGCTCCGGAATGACCTCGCGGTCAAAATGAGCGAGTTTCTCGAGGAACCAAAAATCTTCAAGTAGCATTGGGCCTCTACGTCCGGCTGTTTTAACATTTTGATTTTCGGCGATAGGTCTGCCTGAGACCGAGGTGAGTTTTTTCTTTTCTTCTTCGTCTTTCATTTTATATGTCTTTAAGTAATTGGTTTTATGAGGATTAAGCTCGTTATATAACGGGGCTCTTCAGCAGATGCCTCTTTAAAAGTTATCCTGTAAGCGCCTCTTGCAAATATAGCAATTTACTCTTGGTTTTCAATGTGGGTTAGACGGTGTATCGTCGGCTGAGGTGAGGAAGGTGCTTTGAAGGAAAATAATGTAAGAGGGATAGTGGAGAATTTCCTGAATTATATAACCCCAGTCAGGCTTGTTGTTACAATTTCATTGCAATCCACCGGCTCTCCGCCGGCGCTATTCGTATTCCATCCTTTTAGTCCTGAGAGTGGGCGATTCGGGATCAGGCTCCTCAGAGTTGCATATGCACTAATTTAACCTTTATAATGAGAAATAAGCCTACGGGTTCAGGTGAACATAATTGGCTTGTCGGCTTTTTAACTGCCGGGGATTGGCAAGGCAAAAGATGATACCTACCTCTTTCAGCTTTTACGGTTGCGTTCCTGTTTAGGAACTCTAGTGACGAATTTCAAACTTTGATGCATACCATCGACCAAATATTGTAACCACGAGTTTCAAGTCGTGGAACAGGAAACTATTAAACACTGAGAGTCATCGGCTCGGAACATATGAACGTACAGGGTGGAGTATAGATATATGTCGTACTTACGGCACTCAGATCGTGATATATCAGTCGCCGGACTGAGATCCAGCGTTACCAATATGTCGTGTCTACGGCACTTAGAGGAAGAATCATTTCATAGGGAATGAGTTCAATCGCTCATCAGTTGTAGATGCTCCATCTTTTTGCCCACCAGCGTTTTTTCACCTTGAATTTCGAAGCCTAATTTTAAGTAAAGTCTCCTGGCATGGGGATTGTCTGCATCCACCAAAAGACCAAGGATTTTGTTCTGCTTGTGCACGTATTCTTCTTTCAGGAATTGGAATAGTTTAGTGCCGATACCTCTACCCTGATAGTCCGGATGTACTCCGATACAATCGATGTACATCTCACCGGCTTGGGTCTCATCTTCGGGATGAAAATCGCGATTAAACATGGTGAAAATCAGCTCAGCTACCGGTAGTCTGAGCTCGTGTAATTTGGCACCGTCATAAATATTCGCTACACCAATAGTACCATTTTTATCTTCGACAACCCAGCAGTTTTCATATGAATATTGATTTCCTTTTCTTTCGGCTAACTGCTCTAAAAATATTGTAGCTTTTTCAGTTGACTCCGCTCCGATAAATTGGAATAATATATCCTCCATAGCCAACAGTATATAATTGGCAATTTCTGACGAGTCTTCCGGTGTAGCCTTTCTAATGACATTTTCTTCTTCCATGTATTCTTTCAAGCTTTAGGCGAGACTTGGATTATTGAATTATGACCTGGGGCTTTAATTTTTTATAATCAATTTTGAAATGATTAACTCTCTTAAGTTTAATCTAACTAAATATATCCCGGGGAAAAAGTTGGTTATTTCTATTCTATATTTTTGTCCGCCGACTATCTGTAAAATAAATATGTAAAATTTCCTTGAATCATAGCT
>Ga0154020_10006339_pt1 | contig 13854 bp, 10 predicted proteins | sample Klosneuvirus_201_FD_109709 | JGI IMG/M metagenome (GOLD analysis project Ga0154020, IMG submission 109709) | Active sludge microbial communities from wastewater, Klosterneuburg, Austria - Klosneuvirus_20160825_MG | ecosystem: Engineered > WWTP > Aerobic digester > Activated sludge | place... | reverse complement strand
GCCCTTGACCCCGCCGGGAAGGGCATCGGTCGAGGTGAACGTGGTGCCTGCGAACGTGCCGAGGGAGGGATCGTCCACGGTCATCGTGGTGTCCGCGGTCACGTCCTTGGTCGTCCCGTCGGCGCTCTTCTGCGTGACCTTGTAGGTCTGGGTGGCCCGCACGACGGGAGTGCTCGTGGTGTCGATGATGATCGTGGCGTTGATCGGGTCGAGGTCGAGGCTCTCGAGCGTGGGTCCGCCATCGGTGGGGCCGAGGTCGATGCCCTCGTCCGAGGTGCCACCGGTGTCGGTGCCGCCGTCCTCGAGCTCGCCAGTCGAGACCTCACGGCTCGCGCCGCAACCCAGGGCAGAGAGCGCGAACAGCGCGACGAGACCGGTGGAACGAGAGAAGCGAAGCATGGGACCTCCGTGAATACCGTGGCTCACTTGGCGATCTCCTTCGGCGGGACGAGGAAGAGCACGAAGCGCTGATCGAGCTTGATGCTGCCCGGCATGCCGAGCACGTTGATGAACGCCTTGTAGAACTGCGCCACCGGCTTGGGGGGCACGGTGATGTTCATGGCCGGGATGACCTCGAAGCACACCGGGGTGCCGACCTTCACGCCGGTGAAGGTGTCGTCGATGCCGTCGCCGTCCGTGTCCTTGGTGGAAGCCGACGGGCAGCCGGCCTTCGCGTCACCCTCGCTCATCGCGCGGAGCGCCTTGATGAACTGCGTCGCGTCGACGGGCGGGCCGCCGTCACTGAGCGACGGGTTGGTGGGGTCGTTGGCCGGCTGCGCGGTCACGTCGAACACGCTGCCGACGCTGATGGCCTGGATCGCCTTGACGACCTGGTCGCTCACGCCCGTACCGCCGCTGTGGAGGAAGTTGAGCCGGCAGTTGCCGCCAGGGCCGGTCGCCGGCCGCTTGGCGCCGCTCACGCCGGTGGGGCAGTCCTTGGCGCCCGCCGCGAACGCCCCCGGCGGGATGTTGGACTTGGTCGTGTCCGACAGGTCGTCGGCCTGCGCCTCGTCGTACGAGGTGATGTTGATGAACTTGGCCTTGGTGTCGGCGAAGGCCTTCTTCACGTCCGCGACGACGGGCGGCGACGTGACCGAGCTGCAGTACGGATCGCGCGCCGCGTCGTGCCAGCTGACGTCGGTGATGAGCACGAGGACGGGAAGCGCGCCGGCGCGGAAGTCGACGCCACCGACCGTGCCGGCCTTGGGGACGTGCTTGGCGACGGTGCCGCCGCTCCAGTTCAAGGCGCCACCCGTGAGCATGTGCCACATGGACGGGACCTGCGACTCCGGGCCGTCGGCGCCGCCGCTGGCCGACCAGCTCACCGTGGCGGCCTGGGCCTTGGCGATGTCGGTCGTGACCACCTGGTAGACCTTGACCGGAAAATCGCCGCCGCCGCCGTGGGAGCAGACCGGGTAGTCCTTGTGATCGACGATGGCCACGCCGACGCTCGGGATCACCTTCTTGAGGTTCGGGATGAGCGTGGACGAGAGGTTGGTCTGCAGGTTGGACACCGAGCCGCTCATCGAGCCGGTCGTGTCCATGTTGAAGGCGACGTCGACCTGCTGGATCTTGGTGCCGAACTTGAGGACGTCCTTGTCGGGCGTGGCCGGCGCCTTGTAGGGGACCTCGAAGTAGAAGTCGCCGGTGCCGGGCGCGTCGGGCTGGCGACGCAGCTGGATGATGGTGAGGTTGGCGAGACCACTGCGCGAGCCCTCGTTCGCGCGCACCGTGGTGGTGGTGCCGAGGATGCCGCCCGGGAGCGCGTCGACCGACGTGAACGTCGGACCGGCGAAGCTGCCGAGGCCCGTGTCGTCGATGGTGAAGGTGGCCGTGCCCGCGACGTCCGTCGACGAGCCGTCCTTGTTGCGCGCGATCGCCTTGTAGGTGAGCGTCGCGGCCTTCGCCGGGCTCGTCGTCGTGTCGATGACGATGGTGGCGTTCGGGGGATCGAGGTCCAGGCTGTCGAGCGACGTGCTGCCCTCGGGCGCGTCGTCGCCGCCGTCGAGGGTGAAGCCGTCACCGCCCGTGCCGGTGTCGCCGGTCAGATCGCCCGGACCACCGGTGTCCTTGGTGGCACCGCACCCGAAGACGGAGAGTGAGAGGGCGACCGAGAGGAAGGGAAAGCGCAACCGAAGCATGTAAGGACCTCCACCCGCAGGAGTCTGACGACCTGACGACCGTGGGCGAGTCCGCGCGCAGACTCGCCGAGTATCGAGGCACCTCCGCGGGGCGGGGTTCCGTAGACCCCGTATTGTTCGAGAGAGGACGGCAAACGTCAAGCTGCCGCCGGGCGGCACCTCAACGCAGGATGGTCCGGGTCGGACACTCGCCGTCGCCCTGGAAGTCGTGAAGTGTGCGCGCCTGGGCCTCGACGAAGTCGTACGCCGAGGAAATCGGCTTGCCGCCGATGGCTCCTGACAGCTTGTACAGGTCCGTGGGGAAGGCGTCCGCAGCCTTCACCGTTCGGAGCTCGGCCAGGGTGGTCTCCCCGTCCTGGTCGAGGTCGGCGTCGGCGACGTACTGCGCGCGGCGACTCGTCACCTCCACCCCCTCGGTCAGATCGGTGAAGAACCAGTGGTCGCCGTGGATGGTGGGCTTGATGCCGGCCGTCCCGCCGGCGGGGACCGCGAAGCCAGCCTTGCCGTCCTTGCCGCAGTCGTCGAAGGCCGTGCCCATCGCGAAGCCCCACTTGAAGGTGACCTTCGTGGCAGCGACGCAGTCCTTCGGGTCACGGCTCCCCGGCTTGCACGACTTGCCATCGGCCTTGGTCATCACGCCCTCGAAGTAGAGCGCGTAGCCCTTGCTCGTCATGAGGGCGAGATCGGCGGCGGTGGTGGGCGGCAGCGCCTTCGCCGTGGGGCCGGCCGCGGGCATGTCCTCCCCGACCTTGTCGTAGGTGATCGCGTCGACGGACTTGGCCTCGAAGGTGACGTAGCCACCTGCGGGCGCGTTCTTGAGGTCGAGGACGTAGATCGTCGGATCGGAGATCGTGGCGCCGCTCGTCGAGCTGCGCGCGCGGAAGTTGCCGATGGTGACGAGGAACTTCGTGTACTCGACCTTCCAGCCGTCGACGAGGTTCTCGAGCCCCGTGCCCGGCTCGAGGCCCGCCGAGATCGAATCTTCGGGCACCACGAACACCTGCACGTTGCCCTTGCCGACGGCGGCCTCGCTACCGCTGCAGGCCGCGAGGAGACCCAGGAGGAAGACCGCGTGATTCTTCATGGGGCCACGTTATCGCAATCTCGTTGCAAGAGCAACGTGATTTCATTTTGTCCAGACGAACGTCGGAGGCGCGAGGGCGGTCATGCCGACGACCAGCGCGTCCCACGCCTGGCTCTTGGCCACGACGGTCGCGGTGGGGCCTCCGGCGGCGAGGGCGTCAAAGTCGATCTGCCTCGCCCACGCGCTCGGATCGAAGCGCACGTCGAGTCGCTGGGTGTCGGCGGCGAGGATCTGCGAGAGACCACTGAGGCTGACCGCCGGCTGGGCGCGCACCACGGGCCGCACGTCGACGTCGGCCACGAAGGCGAGCACGAACCCGTCCTTGGAACGACGCGCGGAGCCCTCGAGGTGGGCCGAGTGTCCGCCGGGCGCGCCTGACTTCGGCCGGGGCGCGTCCTCGGTCGTGAGCCACGGGATCGCGTAGGCGAAGCCCAGCGACTGGACGGTGCCCGCGAAGCCGTTCACTGTACCGAGGAGCTGCGGGGTCTCCGACAGCCCGTCGATCGTGGCGGTGGCGGCCCACTCGGCGAGCGGCTCGCTGCACAGCTCGGGCGAAGCGGCGCGACTCGCGCAGAAGTTCACCGGACCGAACCCGACGCGGGCGACCGACAGCGTGACGTCCCAGTCGCCGACCTTGGTGGTGCGGGCGGCCGTGCCGACCGCGAACACGGGGTGGCTGACCAGCGGCTGCCCCGTGTCGCCGCACGCGACGAGCACCCACGCCGAGAAGCCGAGCGCGAAGGCCCTCACAGGTGCACCGCGAGGGAGAAGGTGACCGTGCGCGGCGCGCCGGCGACGAAGTGCCGGGCCGGGATGGTCGAAGGGATCTCGCGGGTCGGCCAGCTCGACGAGTAGTGGAGCTCCGTGTCGGTCCAGCGCCGGTCGAGGACGTTGCTCACGTCCATCCCGAGCTCGAGCTCGCGGAAGCGCAGACCGAACGACAGATCGAGGAGCGCGAACGGATCGGCGACCTGCCCGTGGGGGAGCGGCCGCTCGCCGATCACGCTGAAGCCCGTGCCTGCCCGGCCGACGAGGCGCTCGTGACCGTGGCCCGCGAGCGTGCCGCGGATCCCGAGATCGACGCGGGCAACGAGGGTCGGTACGAACGGCAGACGCTGACCCTCCTTGTAGGCGGGGTTCGGGTTGTCGGCGGTGGCGACGGGCGGCGCGTCGAGGGTCGCGTGCACGTAGGTGACGCTCACGCTCCCGAGCAGGAAATCCCAGGGTCGCGCGACCACGTAGGCCGCGAGCCCCTGTCGCGAGGTGGGGCCGATCCGCGCGAGGGTGTTCTCGCCCGGGTCGAACGCGAGGTCGTCCGAGAGCTTGGTGCGGTAGGCGGCGAGCGAGGCGACGAGCCGCTCGCCCTCGCTCGCGAATCGCACGCCGGCCTCGTACGAGGTGACGGTCGTGTACGGCGCGCGCTCCCCCTCGGCGAGGAGCCGCGCCTGCGGCGAGCGATACCCGACGCCGTAGGAGAGCACGGGCGTGAGCCACGGCAGGAGCGCATACTCGATCGAGGCGCGCGGACCCGCGGCGACGCCGAGCGCGGTGCGCCGGTAGCCCGGCACGTAGCTCACGCGGCGGAAGCTCGGGTCGCTGTTGGAGAGGCGGTCGTCGACGTCGTAGAACAGCACGTCGGCGCGCACGCCGCCGGCCACCTTGAGCTTGCGGAACGCGCGCAGGTCGAGGTCGAGGTAGGCGCCGAGGTCGGTGCTCCGGATGGTGGCGTCGATGCGGCGATCCCAGGTCTGGTTGTCGGGCGGCATCAGCAGGTTCTGCTGCTGTTCGCTCGTGGCGGCGCGCAGCGAGAACCCCGGCTCGACGTGGGCCACGAGGTCCTTGGTCAGCTGGATCTTGCTGGTCCGAAATCGCGCGCTCGCGCCGACGGCGGTGTCGGCGTTGCCCTGCTCGACGAGGTCACCGAGGCCGACCCGGGTCGGGTCGATCACCGCGCGCTGGGTGAAGCCCGTGTAGTTCGCGCGCAGGCGAAAATCGGTGAGCGTGACCCAGAGCGTGGTCTCGAGGTGCGCGCCGGTCTCGGTGGTCTTGTCGATCTCGAGCCCGAGCGAGACGCGCGACGCGAACGCGGACTGCGCCTGCGCCGTCGGGTACGGGTAGCTGTCGAAGAACCCCACCCGGCCCGCGTCGTAGTCGTCGCGGCGCAGAGCGCCGGCGAGCCCGGAGCGGGCGCCGTACGCCGAGGCGAACACGAGCAGGCGGTAGCCCGCGGGGAGCTCGAAGCCGTACTGCGCGAGGCCCGAGCCCGAGATGCCGCCGCGGTTGCCGGGGCCGAAGCCGTCGGTCGTCCGCACGGCCACCGCGCCGAACGTGTCGTCGGACTCGTCACGCGGCGCCCAGATGCCGACGAACCGCTTGGTGCGGAAGCTCCCGAGCGAGGTCTTCACGTGGTAGCCGCGCTCGCGCACGCCGAGCTCGAAATGGGCGCTGCCCGCCACGGCGAAGTCTCCCTGCCGCGGGTCGTAGACGCCCTCGATCACCCGCAGGCGCTGCACCACCTCGGGGATGAGGAAGCCGAGGTCGGCGTAGCCCTGACCGTGCAGGTGCGAGGGCACGTTGATCGGCACCGAGCCGACCTTGAGCTCGATGTCCTGGCCGTGCTGCGCGTCGAAGCCGCGGAGGAAGATGGTGCTCGCGACCGCGTCGCCCTCGACGTGGCCGACGTAGATCCCGGGGGCGGCGGCCAGCATGTCGGCGCCGGTGGCGTGCGGGGCCACGTGCAGCAGATCTTCGTCGATGCGGTAGTCGCTGGCCGAGCGCGGCGCCGGGAGCTTGTCGCCCTCGACCTTCAGATCGACAGGCCCCGCGGACCCGACGGGCGCGGCTGCGGAAGCGGACGGCGGAGCGGAGGCGGCCTTTGGCGCGGAGGCCGAGGGCTTCGCGCCCGCCCACAGGCTCGAGCTCGCCGACGCCGACGGCTTGGCCGAGGCGGAGGCGGAGGCCGAGACCGACCCCGAGGGCACGCTCGCCAGGGTGGGCTTGAAGCGCACCGCGTAGACGATCTTGGACTTGATCGCGACGCCGTCCTTGTAGGCGGGCTCGAACACCAGGGTCTTGGCGTGCTCGATGGCGCGCGCGTCGAGCGCGTTGGGCGCGTCCTCCGGCAGCCGCGACAGCACCGTGACGTTCTCGACGCGGCCGTCGGCGCCGAGCACGAGCTCCACCTTGATCACCACGGGGCGTCCGTCGCCCTCGGCCGGGTAGTCGGGCGGCGCGCCGTTCTTGCACACCGGGCCCACGAGGTCGGCGAGCGCGCGCTCGACCACGCCGAACCCGCCCAGCGCGAGGCCGAGGGCAAAGCTGGCGGACAGCCACGGCCTTCGCATGGGGCTGCGGTCTACCGCCTCGCGGATGGTATTGCAACTCGAATGCAACGACGTTCGGGTTGCGAGTCGGCCCGTCGAGGGCTATCGTCCAGGCATGGCACGCGCGAAGTCCGGCACCCCCGTGGAGGCCCTCCGCGCCCGCCTCCGCGAGGTCGGGCTGCGCGTCACGGCGCCCCGGGTCGCGGTGCTCCAGCGGCTCGAGGCCCACGGCGGTCCCGTCACCCACGGCGATCTCGCCGAGGAGCTGGCGCCCGAGGGCTGGGACCGCGCCACCATCTACCGCAACCTGATCGACCTCACCGAGGCTGGCCTCGTGCGGCGGTCGGACGTGGGCGACCACGTCTGGCGCTTCGAGCTGCTCGGCGCCGAGGGGCAGGCCCACGAGGACCGCGAGCACGCGCACTTCGTCTGCGACAGCTGCGGAGACGTGCAGTGCCTGCCCGCCGAGAGCGTGAAGCTCGACGTCGGCCGCGGCGCGCCCCGCAGCGTCCGCAAGAACGCGGTCGCCATCCAGCTCCGCGGCACCTGCGACGACTGCGAGCGCTGAGCGCTGGTTTGCTTTTGTACGCCGAGCTCAGTGGACGGGCATGGCGGCGCCAGCGCGGTAGAGCGCGTAGATCGCTCCCCAGGCCATCGTCAGGAACACGACGAGCAGCACGGCCGCGAGGTTGTCGAAGCGCTTGTGCGAGCGGGGCGAGATCGCGAGGCCGAGGGCCATCGCCGACGACGAGACGCCGTTCGCGAGGTGGTAGGCGACGCCGAGGGTGCCGAGCAGGTAGACGACGAGCGTGGGCGGGTTGTGCGCCATCTCGCTGGCAATGTCGCCAAAGCGCTCGGGCTGGTGCTTGAAGAACCGCGGCGAGATGAAAGCGAGCCAGAGGTGCGCGCCGAGGAACGCGAGCACGCCGAGCGCCGAGAGGCGCTGCAGCAGGAACTTGAGGTTGCCGAAGTAGCCGTAGCTCGCGTTGTTCGGCTTCATGTGCCGCAGGCGGCGCAGGCCCCAGATCAGGTGGATGAAGAGCGGCACCAGCACGAGCGTGAAAGTGATGAGCTCCGAGATCGGGTGCGCGTGCTCGGTGACCGCCCTCTGCCACTGCACCTCGCCCTGGAACGCGGCGAGGTTGTTCCAGAGGTGGTTGACGACCCAGACCCCGAGCGGCGCGAGGGCCAGGATGGTGCCCAGGCGGTCGCGCACGAAGGCGCCGTGGACGTTCGACGTTGACGAGGGGTGCTCGAGGGCGGTCGACATGGCGATCCGCATATAGGAGAGCTGCCGCCGCTAGAACAGGCCTTTGATCTTCTGGACCAGGCTCTTCTTCTGGGCCTTGGCTTTCCCCGACCCCGAAGCCGACGCCGCGGCAACTGCCGACCCCGAGGGGGCCGTGGAGGACTCGACCTTCGGGCCGTCGTCGTCCTTCTGCGGCTCGGCCTTGCCCGCCGAGCTGTTGCCGCCCGAGCTGGTGCTAGCGGGCTCCGCGAGCATCGTCTTCTTGGGCTTCTTGGGCGGAGGGGTGGCCTCGGGCTCGTGGTCGCTCCCGCCGAGCACCAGCGCCAGCATCAGCACGAACGCGAGCGCGCCGCCGCCGATGGCGATGGGGAGCCAGGCGCGCTTGCGCGGCAGAGGCTCGACGCCCTCCCCTGCGATCGGCGCGACCACCACGAGGAACGAGGCCTCGATGGCGTCGAGCGCGTCCAGCGCCTCCTGGGCCGTGGCGTACCGCGCGGTGCGGTCCTTCTGGAGCAGTCGGTCGACGACGGCGTGGATCGCCGGATCGATCGGGCCCCGGGGCGAGACCAGGGGCGGCGGCGGGTCGTGGAGGTGGTGCATGACCACCTCGAGCGGCTCGCCGTCGAAGGGCGGGCGCCCGGCGAGCATCTCGTAGAGCATGACGCCGGTGGCGTAGAGATCCGCGCGGACGTCGATGGCCTCGCCCATCGCCTGCTCGGGCGACATGTAGGCGGGCGTGCCGTACATCGCGCCCATGCGCGTGAGCGGCTGCGCGGCGGCCGCCTCGGAGGCGGGCGTGAGCTCCTCGGTGACCTTGGCGATGCCGAAGTCGAGCACCTTCGCGATCTCGATCTCGGAGCCGAGCGCAGGGTAAGAGCCCGAGGCGCCCGCTCCACCCGCGGAGCTCGTGTGGGTCAGCATCACGTTCTCGGGCTTGATGTCCCGGTGGATCACGCCCTTGGAGTGCGCCGCGTGGAGAGCCGCCAGCACCTGGCGCGCGAGGCCGACCGCGCGACGGTGCTCGAGGCCGCCCTCGTTCTCGAGCAGCGTACGCAGGCTCTGGCCGCCCACGTACTCGAGGACGAGGAAGAACGAGCCGTCGGCCAGCCGACCGAAATCGGTGGCCTTGGCGACGTTCGGGTGATCGATGTTGCCGGCGGCGATCGCCTCGCGCTCGAAGCGCGCGATGATCTCGGGCGAAGCCACCGACTCGGGCAGCAGCACCTTGAGCGCGTAGCGCTTGCGGAGCTGGATGTGCTCCACCAGGAACACGGCGCCCATCGCGCCCTCGCCGAGGCGCTTCTCGACGCGATACCGGCCCTCGAGGGTGACGCCCTCCTCGATCGGACCACCGGTGTAGGTGATCTCGGGGGGGCGCGGGGATTGGGGTTCGCCGGCCATGGCGCCAGACATCGAAGGACTCACAGCGAGAACTTGACCCGACTCGTCTCCCCGACGTTGACCTTGCTCGACTGGAACATGGTCTTGCCGTTGGAGTCCGTGCAGCTCACGGTGTGCACGCCCGCGCTCAGGTCCACGGCGCCGGTGGGCGTAGCGCCCTGCGGCTTGCCGTCGATGCTGACGTTGCACCAGCCACCGCTGGCGGAGACCATGAGCTTGCCGTTGCCGGTGGGCGGCGGCGCGACGGCGGGTTCGCCGGTCTTGGCGGGCGCCGGGCCCCCAGCGACGATCTTGTCGAGGGCGCCGTCGAGCTTCTTGGTCTCGCCGATCTCGCCGGTGACCTTCATGGTCTTGGTGACGAAGCCCGCGGCCGACACGATGATGGTGTGCGCGTCGCCGGGGGTGGCCTCGATCTTCACGGGGCTCGCGCCGAACGTGATGGCCTTGCCGTCGAGGCTCGCGTTGGCCCCCGACGGGTGGCCCGCGATCTCGATGACCACGACGCCCTTCTGCAGCGTGAAGTTCTTGGTGATCGGCTCCCCGGCCGCCAGCGTGATCTTCTCGGTCTTGCTCGCGTAGCCCTCCATGCCGACCTTCACGTCGATCTGGCCGATGGGGAGGTTCTCGAGGTTGGCCGGGGTCTTCTCGGCGATGGGCTCGCCGTTGATCCAGATGTGGGCGCCCGCCGGCTCGCTCTTCACCACGAGCTTGGCCTTGGCCTTGGCCGGCTCGGGCGAAGCCGCGGCGGTCTCGGCCTTGGCCTCGGGCTTGGGGCGGGTCATCACGAACGCGCCCGCGCCGATGGCGGCGAGGCCGAGCACACCGAACACGAGCCACTTGGCGCGACTGCCCTTGGCGGGCGGCGGCACGCTGCCGAGGGCGATGGCGCCGCTGCTCGTGCTCGTGACGTTGGTGGTGGAGAGCCGCCCCGACTCGGCGCCCGCCTCGGTGCGCTCGTTGTGGATGATCTCGGTGGCGATGATGTCGGCCAGCTGGCGGCCCTGCATCAGGGCCTCCTTCTGCGCCGCCAGCTTCTCCTCGAAGAGCATCTTCATGAACTCCGCGGTCGCGATGCTGCTGACCGGGAGCTTCTCGTCACGCACGAAGGCCTCGAGGTCGGCCTGCATCTCGCGCGCGGACTGGTAGCGGTTGGCGCGGTCCTTCTCGAGGGCGCGCATGACGATGTTCTCGAGGCCGACCGGGTAGTTCGGGGAGACCCACGAGGGGCGCGGGTAGTCGCGCTCGATGATGAGCTTCAGCGTCTCGAACTCGGTCGCGCCCTTGAACAGGCGCTTGCCCGTCGTGAGCTCGAACAGCATGACGCCGATGGCGAAGACGTCGCTCCGCCAGTCGATCTCCTCGCCGCGCGCCTGCTCGGGCGACATGTAGGGCACCTTGCCCTTGAGCTGCCCGCTCTTGGTGATCTCCTGGGTCTGCGCGCCGCTCTTGGCCACGCCGAAGTCGACGATCTTCACGTCGCCGGCGAAGCCCACGAGGACGTTCTGCGGGGAGATGTCGCGGTGGACGATGTTGAGCGCGGTGCCGTCGAGGTCGCGGCGCTCGTGGGCGTAGCTGAGGCCCGCGCACATGCCGAGGATGATGCCGATGGCGTGCTCGACCGGGAACTCGGTCACGCCCTTCTTCTTCATCTGGCGGACGATCGACCGCAGGTCTTCGCCGTGGATGTGCTCGAGCGCGATGAAGTAGGTGCCGTCGACCTGGCCGACGTCGATCGTCTGGACGATGTTGGGGTGCGAGAGGGTCGCCGCGACGCGCGCCTCGTGCAGCAGCATGTCGATGAACCCGCGGTCCTGGTTCATCGCCGGCAGGATGCGCTTGATGACGATGAGCTTCTCGAAGCCCGCCACGGAGCGCTGGAGCGCGAGGTAGATCTCGGCCATCCCGCCCGTCGCCATGCGACGGAGCAGCGTGTATTTGCCGAAACGGCGCGGCAGGGTTTCTTCGGCGCTCGGCCCTGCGGGGCCGGCCGGAACTTCGTTGCCGCCAGGTTCGTTCGGGACCGCCGCGCTCATCTCGACCGTCGACTCTGCACGCTAGCACCTCTCGTGTCGGACGCAGGACGGAATCGAGTCTTGGAGGTGACGTGTGGGACGAGGTGGGACGCTCCGTCGCCCCACTCCGGGTGCTTGCTCAGCGACACGAGTCGGTGCTCGGCTGGATGCAAGTGCCCGTACACACGAGGGGAGTCTCGCACTGAGAGCCGGTGAGCCCGGTCTTGAAGCAGGAGGCGCCGAGCTTCGCGGCGTCGACGCAGACCCCGACGGTCGTCCCCTTGCACTTGAGCCCGAACTCGCAGAGCGCATAGCCGCCGGTGGAGAGCTGCCCGCAGCTGGTCCCGAGCTTGCCGAGCCCGATGGGCTCGCACGTGTTCGTCGTCTCATGGCACCAGGTCGTGAAGTCGCAGTCCTGCACGGCGGAGCTGCAGGCCTCCTTGAGCTTCTTGCGGGCCTCGCACTTGCCGGCGACGCACGCGTCCGCAACGTGGCACGGCGTCGTGGTGTCGCACGCGCCGCCCCGCGCCACGAAGGGTGTGCACTTGCTGCGGTGACAGGCGAGACCCTCGGCACAGTCGATGTCGATGGTGCAGACGCCCCCCGAGGGGACGCGATCCTGACAGACCCCGCACCCCGCGCTGGTCGAGCGACACGCGCCGCTCTTGCACTGGTCCGAGCCCGCGCACGGCGAGCCGTTGGGCAACGTGCCGCGGAGACGACAGTCCGCTGGGACGACCGGGTTCTCGAAGAACAGCCGGAGGATCTCGTCGCACGCGATGCTCGCTCCATAGCTCTTGCCACAGAGGACGATGTCGTCGGTCGTCAGGGTCGAGCCAGGTCCGAAGAGCGCGGCCATGCTCGCGGAGAGCCGGCGCGCGACGCAGGTCTCCACGTCGCCGTAGTAGGTGGTGAAATAGGCCGGGAAGCAGGCCGCGTACGAGCTGCAGAACGCCCGGTGGTTCTCTGCCAGGGCCGCCTCCGCGCCGGGTGGCAGCTTGCCTGCGTCGACCGCGACCTCGGCGTCGTCCGTCGCGTCGTCGCCCGCGTCCGCGCGGAGCGGCGCCTCACGGCTCGCGCAGCCGAGGCCGACCGCGCACAGAGTGGCGAAGGCGAATGCGCGTGACGACGAAGCAGGAGAGGACAAGTCCAGGAAGACTAGTACCCAATGACGGAAGTGCCTACCGGCCCTCCCGCGAGAGCGCGCCGGGGACCTTCTTGGCCTCGGGCCAGGGCCGCATCCACTCGAGGCCGCGGGTGCGCGCGCGGAACAGGCGGGCGGGGCGATGACGCCCCCCACGCGTCTCGCCGGTCGGCACCACCCACCCCTCGCCCTCGATGCGCTCGCGGAAGGCGCGGCGGTGGAGCTCGCTGCCGAGCACGGTCTCGTACGCGGCCTGGAGCTCGGCGAGGGTGAAGGTCTCGGGCATGAGCGCGAACGGCGCGGTCGTGTAGGTGACCCGACCGCGCAGGCGCTCGACGGCGTGCGCGAGCACCTCGGCGTGGTCGAAGGCGAGCGGCAGCGCCCTGCCCTCCCGGATCGGCACGTGGCCGTCGAGCTCGAAGAACCGCGCGTCGGCGGCGTCGTCGCCACCCTTCACCTTCGCGACCCGCTCGTAGGAGACCAGGGCGGTGTACACGACCGACACGACGCGTCCGCGGGGGTCGCGCCCCGGAGCGCCGAACGTGGCCAGCTGGTCGATCTGCACGTCGTCGAGATCCGCGAGGCCCGTCTCCTCGGCGAGCTCGCGGCGCGCGGCCGCGAGGAGGTCCTCGTCGCGTTGCACGAACCCGCCAGGCAGCGCCCAGGTGTCACGGTAGGGCGGGATTCCTCGCTGGATCAGCAGCACCACGAGCCGCCCCTCCCGGAGCGCGAAGATGCACACGTCGGCGGCCACGTGCGGGCCCTCTCCCCACCGCGCGCGCCACGCGGCGACCTCGGCGGCGCTCATGCCGTGCGCGGTCATCCGCGGAACCCGTGGGCGATCGGGTAGTCGCGGCCCACCCACGCGCGTGGGCTCACCTTCAACGTCGGCGCGAACTGCTGGCGCTTGTACTCGGCGAGGTAGACCTTGCGCGCGAGCGACCGCACGAGCTCGACGGGCTGGCCCGTCTTCTGCGCGGCCCCCTCGACACCGAGCTCCTCCTCGACGAGCGCCTCGAGGATCGGATCGAGCACGTCGTAGGGCGGCAGCGACTGATCGTCGCGCTGGCCCGGCCGGAGCTCGGCCGACGGCGGCTTCTCGAGCGTGCTCCTCGGGATCGCCCCCGCGACGACGTGGTCGTCGAGCCACCGCGAGAGCGCGTACACCTCGTGCTTCCAGAGGTCCGCGATCACCGCGAGGCCGCCGCACATGTCGCCGTAGAGCGTGCAGTAGCCGACCGAGCACTCGCTCTTGTTGCCGGTGGTGAGCAGGAGGCCGTTCTCGCGGTTGGCCCAGGCCATCAGCGTCGCGCCGCGCACGCGCGCCTGCACGTTCTCCCAGGTGACGTCGCCGGCCGGCTCGGGGCCGAGGCGCGCCGAGAGCATCTGCTCGTAGGCGGCGTGCGCGGGCTCGATGGGGACGATCTCGAACCGGAGGCCGAGCGCGTCGGCGAGCACGCGCGCGTCCTCGACCGAGTGGTCCGACGAGTAGCGACTCGG
>Ga0154020_10006338_pt1 | contig 13854 bp, 8 predicted proteins | sample Klosneuvirus_201_FD_109709 | JGI IMG/M metagenome (GOLD analysis project Ga0154020, IMG submission 109709) | Active sludge microbial communities from wastewater, Klosterneuburg, Austria - Klosneuvirus_20160825_MG | ecosystem: Engineered > WWTP > Aerobic digester > Activated sludge | place... | reverse complement strand
GAATAATTATCTGCTGATTCTATGTACAAGAGAGACGAACTGGTAAGCTTCAATACTTCATCCTTATCATTTTCAGAACGGAGAATGTATTCAGTTACTGAATTTTTGTTTTCAATATTGTGAACTTCCTGTTCTATTTGTTTCGCTTCTGCTACATTCAAATTAAGTGTGCGGCTATATTTTAATAATGTAAAAAAACCTGCCACTACGAATGCGACAGAGACAGTGACAAACTGAAAAAACAAAAAACTTCCCCACATCAATGGCAAACCAGCAGTAAAATGAGTGTACAATAGGTTTCCAATACCAATGAAGAAAAAATTAAATACAAAAAAAGCGATGTTCTTTCCAACAGTCCAATTGTCTTCATTGAAAAAATCTTTAAAGATTAATGGTAAAGGCAGAAATAATAAAACAACGGCAGTAGTTACGGCGCCATATCCCAAAATGAATAGGTTAATATTTTTGACAGGCGTTTGATCAATATCAAATGGTTTAAATACCCAAAGAAAAGCCGCCACAATCAATCCACTGACAAATGCCATTCGGAACCCATTGTTGAGTTTCCATTCTTTGGGATAGGGCTGCAAGAGAATCTTCAGAATCATTCGGGGTAAAGATATTTAAATGTTGGATTGGGTGAACGGCCGTAAATTCCGGGTAAACGAGTTATTGGGTCATTGAGTTATTAGGTTATTGGGTAATTAGGTTATTAGGTTATTGAAAGGGACGATACCTAATACTTTATACTTTATACCTTATACCTGCATCCTACATCCTCCATCCTACATCCTCCCAACTAACTCTGTTAAAAACAATTTCCTCCTCTGAAATTTAGTATTGCCAAATCCGATTATCTTCGTAAGATCAAAAAAAACAACCTCACATGAGACGTCTTTTACTAATTCTCAGTTTTTCTTTCCTGGCAGCTCAACTATCTGCTCAGGTGTCTACAATCAGTCCTGACTTTGAATTCCAGGGCAATACACTTACAACTACTATTACCATGGCAAGCGGTACGATGACTTCAGCCTCTCCGCCAATGTCCTCGACTGACATTTACCTCGAGCAAAACGGGGTTCAGATTTACACTGATTTTTTTAATACAAGTCAGGTTTACACGGATGGATTTGGCGGACTGACAGATTCATTGTATACCGATTTTACAATTCCAGCTCTTGCACAACCGGGTTGGTACGATGTCCATGTTATCACTTACACGATGTTGCCATTCCCTCCTTTTACCCCGGTTCCATCTGATAACGTTTTAACAAGTGGTTTCCTCGTGAGAATACCCGGAAGTTGTTCAGTGCCAACAGGAGTGAATGCAGGAAATATCACGAACACCACTACAGACATAAGCTGGGACATTCAAACTGCGGACACATTCCGGATCCGTTATACGATAGATGGTACGACAAATTATTTGTACAAGGATATCAATGGTACCGGAAGTCCGATAGTATCGACACTCACAGGCCTTTTTCCGGGAACAACTTATTCCGTTGAAATGGCAACACGTTGTACCGGTATTCCAAGTACCTACTCTTTGCCGATTACATTTACCACAGATTTTACTCCTACGAATTGTGTAATTCCTGGACAGCTGGATGTTACCAACATCACGAACACAACAGCAGACTTTAGCTGGACTCCGTTTATTCTTGCTGATACGTTCCGCATCCGTTATGCAGAGGACGGCACTTCGAATTATATTTATATGGATTCGGATGGTTCCATGGGCAGTCTGGTTTCACTTTCCAATTTAAATCCGGGGATGACTTATCAGATTCAGGTAAGTTCAATTTGCACTGGCATTAGCAGCGGCTATAGTGTTCCCTTTATTTTCACGACTGATGTAACACCGGTTCCTTGCATCCGACCTTATGGACTCACTGTTCCGGCATTCACAAATACTACTGCTCAAATCGACTGGACACCCTATGTAACAGCAGACACATTCCGAATTCGCTATACTCCATTTGGATTCAGCAACTATCGTTATATCGATGTGAATGGAGGTTTTGGCAATTCCTACAACATCACAGGCCTGAATCCTGCAACAACTTACAGTATCCAGGTAGGTGCAATTTGTAACGGTTCCAGAGTTGGTTACAGTCCGGCAATTCAGTTCACCACAGATAATACACCTGCAAACTGTGTGAAACCATTTGGCCTTTCTCAATCCAATACTGCTAATACTTCTGTGACTGTAAGCTGGTCTCCATATGTTGCAGCAGATACATTCAGAGTACGATATCATGAATGGAACTCCCTGGTTTTTGAATACAAAGATGTAAATGGAACAGGCGGAATTGTAAGCACCAATCTGACAGGACTGAATCCAAATACACTTTATTACTACCAGGTGGCATCAATTTGCAGCGGAGTGAGTTCAGGCTACAGTGCTGTTTCAAGTTTCACAACGCTGAGCATTACAATAGCATGTATTCGTCCGTACGGACTTTCGGAATCCAATATCACAAACAGTTCTGCTTTGGTAGCCTGGGACAATTTTGTTTCTGCTGATACATTCCGGATTCGTTATGCAGTAAATGGAACTACCAACTATCAGTACATTGATCAACCGGGACTGGCAGGAAATTCTGTGGTCATCTCCGGTTTGCTTCCATCAACAACTTATGATTACAGGATAAGTTCAATTTGTACCGGATCAAGCAGCGGATACAGCAGGTCATCTTCCTTCACAACTTCAAGTGGAGCTGTTGCCTGTGGAATACCGTATGGTTTGTCAAACCTTCCAATAAATAACACGAGTGCTACTGTAAGCTGGACACCATTGGTAACAGCAGATAGTTTCCTTGTTCGTTATTCTGTTTTCGGAACGACGAATTATCTCTGGAAAAAAATCCTGGGAACTCCGGGAGTGACCAGTACCACTTTGACCGGACTCACTCCAAATACTCTGTACCAATGGCAGGTTCGTCCGATTTGTAATGGAGTTCCGGCCGGACCGTATTCCGTTTCAAATACGATTACAATTCCACCTTCACCAATCCGAATGAGTTCATCTGTCCTCAATGACCAGTTTACAGTGTATCCAAACCCGGCTACAGATCTTGTAAATATTCGTTTTGAATCAACAGAGAATTCAAAAATAAAAATTCAATTAATTGATCTCACCGGACGAATTTTGAATTCAAGGGAATTCACAGCTGTGAATGGTGAAAATTTATTTTCTCTTCCGTTGACAGGATTGTCGAAAGGAATTTACACCATCATCGTTGAGAATGGTGATGTGAAAAGACAATCGAGAATTAGTGTTGATTAATCTAATTACATCAAAATAAAAAAAGGGCATCCAATCGGGTGCCCTTTTTTTATCTGCAATATTTAATGAAATAAATTCTATATGCAAATTATTTCTTTCTCTGTAAAAACAAACCAACATTCAATCCTTCTCCTGGAGATCCCGGAACCAGGCTCATATAATCTACCGGAATCTCATCCTGCATGCTTGTTGTATTCGTAATTGCCATCTGAACAATTGCATTTTTCAAGACATTATTTTCTTTGAGATCAGGCGCAGTTTCTGCTTTGGCGACTAATGTATCCGGTTGTTGCCATTCTCCACGGATGTGATTTGTCTCAGAGAAAACGCAGTTCTCAATAGTATACTGAGCAGGATTGTAATAGTTTTTTATCCATCCGAAATTACTTTTCGCGATCACATTGTTGTGAAATTGAAAATTTGAATCCGGCATGGCTGTCCATACTGCACTTTGATAGGCTCCAACTACCAGGTTATGTGTAAATGCACAATTGGTACGCATAGAATCTACTTTCCAATACACAATCGCATTGCGACAATTGTAAAATACACAATGATCAACAACTATGGAATTGCCATGGGCAAGGATTCCACATTGTACCGGGGATGAAAATCGATCACCGATGAACAAACACTGGGTGATCTCCAGGTCTTCGAGTTTTTTATCTTCGCTGCCCACAGGATAATAAAAACCATAATGATTGGGATGCGGGTTGCCTGTAAATTTCAATCCGCGGAGGGTGACATGATTTGTAGCGATCATTAAGCCAACACTGCAGGGAAAACCCCAGCTTTCAGCAGTATCAGCTACCGATGTTATCACCGGCATTTTTTCAGGTTTCCAGGCTGTATCGTCAGGCAGAATATAAGCCTCGAGTGTATACCTGTTTTGCGTCGATAAATTTGCTTTTGAACGCAAGTCCAGGCGTTCTGTCAGAGTGTACAATCCGGGAAATAATTGGATGGTCAGCGGAGCATTGTCAACCGATGCATTCGCTATTTTTACAGCTTCATCAAGTGTTTTCAGCGGACTGGATAATGTGCCGGATGAATGGCTTTTACCTGAATTGGGATCAACAAAAATTGTTTTCGAGAAACCATGCTGACTACTGATCAGCAAACAAAGAAGAACAAGAGTACGCATCGGACAAGGTTTATTCAACAAAGCTATGTCATTGAAAGACTAAACACTTATACTTTTCTGTTAAAAAATTAAAAGGGATACTTAAAACAAAGTAAATTTTTCCGCTATCTTAGTTTATAAAATGAAATCACCTCAGATTACAATTTTATTTTCGTGCATTCCGAATCTTGTTCTCCAAATAAAATATACTTTGAAATTTCAAAACATATGTTAAAAGATACTCTCCTCGAATTCTTTGATCGTGATCTGAATAAATTGCATCAGGAAATAAGTCTGTATGAGAATGAACATCAACTTTGGATTGTTAAAGAATCAGTAAGCAACTCCGCAGGCAATCTTTGCTTGCATTTAGTTGGAAATCTCAATCATTTTATTGGCGCGACTTTGGGGAAAACAGGATATGTGAGGGAAAGGGAAAAAGAATTTACTCTCAAGAACACTCCAAAGACTGATCTTTTAAACTCTATTGAAGAAACGAAGAAAACTGTACTTAAAACTTTGCAAAATCTGGGTACGGCTGAGCTGGAAAAAGATTTTCCACTGGAGAAACACAACAAAATTGTCAGCACCGAAAACATGCTGGTTCATTTGCTGGGTCATCTGAGTTATCATTTGGGACAAATAAATTATCACCGGCGAATTCTGGCAACATCCTGATTTCCGAATTGTTCCCACATCACCTGATCCTGATCATTTTCGCGGGAATCTATTCACCTTAATTTTGGACCGTAGAGAAATCAGGATGAAAAACACACGACCTTTTTCATTTTATCCGCTTTGTTTGATGCATTTCATTTTAAGTATTAGCGCACTTGCTGCCGGATTTTCTTTCATGGTTGAACCTGATGGAAAAGGGATTGAAATTGACCTCAGTTATTTAAACAGAACACCATTTTCGAATTTCTTTCTGCCGGGATTGATTTTATTTCTCTTCAATGGAATTTTTCCTTTAGTAATCTTAATTGGCCTGATCCTTCGGCCTTCCTGGAAAGGGATTAACTTTTTGAATATTTACAAGGACAAACACTGGGCCTGGACATATTCACTGTACTCGGGTATCATCCTTATTCTTTGGATTACTATTCAAAGTACGATGACAGACTACTTTTTTCTGCAACCAGTTTGTCTGGGACTGGGGACAGGGATTTTAATTTTAACTTTATTGCCGGGAATGCAGAAATATTTGTCAGTATCCTGATACTTTTCCATTCCTGTAATCTTCCATTATTTTATTGCATTCAAACATTGCACTGTGACAAAGCATTTCCTTATCCAAATACCATACTTTTTTTTTGTAATTTCATACCAACCTTTTAGATCAAGATGATTATTCTATAAATTCCAAACATGAAACATTATCGCTCCTCCTTTTTTTCATTAATTATATCTTATTTCATATTTAGTGCTTCTTTGGTCAATGCACAATCAACTCCGGAATGGACAAGAAATATTAACTCACTTCCTGACACTTTTCCGGTTTATCCTGTCAAAGTCCTGAATGATGCGAATGGAAATTGTTTTGTCCTGAGTAGTTCACAGCAAACGATTTCAGTTTCGACAATTATTTATAAAATTATTTTAACACAATTTGATTATCAGGGAAACATCAACTGGCAACTGGTATTCGACAATGCAGGAAATGGTGAGCCAAGAGGATTTGACATGACATTGGATAATTCAGGGAATTGTTATATAGCTGGGGGATGGATGGCAACCCTAAATATGGAACCCTTATTGTTAAAAGTGAATGCAAATGGGCTAATTGCCTGGCAACAAAGTTCAACAACTACTTTTCAAACTGGGTATTATGATAAATTAATTTTAAAAAATGATTTTATTTACCTCAAAAGTTCGAACGGTCTTGCAAAGTTTGATACAACGGGTACCGAAATCTGGTCACTGCCTATCGCTCCGCAGGAAATGACAGTAGATGATTCCGGCCGGGTTGTTACATCTGTGTATACGTCAGGAGTAAAAACAATTTTCCGCTATGCTACCAATGGAACGTTGGATTTTTCAGATTCCACAATAATGGCAAAAAAAATTGTGTGTGACGCCAATGGAAATATTTATCTCTTATCGGATCTGCCGGGTTATACGCTCGTGAAATTCGACAGCTCCGGTGCATTTGTCTGGAGAAAAGATAATCTTGCAGCGCCGACGTCCTTTGGAGACATTGGACTTGAAATGCTAATTGATTACAATGGAGATCTCTTGCTGGTCGGTTTACAGGATAGCATTTTAAAATTTTCCCCGACAGGTAATCTTATTTGGAGATCTTCAATGTACGGACTTGATGCATACATCGTTGGTGCAAAATTATATTCAACAAATATTCTTGCAGTTGCTGGAAGTGTTAGTGGTTTTGCCGGATATGATATGGTCATCGCAACCTATGATTTGAATGGGAATCCAAATTGGACAGGATATTATAGCGGTAATGTTGGTGGCCGTGAATTCACATGGGATTTATCTGTTGACGGGAATGGAATTTATGCAATTGAAGACAATGACTATTCTACCACACTCGCTAAATTCAGCAACCCAACATTGGATACAGCTGTTGACTTCAATCTGATTTGTGTTGACTCCGTATGGTATGAACCTTCCAATCCAATTTTTATTAATGTCAGAGTATTTAATGGCAACTCGAATCACGTTAATTACCCATCGATTCAAATGGTGTCGCCCTCTGGTGACACCATTGGAAATCCAGGCAATAGTGTAACTTATTTTGCACATGTAGGAAATACTTACCAGACGTACACCGACACGATCACGGATCCAGGCATTACGGATTTCAGTACATATACTTTCCTGATGAATGAATCCTTTGGTGCCACAAGAAATCCGATTCAGATGTGCGTTCATACCGGGATTTCTGAATTTCAGCAACCGGAATTCCTCTTGTATCCCAATCCATCTTCATCCACTTTGCATATTCTTCAAACCAGCAAAATCGCTTCAAACTATTCACTAAGGATCACTTCTATTTTGGGTGAAACCGTTTTTATAAATAAACCCAATTCCTCGAAGTCAATATCCATAGATATTAGTGGCTGGGCAAATGGACTTTATATTGTCAATTGCGAAAGTGCCGCCGGCAGGAGGTGGATGAAGTTTATTAAACATTAGCCTCAAAGGTTCGTTGGGTGTTGAGAATTCATTCTTACAATTGAATGTAAGAAATGAAAATATTATTAATATAGCCATTCTACCTGGTACCTGGTACCTAGTACTTACTACTTAATCCCCAACACCCAAGTACATCCGACAAACCCGGTATTCCATGATCGCACTGATTGTCCTCCTACTTCTCGCCTGGTTCCTGACAAGTATTTATTCTTTTTTCAATGCACTTCGACACAACGAAAAAATTTCCAGGCTGGAAGAATCAATAAAAAACCTACGCGAAGAAATTCGCCGTGGGAAAGATGGATCAGGAGAAAAGGAGAAAGAAGCACCTGCAGGTTTTGCAAAACCGGAAGTTGTAATTGTTCCGCAGACTCCGCCTCAATCTCCTCTTCCTTCTGTAGCTCCTCCCGTTTTTGAAACAGAAATTGAATCAAAGTCGGAACCTGAAATAATCCTGCACCAAACGATTTTAGAACCAGAAACTAAAACCCATTATCAAGCTCCTGCTCCTCGTAAGCCCAGTCGGACTCAGGCAGAATGGGAAGCATTGATCGGTGGTAAAATCCTTAACAGAATTGGTGCACTGGCACTCATCATTGGTGTCGGCTTCTTTTTGAAATATGCCTTCGACAACAATTGGATTACCGAAACCATGCGTGTTGTGATCGGAATTGTCACCGGATTCCTCTTGCTTTTCGGTGGACATCATTTTCAGAAAAAGGATTACAAAATCTTCTCACAAGGTCTTTCGGGAGCAGGGATCGCCATACTGTATCTCGCTGTCTATTCTGCATTCAACTTCTACCACCTTGTTCCACAGATAACGGCAATGCTGATGATGTCGGCTGTTACCGCGATTACTTTCTGGCAGGCTTTCAAATACGATTCACAGATTATAGCGCTTTTTGGTTGGCTCGGCGGATTTCTAACGCCTTTCTTGTTGAGTACCGGTCAGGCGAATGAAATCGGACTTTTCTCCTACATCGCAATACTGGATTTTGGACTTCTCCTGGTGGCAATGAAGAAATCAAAATGGTTTTTATTGGAACCCTTGTCATTGCTCGCAACGATTCTGGTTTACTCCTTGTGGTTCGGAGAATTTTATACTCAGGAAGCCGAATGGATCACGATTGGATTCAGTTTAATTTTCTGGATACTTTTTCTCCTTGTTGAACTAAAACGAATCACAACCGCAACAACTGAAATCAAATTCCATCACCAAATCATTTCAATTGCGAATGGTTCATTTTTCTATTTGTCAATGTTCGCCATCATCAATCCACATCATCATAAATGGATGGGACTGACGACTGTAATTTTTGCAATAAGCTATCTTATTTTGTTCTTGTGGATTAGAAAAAAAAGACCTGCGGATCAAGTATTGCAAATCCGTTATCTTTTATCAATTGTACTCCTGTGTGTTATTGCTGCAGGCATACAATTTGATCAACTGGAAATCACCATCGCATGGGCAATTGAATCCATAGTCTTGATATTCCTTGCTGTTCGTTACCGGCATCTTCCTGCACTTCTCAGCGGACTGGGAATTCTGCTTTTTGCAATTTTTTCCTTCCTAACATCCCGTGATGGATTTGAGATTCCATTCCGACGTTATCACTTTATTTTCAATATCCGTGCACTTGCCTTGTTTGTCCTTTTTCTCTCTGCACTTGGTTCAAGAAAAATTGCAGAGAACTTCAACAATAATTTTTCCAAATACATTCGTGAAGGTCTGTGTTATGCATGGATGCTGTTTCTTTTTGGACTAATCTCCATTGAAACACAAAATTATGCTGCTCAGTTAAGTTATATTTCCAGAGAACCCTGGGATTTGTGGTATTTAAAAAATGTTCCTTTTTTATTGTCAATTGAGTGGACATTCCTTTCCGTTCCATTCTGGTATTTTGGAAGAAAAAAGATAAACAAGGCTCTTTTCAATGGAGCGGCTATCCTGCTAGCTCTTTCTTTGCTTTCCGCAATACCGGCTGCAATGGACAATTTCCGGCCAATAGAATTGTATCATCCCTTGTTCACCTATAGATTCATCGCATTATTACTTCTTGCTTTGGGGCTCTTCTTTCAGTCACGCTGGACGGATCAATTCAAAGAACCGGTATTTATTCACAAGCTCAGCGATATTCTCCGCGTGGGAATTGTAGCAAGTATTTTTATTCTACTCACAGTAGAAGTAAGAGATTATTATTGTCTGAAAATTTCCCAGGAATCTCCGGGTTATGACATCATGAGCAGAATGTATAGAAAATCCTGGGGAAATCAGCAGCAACTTGCGATATCAATAACCTGGCTTACTTATTCCATGTTGCTGATGGTCATCGGAATTTACAGACAAAGACTGAATATCCGATTGGTATCAATCATTTTATTCGGACTCACCATTGCAAAAGTTTTCTTTTATGATCTGAGTTACCTGGATACCATACACAGGATTGTTTCCTTTATCGGACTCGGTGTAATTCTGATTCTTGTTTCATTTCTGTATCAGAAGTACAAACATATTATTGGAATTTCGAAAACAAGAGATTGAGGATCCAGGCTGAATTAATTTCTTTGATGGATTCCTGAAGGGCAATTTAAAAAACACAGAAAGCACGAAGCCTAATTCTTTATTTCTCAGAATTCATTCGTGCCCTTCGATTGGTCCCCACAAAGCTTTCAGGACAAACAAACATTTCACAATACAGGCACCTCTAATTATTTGTTATCATCCACAACTTTACCGGATCCGGTTACTTTCGAAGTCAACTCCGGTTTACCACGGTATTTCACCATTCCGCTTCCGGTAATTTTTACATCCATTTCTTTGATGACATATACATTTGCATTTCCACTTCCGGTAACTTTCACTGTAGTTTCATTGCAAGGTAATTTCTCTGCTAAAAAATCTCCTGATCCGACAACACTTACTTCCTGAATATTTGCAGAACCTGCTAACAGAATTTTTCCGGACCCACGAATCTCTGTTTCAATTTTAGCAGCAATAAATTTAGCATCAATACTTCCGGAACCATTCAATTCCAGTTTCACATCATTCACAGCAAAAGTGTCCGGGAGCCAGATGCGACCGCTTCCATTCAATTCAAGACTTTCAATTTCAGGAAGTGTGACGACAATACGGATTGGTTCATGATCAGTAAAACAACTGTTGCTTGTAATTTTCAGGACACCATCATCAACCTGGGTTTTTATCTTTTCAAGGATGTTTTGTTGGGCAACGATATTGATGACTTCGATTGGGCCTTTCACTACAGAAACATCCGCTTCAATATCCAGGCATATTCCGACAGCACCATCAACCGGACGCTTGTCGGAGATATTTTCACCTTCTCCATTGATACAATTTGCTCCGCAAGAAATGAAAAAAGGCATGCTGAGGATGCATGCAGTATAAAAAATCAATCGTTTCATGTTCATGATGTTGATATAATTCATTCAAACGTAGTTTATTCTGAGCTGATTTACAAATGTTGTTTAATTCTAAAGGAGGGAATTCATTGGCAAATAATTTTGATAAAAAACTTGTAAAATCTATCTTCGTCACGCCTGCCTTCATTCAAGACAGGTGTTGAAAAGCATTCATCATCGAATCGTATTCTACAAATTTTATTCCAATCGCCTAAAGATTATGCTTCGTACCTATTTCTTTACCTTAACATTTTTCTTCTGTTCTGCCTGCTTTGTTTCTGGTCAAAATATTACAAAAGAAAATTTAATCAAAGATCTCGACGACTATTCAAAAAAGATCATTAAAAATCACGCGCACCCATTCAATTACATTCGCAAAGACCAGTTTCTGGACTCTGTAAAAGTTTTGAAAGCAAAAGCACCTTCAATGAATCTCGACGAATTAAAGGTTGCTTTTATTCGGCTGAATGCCCTGCTTCTTGATCCACATACATCCTTTGCATACCCGAAAGATAAAATCTTCCCGCTCTCATTCATCATCCTTGATGACGGAATTTTTTTATCTGCCAGTTCAATTAAGTACATTTCTCATTTAGGTTCCAGAGTAATCGCGATGAACGCTATCCCGGTTGATAGTATTCTGTCAGGGATAAAATTTCTTGTTGGAGCAACGAATCAAAGTTGGATCAAATATTATTGTGCATTCTATCTTTCAAGTCCCGGAATTCTTTATGGATTGCATTTTATCCCTACGAAAGATTCAATCGTTCTCACTCTGGTAAATAAGCAAGATACTTCCATGTTAACCGTAAAATCGGAGAATGAATTTAGTTTGGAAATGCAATCGTTTCAACCTTTGAAACCGATGCTTCGATCAGGGAGCCGACAAAATTACTGGTATCAGTATATCGAAGAAAAAAAGTCATTGTACATTCAATACAGAACCTGCTTTGAAATGGAGCTAAGCCCTTTCGCGAAATTTCAGGAAAATGTATTACAAGAATTGCACACATCCAAACCCGAACGCATCATCATCGATGTACGCAGTAATTCGGGTGGATTAGTAAATGTATTTCTGCCACTTATCAAAGCACTTGCACGCGATAGCATTTGTAAATCTGCAAAAGTTGCAGTTCTGATAAGTCGCAAAACATTTTCCGCGGCGATATGGAATACATTTGAAATGAAAAATCAATTGAATGCTACTCTCATTGGAGAAGAAACAGGCGGGGACCTGAACCATCCCGGAGCGGTTGTGAATTTTGAACTGAAACACACCGGGATGAAGGTGTATTATTCAAAATATGATTTTTACCTCGATGCAACAGTCAAAGGGGGAATACTCCCGGATATATATACTGAACATAAATGGGAAGACTATAAAAATGGAATTGATGTGGAATTAGAGAAAGCTTTTTCTTATTAGTGGTTATTGATTAGTGCCTAGTTGTTAGTAGTCGGGAACTACATTCCACCCATTTTTCTTCGATAAAAATATTGTACCTTTGATCAATCAACAATCTTCAATCAAAATTCAACAATCCACAAAAATGTCAACCACTATCCGCACGCTCTCCCCTGCTCCGCTATGGAATAATTTTGCTGATTTAAATGCAGTTCCTCGTGCGTCAAAAAAAGAAAAGCGTGTAATTGAATTTGCAAAATCTTTTGGCGAGAAACTTGGCTTGCCAACCCACGTGGATGAAATTGGAAATGTTATTATCAAGAAACCAGCCAGTCCGGGGATGGAAAACAGAATGACAGTTGCCTTGCAGGGACATCTGGATATGGTTCATCAAAAAAATTCTTCAACGAATTTCAATTTTGACTCTCAGGGCATTGAGATGTTGGTAGAGGGTGATTGGGTAAAAGCGAACGGCACAACACTTGGTGCAGACAATGGCATTGGAGTCGCATCCATAATGACTTTATTGGCTTCAACAGATATTCCTCATCCACCCCTTGAAGCCTTATTTACGATTGATGAAGAAACCGGAATGACCGGTGCATTGGGACTGAAAGGCGGTTTGCTGGATGCTAAAATCATGCTCAACCTCGACACGGAAGATGATCGTGAACTCACCATTGGTTGCGCGGGTGGAGTTGATGTCACTGCAACCGGTACTTATTCAGAAAATGCAAGTCTTGCTGGAAGTACTGGTATCCGCATTCATGTGAAAGGTCTTACCGGAGGTCATTCCGGCATGGACATTCACAAGGGACGAGGGAATGCGAATAAAATCATGAACAGAATTTTATTTTCAACGAACGAAAAATTTTCTATTCAATTGAGCAGTATTGATGGCGGAAGTTTGAGAAACGCAATTCCCCGTGAATCGGTTGCCGACCTTGCAATTGCAGCTAACAATTCAGCAGCACTTGTGGCTTTCGTAAAAGAACTTGCAGATATTTTGAAAAAAGAAAATCATACTACAGATTCTAATCTTAGCATTGACGTTCAATCCATCGATGCTCCGGCTAAAGTCATGAGTTCTGATTTTCAAAGAAATTTTTTGAGAAGTGTTTATGCTTGTCCGAATGGAATTTATAGGATGAGTCCGGATATCAAAGACCTTGTTCAAACATCCAATAACGTAGCAAGAATTCTTCTCAAAGAAGGTTCCTACACGATTCAATGTCTGACACGAAGTGCTGTTGACTCTGAGAAAATGGATCTTGCACAATCTATTCAATCGACTTTTGAATTGATTGGCGCTAAAGTATCATTTGCCGGAGGCTATCCGGGTTGGGCACCGGCACCGGATTCTTCCATCGTCAAATTGATGCGCAACTTGTACAAAGATCGCTATAAGGAAGAGCCATTGGTCGACGCGTGTCATGCCGGACTGGAATGCGGAAT
>Ga0154020_10006337_pt1 | contig 13855 bp, 9 predicted proteins | sample Klosneuvirus_201_FD_109709 | JGI IMG/M metagenome (GOLD analysis project Ga0154020, IMG submission 109709) | Active sludge microbial communities from wastewater, Klosterneuburg, Austria - Klosneuvirus_20160825_MG | ecosystem: Engineered > WWTP > Aerobic digester > Activated sludge | place... | reverse complement strand
GCGATCGACAGCGTCGGTAGCGCCCGCGCGATCGACAGCGTCGGTAGCGCCCGCGCGAGCGACAGCTCGGTCACGCCCCGGTACCGACACGGGCATCGTCATGCGATCGATCGCCTACTAGCGAGCCATCGCGTCGACGCAGCAGCGAAACCCGATCTCGTAAAACCGAAAGTTGTCGCCGTGCGTGGTGACCGCGCTCTGACACGTGCGCGCCTCGGCCCAGTAGCGCCCCTTCAGGCTGCCGTGGAACAGCGCCATGCCGCCATCGCGACGACGCGTCCATTCCTCGACGTTGCCGACGAGATCCATCACCCCGCCCTCGCCTTCGCACGCGCTCGCCTCGCCGCCGCCCGTGCCTTGATACAGCGCGAGCACGTGATTCGCGGCGCTCGTCGCGGTCGCGCCCTTGGAGCGCGCGAGATCGAGCAATTCATCGAGGGTTTCGATCGCGGGCGTGCTCGCGCTCGCGGGCCAGCCGTTCAGCAGCGACTGCGTGTACTGCTTCCAGGTCTTCGCGTCGTTGCACGCGCCCGCTTGGTGCGTGTTGCCGTACGGATACTTCTCTTTCGCCGGCCCTTCGCACGCGGACTGCCATTCGTCGTCGAAGCACAGCCGCTTCGCGCGCGCAGTGCACCACGCGTCTGCCTCGACGAACGTGTACATCACGAGCGGCTTCGCGCCGGCGACGTTGGGCGCTTCGAAGCGATCCATGCACGCGTTGCCCGCGAGCACCATGTCGCTCGGACACGGCCCGAGGTTCGCGTCGATCTCGATCATCGCGTCATCGATCAACGCGACGTCCATCCATGCATCGACCGCGTTGGACGATGCGCCATCACACGCCACCAGAAGTCCGAGGAGCCACGCGAAGCGAATCACGGCGGCCTTTTACACCGAACCTGCATTGGTCTGACCAGATTTCTATGTGAGGTGTCCTATGCTTAACGAATGCGCAGGGTTGCTCTCGTTCTCGGTCGCAAGACCTTCGGGCTCTCCTTCGCGCTCGCGACCGTCCCGCTCTCGGTCGCCGTGCTCGTGGCCTGCGGTGATGACGGTGGCGGTGGCGGTGTGACCGGCTCGGTCGAGCGGGTCGAAGCGACGCTGCCGCTGCCCGATACTGCGTGCTTCTCGCAACCGTTGCTCGATGTTCTGCCGAACACCGCGGGCGATCAGTTCGACTGCGCCGCGACGCTCGACGGAAACGTGCTGCCGGCGTGCGGATCGAGCGAGCCATGTTGGGAGATCGTCGCGACGACGAACGTGGCGTGTACGAACGCGCCATCGGTGCGCGGTGGCAATGATGGACAGATGCTGTCGATCGATTGCGTCGTCGAGGAGTGACGATCGAGGAGTGACGATCGACGAGGAACGATCGAGGGATGTCGAGGAGTGACGATCGAGGAGGGACGATCGACGAGGATCGAGCGAGGGACGATCGATCGACGAGGAACGATCGAGGGACGATCGATCGACGAGCGTCTCGTGGCGAGTCTAGTCGTCGACGACGAGAGCTACTTCGTGATGCGCTCGAGGCCACCCATGTACGAGCGCAGCACCTCGGGGACGATCACCGAACCATCCGCCTGCTGGTAGTTCTCGAGGATCGCGACGATCGTGCGACCGACCGCGAGACCGGAGCCATTCAGCGTGTGCAGCGCTCGCGGCTTGTCGCCGGCGTTCGGGCGATAGCGAATCTTCGCGCGCCGCGCCTGGAAGTCCTCGAAGTTCGAGCACGAGGAGATCTCGCGATACGTGTCCTGGCCCGGTAGCCACACTTCGATGTCGTACGTCTTCGCCGACGTGAAGCCCATATCCCCCGTGCACAGCGTCACGACGCGATAGTGCAACCCGAGGCGCTGGAGGATGCGCTCGGCATCGTCGCGCAGCTTCTCGAGCTCGTCGTACGAGGTCTCGGGCGTCACGAACTTCACGAGCTCGACCTTGTCGAACTGGTGCTGGCGAATCAGACCGCGGGTGTCTTTGCCCGATGCGCCGGCTTCCGCGCGGAAGCACGGCGAGTACGCGGTGTAGTGCACCGGGAGGCTCGCACCGTCGAGGATCTGATCCATGAACAGATTCGTGACTTGAACCTCGGCGGTCGGAGACAAGAACAGATCGTTGTCCGCGGAGTGATCCGGACCGACGGGAATGTCGAGTCGGAACAGGTCCTGCTCGAACTTCGGCAGCTGGCCCGTACCGCGCAGCGATGCGCGGCGCACGATCGCGGGCGGCCACACTTCCGAGTAGCCGTTCGAGGTGTGCGTATCGAGCATGAAGTTGATCAGCGCACGCGTCAGCTTCGACGCGCCGTTGCGCAACACGGTGAACCGCGCACCTGCGATGCGAATGCCCGCTTCGAAGTCGAGGATGCCGAGGCCTTCGCCGATCTCCCAGTGCGGCTTCGGTGCGAACGCGTAGGCCGGCTTCTCGCCCCACGTGTGATGCACGGGGTTGTCGTGCTCGTCCTTGCCGTCGGGCACCGAGGAGTGCGGCGCGTTCGGGATGTGCATCAGGCGCTGCTGCGCCGTCGACTCGAGGGTCGCGAGCTCGGTCTCGCCCTCTTTGATCTCCGTGGCGAGTGCCTTGAGCTCGTCGCGCGCCGCGGTGAACTCGGGCGACTTCTTGTCGAGCTTGCTCATCCGCTCGTTCGCTGCGTTGCGCGCGGAGCGCTTGGTATCTAGCTCCGCTTGCAGTTTCTTGCGACGCTCGTCGAGGCTGCGCCACGAAGAGACCACCGTGGCCACATCGCCACCTCGGCGGAGCACGTCGTCCATTCGGGTCGGGTCGAGCATCGGAGCACCTCGGGTTCGTGAGAAAGGACAAGAATCGTGAGGAGTTGGAGACGGACCGTAACGCGGCCTTAACCATGTACGCAAGGCATGCGTCTATAGAGTCGTGGACGGTTTTCTCGCGAGTGCCGAGCTGCTCGATCGGGCCCCCTCGGTGACGGCCGATCCGGATCGCGAGCTGGTCGAACGGTTTCGCGCGGGCGAGCGCGGCGCGTTCGATCTGATCGTGCGTCGCCACCAGAAGGGGATGTGGCGACTCGCGCGGCGCTACGTGAAGCATGACGCGGACGCCGCCGATGTCACGCAGCTCGCGTTCGTGAAGGCGTTCCACGCGCTGATCTCGTTTCGCGGCGCGGCCACGGTGCGGAGCTGGCTGTATCGCATCGCGATCAACTGCGCGCTCACGTGGATCCGCGATCACCGTCGAGAACAGCCGCAGGCGATCGCTGAAGACGCGCTCGTCGCGTCGGGGTCGGCGACCGCGACGATGATCAGCGGTGAGGACAGTGCGCGCCTTCGCACGGCGATCGGTGCGCTGCCGCCGAAGCAGAAGCTCGTGCTCGAGCTGCGCGTGTTCGACGACCTCTCGTTCAAAGAAGTCGCCGAGCTCGCCGAGTGCAGCGAGAACACCGCGAAGGTGAACTTTCACTATGCGGTGAAGCGACTCCGCGAGATCCTCGTCGGAGGTAGCGATGCCCGCTGATCGCGACGACGACGAGCTACTCGCCGCGTACTGCGACGGCGTGACGGAGCTGTCGATCGACGAGCGCAAGCGCGTCGAAGCGTTGCTCGCGGCCGACGCGAATCTTCGCATCGAGGAGACCGCGACGCGCGCGCTGATCGGAACGCTGCGCGAGCTTCCGAGCGAAGGAACCGAGCCCGATTGGTCCGCGATGGAGCGCGCGATTCGCTCGCAGGTGCCGGACCACGTGACTCGCCAGTGGTGGCGCCCGGTGTGGCGATGGCTCGTCCCGGTGACCGCGATCGCGACGATGGCAACGATCGCGCTGCTCGCGTTTGGTGGCGAGCGCGAGGGAGCGAAGGAGTCCGTGCGTGAACCGATCGCCGCCGCGATCGATGCCGGCGTTGCCCCGCCCGAGCGTGTCGCAGCGTCCGAGGACAACGTCGCGATCCTCCTCGATGGCGAGGACGTCGTGCTCGAATCCGCCGATGACGATCTCCTCGAGGTCGACGAGATGTTGCTCGGCGAAGGCGACGGCGGTGTCCAAGGCCTCCTGTCATCGGATGACCTGGCGTGGATCGACGATCTCGACGAGGATGACGCCGTGTTCGCCGAGAAGTGGCTCGACGAGAGGAAGAAGGGATGAAGCACGTCGTCGTCGTCGCACTCGTGGCACTGGGACTCGCAGTGTCGTCGTCGAGCACGTTCGCGCAGGGACGCGGCCGCGGTGATGCGCCGGTCGATCGTCGCGAGAAGGTGAAGCAGAAGATCCGAGCGCTACGTGCGTACACGCTGACCGAGGCGCTCTCGCTCGACGAGAAGACCGCCGCGAAGCTGTTTCCGGTCCTCGCGAAGTGGGACGACGTGACCGACAAGCTGATGGTCCAGCGCATCGACGTGCAGCGGCAGCTCGAGGCCGCAGATGGCAAGGACGGCAAGGTCGTCGACAGGCTGATCGACGAGGCGATGGCGAACCAACGAGCGTTATTGGATCTCGAGGATAAGCGCCTCGCGGAGCTGCGAAAGATCCTCACGCCCTGGCAGACCGCGAAGCTGCTCGTCGTGCTCCCGAAGTTCGAGCGACGCATTCGCAACCAGCTCTCCCGTGCGATCCAGAATCGCGCGGGTGGTAATCCCGGTGACGGTCGCGCGCGGGGGAGACGAGGTGGGCGCGGTGGTGACTTCGTCGACCCGTTCGATGGCGACGACGACGACGACGAGCCCGCGGGCGATCGCCTACCTGAACGCACGGCTCCCATGCGCGATACCCCACGCGCACCCGAACGACGTGGTGGCGACCTCGGCTGCGATCCGTTCAACAGCGTCCACGGCTGCAAGTAGGTACGAGTGCGGCTCGCGCGCGCTCCAGCACCCCGTCGCTAACAGGCATTCCCGAGGAGCCCGGGGTATGATTGTTCCCGGATGATCGAAGCGACCTGCTCGGCGTGCGGGACGCATAACCGCATCGCGGAAACCGACGTTCCTGTTGGAGCGAAGTTCGTGGCGTGCTCGAGCTGCAAGTCGCGCGTGGCATTGCCCGGCGCGACGAAGCAAGCCGTGCCGACGATGCCGAAGTTGCCGAGCGTGGTACCGGCGATTCCGTCGATCAAGCCACCGCCGGGCCTCGGCGCGAAGCTGCCCGCGAAACCGCCCGCGGTTCCGATCGGTCCGCCGTCGATTCCGCTCGGTCCCGCGGGCGTCGGCGCGATTCCGGTTCCGCCGTCGACGGGGAATCCCGCCGACATCATCGATCTGTCGGACTTGCCCGCGCCGAAGCGGCTGAGCCCGCTCGGTGGTGCACCGGAGTCCAAGCCCGCGCCTCGCTCGGGACTGTCCGCGGCACTCGATGCCGAGCTGCCCGCACCCAAAGCAGCGCGGCCTGCGGGACCGCCCGCGTCGCTCGATCTCGACGACCTGCTCGGACCGCCCGGCGCAGGTCCCTCGCAGGATCACGTCGATCTTCCCGCGCCCAAGGCGAAGGCCAGCGCGGATCTGCCCACGCCGAAGGTCGCACGACCCGCACCCGCGCCGTCCGCACACGGCCAAGACGTGGATCTGCCTGCGCCGAAACGCTCGCCGATCACGCGGGCAGCAGCGCAAACGCCAGCCCAACCGATCTCGCTCGATCTACCCACGCCGGGCGGACATGAAATCTCCGATCTTCCGGCGCCCAAGGGAGTTTCGGACCTTCCGACGCCCAAGGTTGGTCGTGCAGGCTCCGATCTTCCCGATCTTCTCCAACCCAAGCACGCGCGCAGCGCGGCTGATCTTCCCGATCTTCTCCAGCCCAAGCCGAGTCGCGCGGGCGCCGATCTTCCCGATCTTCTCCAGCCCAAGCCGGGTCGCTCTGGATCTACGCTTCCGGATCTTCTCCAACCCAAACCCGGTCAGACGCCGGGCAGCGGCTCGATCGATCTGCCGACGCCGAAGCACGGCGGGATCGATCTACCTGCGCCGAAGGGGTTCTTCGACGATCTCCCGCAACCCGCGAAGGGACAGCGCTCCGGCGCGTCGTCGCAATCGAACGAGATCGCTCCGAAGGGATTCTTCGACGATCTCCCGCAGCCCGCGAAGGGACAGCGCTCGGGTCCGTCGCAGACCGACGACATCGCGCCGAAGGGGTTCTTCGACGATCTCCCGCAGCCCGCGAAGGGACAGCGGTCGGGTCCCACGCCTACCGACGACATCGCACCGCTCGGCTTCTTCGACGATCTTCCGCAACCGGCCACGATCTCGCCACCGGCTCCCGTCGTCGAGCCCGCGCGCATGAAGCGCGACTCGCGGGGCGCCATCGATCTCGGCGAAGATCCGATCGAGCAGATCGATCTCGCGAACGAAGCACCGCAAGAGCTCGAGCTCGATGGCGCTGCGCAGCCGGCATCGCCGAGCGGCTCGTTCGATGATCTCGATCTCTCGGCGCCGAGCGCCGCGATGGGTGCACGCGCCGCTGCTCTCGACGAAGCGGACCGCTCACCGGTCAAGATCGGTACACCACCGAGGACAACGCCCGGAGGTAGCAACGCGACGCCCGAGCGTGCATCGCTGCCATCGTTGACCCGCGGAGGACCGGGTGTCGATCAACCGCTCGAGCTCGAAGAGCCACGCGAGACGCAATCGATCTCGCAGAAGCTCGGACCGAAACCGCAGCGACCGACGGCCAGCGATGCGAAGCCGCTCCGCAAGCCCGTCAATCGCAAGCTCGTGCTGGGCATCGTGCTCGGCCTCGCCGCCGCTGGTGGTGGTGGCTTCTTCTTCTACAAGCGGCACGCAGCGGCACAGGAGCGCGAGAACACGATCAACGACGAGCTGACGAAGGCGCGCAAGGCCCTGTCGTCGGACAACTCGAATCGCTGGACCGTCGCGACCCTTGCAGCGAACAAAGTCCTCGAGATGGAGCCGAAGCATGGCCCGGCCTCCGGCATCTTCGCCGAAGCATCGTTCGCGGGTGCCCTCGCCGACGGCAAGAACCTCGATGCGCGGTTCGCGAACGGTCGCAAGAAGATCAACGACGCTCTCAGCGCTGGCATCACGGGTCCCGAGATCGATCGCGCGTCCGCGCTCGGAGCGATCACCACGAATCCGGCGGGAGCGGTCACGAAGCTGAAGGGCCTGCAGGCCAAGGCACCGAAAGACCCGACGCTGTCGCTGTACCTCGCGTGGGCGCAGTCGGCTGCGGGGAACGCTGCCGAAGCGATCAAAGCGTATGACGTCGCGGCCGCTTCGCCGTCCACGAAGCTCTACGCGCTGCTCGGTCGCGGACGCACGAAGCTCGATCAAGCCGATCTCGAGGGCGCACGCGCGGACTTCACGGCCGCGCTCGCCGTCGACAAGAAGAGCATCCCCGCGCAGGTCGGACTTGCCGCATCGTTGCCGGCCGGTCAAACGCAGCAACAGGAAGCGGACCTGCTCGGCATCATCGCGGTCAAAGAGTTCAAGGATGCCGACCCCCGCGCGAAGGCCCTCGCGTATGTGCTCGCGGGCGATGCAGCGCGGCGAACGAATCGGCTCGACGTCGCGCGCGAGCGGTATCGCAAGGCGCTCGAGGTCGACAAGAAGGCGATCGGCGCGATGACGAGCCTCGCCGAAGTCGAGCTGTCCGATGGGAAGCGCGACGCGGCCAAGGCGCTCATCGATCAGGCGCTCGTGCAGGCCAAAGACCATCCGCAAGCGTTGCTCGCCAAAGCGCAGCTCGCGCTCGTCGAGAATCGCGTCGACGACGCGGACGCGATCGTCAAGGGCCTCGAGGAACGCAAGCCTCCGCTCGCGACGCTCCTGCAAGTTCGCGTCGGCGTCACGCGTGGTCGGATCCTCGAGGCGAGGAAGCAGGACGACGAAGCGCTCGAGGCGTACACCGCCGCCGCGAAGCTCGCGGGCGAGATCGATCTGACCCCGACGATGGCCGCGATCGCGAAGCTCTTGGAGATGAGCAAGGCCGCCGCGGCGGTGAAGGACACGGAACGCGAAGCCACGCTCAAGGCGCGCGCGGAGGAGCTGCTCGCCACGCTCGCGACCGCGGCCGAGAAGGACCCGTCTCTCGCGTTCACCCTCGGTGTGGCGTACCAGAATGCCGGCGAGCCCGCGCTCGCGGAGCCGTGGCTGCAGAAGGTGATCGCGGCGCGGCCGAACGATCCCGATGCGATGTATCAGCTGGCAGTCGTGTTGCGCTCGCTCGATCGCGGCACCGAGGCGCTCGCGATGCTCGAGAAGGCGCGCGCGGCAGCGCCCGATCGCATCGATCTCTCGATGGAGCTCGCACGGACGTACGAGGCGGTCGGCAAGGACACCGAAGCCGGCGCGCTGTACACGAAGCTGCTCGCGCCGCCGACCGACGCCGCGACCGTCGACGTTCCGCTCGAGCTACGCGTACATGCAGGTCTGTTCTTCGTTCGCATGCGAAAGTTCGCGGAGGCCGGCGAGCAAGGCAAGGCGATCATCAAGGCGGATCACGAGAACGCGACGGGGCACTACCTCGCCGGCGAGAGCGCGCTCGCGGCCGGAAATCTCGAGGACGCACGCCGCGAGTTCATCGAGGCCGTCTCGTTCGAGCGCACCGCGCGCCACCTCGACGCCGCGGGCCGCGCGAACGAGAGTATCGCTCTGTCGAAGAAGGACATGGCGATGCAGGATGCTGCCATTCGCGCGTACCAGGACGCGATCAAGCTGGATCCGAAGATGTTCAGCTCGCAGCTCGGGCTCGGTCGTCTCTACGTCACGCGCAAGGAGATGGAGAAGGCGGTCATTCCGCTGCTCGAGGCGAACAAGATCAAAGCGAACGATCCCGAGGTCTCGTTCAACCTCGGCGCCGCGTACATCCGCCTCGGTCAGAAGCAGGTCGCGCTGCAGTGGTTGCTGCAAGCCGCGCGACAGGAGCAAACCGCGGAGACGTACAGCCTGCTCGGCGACATCTACTCGATGGAAGGCATCGACGATGGTCGTGCTGCCGCGAGCGCGTATGGAAAAGCGGTCCACGCCGCGAACCAGGATGCGAAGAAGAACAACACGCCGCTTCCTCCGTGGTACGGCGAGTCGCTGTATCAGTGGGGCCGTCGCAGCCTCGATACCGGCGACGAAGCGACCGCGAAGAAGGCGTGGGAGCAGTGGCTCGGAATGAGCCCGCCACCGCAGGCGACCGCGCGCCGCAAAGAGGTCGAACGCTTGCTCGCGACGACGCTGCGCGGTCCGTGATCGCTACAGGTCGCGCAGCTCGCGCTTGAGGACCTTGCCCGTCGGATTGCGCGGCAGCTCGATGAGGAACGTGACCTTGCGCGGACGCTTGAAGTCCGCGAGGTGCTGGCGGCAGTAGTCGATCACTTCCATCTCCGACAGCGGTGCGCCGGTGCGCGTGACGATGAATGCTCTGAGTGTCTCGCCCCACTCGGGATCCGGCACGCCGATCACCGCAGCCTCGAGGATCGCGGGATGCGTGTGGAGGTGGTCCTCGATCTCGCGCGGATAGATGTTCACACCACCAGAGATCACCATGTCGTGCTTGCGCGACTCGAGGTAGTAGTACCCGTCCTCGTCGATGCGGCCCATGTCGCCGACGGAGAAGTAGCCCTGGCGCTGCGAAGACTGCGTGGCCTCTTCGTTCTTGTGATAGCCGGAGATCATCGTCGAGTTGCGCGCGTACAGCTCGCCCACCTGGCCGAGCGGAACGTCGTTGCCGGCGTCATCGAGGAGGCGGATCTGGTTCCCGCGCATGCGCTTGCCGATCGTGCCCGGTCGCGTGATGTGATCGCCGGGCCCGGCGAGCGTGACCAGGCCGGTCTCGGTCGCGCCGTAGAAGTTCCACAGGATCGGCCCGAACCGATCCATGAACCGGCGCGCGGCCTCGGTCGTCAGCGGCGCTGCGCCCGACATCACCCAGCGCAGCGACGAGGTGTCGTACCCGCGCAGCACCTCGTCGGGCAGGTTCGTGATGCGAATGAACATCGTCGGCACCATCAAGGTGCACGTGATGCGTTCCTTCTGGATGATCGCCAGCGATCCCTCGGGATCGAAGTGGTTCATCAGCACGATCGTCGCGCCGAGCGACATCATGATCGCGACGAACGCCGGTGCCGCCGAATGATAGAGCGGACACACGACGAGGTGGCGATCGTCGGCGCGCATGCCGCACTGGTAGATCATGTCCGCGACGGACTCGAAGCCCGTCTTCTTCCACGCGCGGCTCGCACCCTTGGGCTTGCCGGTCGTACCGCTCGTGTAGACGATCACTCCACCGCCATCGCCGCCCTTGGTGCGCGGTGTGATCTCGGGAGACGACGCGGCGAGCGCGCGATCCCAATCGGTCGCGCCCGGATCTCTGACCGCGTCTCCGTCGACGACGATCATCGGGCCGCCCTTCCCCGTCTGCGTGCGAGCAGAGCGCATCGCATCGAGGAACGCAGCGTGAACGATCGTGACCTTCGGCTCGGCGTTGTCGAGGATGTACGCGATCTCGCCGGCCTTGCTGCGATAGCCGATCTGCACCGCGGTGCCACCGATGCGCGCGAGCGCCTGCTGCGCGATCAGGTACTCCATGCCGTTCGGCAGCATCAGCGCGACGCGACCACCGCCGCCGAGCCCTCGCGAAACGAGCGCACCCGCGAGCCGATTGATCGTGGCATCGAGCTCGCCCCACGTGAGTCGGCGCACGCCGCGCTCGCCGTACTCGACGAGCGCCTCTTTGTCGGGGTGCGCCGCGGCGTGAAACATCACGGCGAGGTGCGGGCCGATCGGTGTCTGTCGCGCGGCTTGTACGAAGTGCGCGAAGCGACCCGGACGAACCGGCGCGAGAACCTTGGTCGAGCGCACGACCTTCGCGAAGAAGGCGGCACGTTCCACACGACGACGAAGCTTGTCGAGCACGACGTGAGTCTACGTCGAGACGCCAACGGTTGTGCCGGTAGGTTTCGAGATTACCGCCGCTGTTACCGCCATGACGCGACCGGGCATCGGATTACCGTCGTGACGCCATCGGATTACCGCCATGACGCGATGGCGCCAAGGATCGGTTGGATCCACTACCGTCGTCGTCGAAGATCGCCGACGCGTAGAGTGACCTTCTCTGCGTCGAAGAACTCGGCGAGAGGGATCGTGAATTTGCGGCTCGCGCCGGTCAGGTCTTTCCACTGCTGCGCGTCGATCGTGCCTCGTTGATCGAGGAACGCGAGAAGCTTGGCCTTGATCATGGCGACCGCGTCGGCGTGCATCATCAAGTCGGGCTTGATACGCGTCACGAGCTTCGCGGCGATCAGGCGGTCGAGCGCGGTCTTGACCTGCGCGTCGGTCAACGCGAGTGCGGGCGCGAGCTCCTTGGGACGCAGTGGCTCGAGCTTGCCGTCGGCGAGCCGGTCGAGGACACGCAGCTCGATCGGGGAGAGCGCCGCCGGCTTCGCGCTCGGCTTCACGAGTCGATCGTTCGCGACCGCGATCACCGAGCGCGCGACGAGACCGTCGACGATCGCGTCGAACGATCGAGACGACAGCGACGCCGGAAGAGACGCGCGCAACGCCTCGCGAGCGATGCCTTCGGGGGAACCCGCGGCGGTCGTGATCGTGCGCTCGATCTCGGCCACTGCCGCCGCGTGTAGATACAGAGCGTCCCGTCGAGCGCGATCATCGACGCGACGGTCGCGCTCCGAAGGCAGGGGATCGCCGGCCTGTGCGAGATCGTCGATGCGCCGTTGCTCGCCGCTCTCGACACGAACGCGCTCGCTCTTCTCCACGCGCACGAGCTCGCCCTTGTCGACGAGATCTGCGAGCGGCGATGCGAGCGCGTCCGCCGCGATGCCGAGTCGCCGCACGAGATCCGCGCTCGACATGCCGAGCGACGACGACGACTTCACTTCCATGGCGATGCGTTGCTCGAGCTTTGCGGCGGCGAGCATCGCTACCGTGCCCGCATGGTTCGCGCCGCGGCGTGCGCGTGGTGCCATCACGCGCACGATCGTGCCGCCACCGATCGTGGTTCCGTGCGACGCGGTCGCGACGAAGCCGCGCACGATGAAGTGATCGCCCGGGAGCGCGCCGATCGGCGATGTCGCTGGCAACCGCAGCTGCGCGATCGCGGTCGAGCCGGGCGCGAGGCTCGCCTTCGAGGCTGCGTCCTTCGAGGCTGTGTCCTTCGAGGATGTGTCCTTCGACGCTGCGTCCTTCGAAGCTGCGTCCTTCGAGGCTGTGTCCTCCGAAGCGACCCCCGAGCCACCGACGAGCGCGAGCGTGGCAAGCGTCTGGCTCGTCGCGTGGTGCACGAGCACCTTCGTCCGCGACGCGAGAGGTCCGGGCGCAGTGGCGAGATAGCGCAGCTCGACGTCGAGGATGTGCGATGGAGACACCTCGTCGGGGCGCACGAGCATGTCTCCGCGGTCCAGCTGGTCGACCGCGAGCGAGTGCACGTTGATCGCCGCGCGCTGACCAGCGACCGCGCGCTCGACCGGCGCGCCGTGCACCTCGATGCCGCGCACCTTTGTCGATAGTTCCGTCGGGATCACTGCGAGGTCGTCTCCAACCGCGATCGATCCACCGAGGATCGTACCCGTGACCACGGTGCCGAATCCTTTCACCGTGAACACGCGATCGATCGGCAGCCGAAACACGCCGGTCGTCTCCCGCGGCGGCAACGACGTGATCGCCGTCGAGATCGCAGCGCGCAGATCGTCGAGCCCCGCGCCGGTCTTCGTCGAGACCGGCACGATCGGCGCGTTCGCGAGGAACGTGCCCGCGAGCGCGCTGCGGACATCGGAGGTCGCGAGCGCGAGCCAGTCCGCGTCGACGAGGTCGGACTTCGTCAGCGCGACCACGCCGCAGCGAACACCGAGCAAGTCGCAGATATCGAGGTGCTCGCGGGTCTGCGGCATCACGCCTTCGTCGGCGGCGACGACGAGTACGACGACATCGATGCCGGTCGCGCCCGCGACCATCGACTTCACGAACCGCTCGTGCCCGGGGACGTCGACGACGGCGACGCGCTGATCTTCTCCCGCGATCGGGAGCGTGACGTGCGCGAAGCCGAGCTCGGTGGTGATGCCGCGCGCTTTCTCGACGGGAAGGCGATCGGTGTCGATGCCTGTCAGCGCGCGAACGAGCGATGTCTTGCCGTGATCGATATGCCCGGCGGTGCCGAGGACGATCACGACGGTCAGTTGAAGAAGTAGCCGATGGTCGCGCCGAAGAACGGTGCCGTGCGCAGGCCGCCTTCGATGTTGATGACCATCTTGTCGATCGGCTTGATCTGCACGCCGATGATCGCGTTGACGACCGGAAACACCGGCGGCAGGTCGTACTTCACGGGACCGCTGCCGGAGCCCGTGCCGCCACGCTGCGTGGGCACGCAACCCGGAGTGGGGTTCGAGTTCGTCGAGCCGGCGGCGCAGATCGTGTCGAAGCGATAGAGCGCGCCGGTCAGGATGCCGAGGCCCGCACCACCGCCGTACCGAATCGCGAAGTTCTTGTTGATCACGCTGTGGTTGATGAACGTGAACTCGATCGTGAACCAACCGAGCTCGTCGTTATTCGGAGCGTGCTCGGGCGACAGGATGTAGTCGGCTTCGTCGCCGTTCGCGACGCTCTCGCCGCGGTTGATCCAGACGCCCTCGGCGACTTGAAGGTGCTCGAACTCGAAGCCGAGCTGGAGCTCCACGGTGCCGCGCCGGCGAACTAGCTCGAGTCCGTATCCGAAGCTCGATGCGCCACCGGCGGATCGATCGACGAACAGCTCCAGGAGCCCCTTCGGAATGCGAACGTTGCGCAGGCGAATGCCCACGCCGTACTCGACGGGGGCCTCCGTCGGCGTTTGGCTCAGCGTCGGATCGAGCTGCGATTCCGTCGGCGTCCCGGTGTTTCCCTTGTTCTCACCGTCGAGGACGGGCGTTTGCGCCCATGCCGACGTGGATACGACGGT
>Ga0154020_10006336_pt1 | contig 13857 bp, 13 predicted proteins | sample Klosneuvirus_201_FD_109709 | JGI IMG/M metagenome (GOLD analysis project Ga0154020, IMG submission 109709) | Active sludge microbial communities from wastewater, Klosterneuburg, Austria - Klosneuvirus_20160825_MG | ecosystem: Engineered > WWTP > Aerobic digester > Activated sludge | place... | reverse complement strand
TCGGCAGCGACGGCTCGCTCGGCTTGGTCTCCTCCGAGGGACGCACCTACGCCGCGGGGACGGCGGAGGGCGGCGCGGCGGTGAAGGGCCTCGATCAGACGGACCGCGTGGAGTCGGGCACACCGCTGCTCGAGGACGCGCACTTCGACATCCACAGCTTCAGCCTGGGTTTCCGGCCGCGCGACTGGAACACCGGCAACGGCGCCTCGATCCAGCTCGGCGCCGATCAGCGGGTCACGCCCCAGGCGGCGGTGCGGGTCGATGGCAATGGTCTGGTCGTCACGCTGCACTCCGAGCTCCGCGGGGGTTGGTCCGAGCCGAACAAGGACTTCCACCTCGGCGTGGACTTCGGGAGCTTCGGCGGCGGCAGCTGGTCCAGCAAGAACCCGGGCGTGGCCCCGGTGCAGCAGCTGATGATCAGCAAGCCCGAAGGCACTGAGCTCCCGGTCCGCTTCGTGACCGCGGAGGGCAAGCCGATCGCCGAGGGCAAGGTCGTGGCCAAGTGGTCGACCTATACCGAAGGTGGCGGCAGTATCTACATCAACGAGTACTGGGGCTCGATGAGTAGGCCGGTCGAGACCTATAAGGCCGTGAGCTGGAGCCTCGTGCCGGGCTCGCTCGTGGGGGCCGCATGAACCACGCGCGGCAACTATCACCGACCACGGCGGAGCTGAGCATCGGTGAGGGGCGGGTGCGCGCTCCGGCCCCCTGGCGGAACCTGACCGAGAAGGACCTCGTCCGCGAAGGTGCGCTGACCTTGGGCGGGCCCACGGTGGCGCGTCGCTTGGCCGCTCCCCGCTCGCAGATCAGTCTGATGCTCCTGCCGCGCCCAATTACCAGCCCCGAGTCCACGCTCCTCGCGATGGTCGAGGCGATGCGGCAGCGCGTCGCGGGGGTGAAGCTGAAGGAGCGGGGGACCTTCGCCTTCGACGATGGGACCGCGGGCGTGGAGGTCGTCCTCGAGGTCGCGCCTGTGCCGAGCTTTCGCGCGACCCAGATCCACGTGATCACCGGCGACGGGGCTCACCTGTTCGCCAATATCCCCTTCACCGCGGGAGCGAGCGGGGTGGATGAGGCGCGGGCGATCATCGCCAGCTTCGTGCGGCCGCTGCATTAGCAGGCTGTAGGTCCCGTGCTCGACGGCCCTCGACTTCATTGACCGCCCCACCCCGAAGGTCTGCTGAGCCATCACGCCGACGATCCACGCATGATCGGCACGCGCTCCGTCCCAGTGCTGCGGCATCAGCGACAGCGCGCCGAGGGGTAGCCCGCGCTCCGCGTGCGCCTCCGCAAGCCGCTCGATCGGCGCGCTCGGTGACTCGGGAGCGGAGCCCGCATGGGTAGGGGCCTTTTGCCGGGCGCGACGAACTGTGTGCCCTGGGCGTCCCGCTCGATCCGATACCCAGACTCATGCACATCCTCGCCGACCTCGACCACCGCCGCGTCGCAGGCAAGCCGTCGCGACGTTTCCGCGGAAACGCCGACGCAGCCGGCGTTCTCGATGAATCCGCCCCCGCTTTCGAGCTCGTCCTCCGTGACGTGGAGTAGGACCTCGGTGGGCGTACCGCCGGTTCGAGAACGCGCGCTCTCCGCCAGGAAGCTCTCAACGAGGACCATCAGCGCGTCGGCCCGGGCGCGCGGCGTTTCCGCGGAGACGTCGAAGTTGCGCGGCGCTTCCGCGGAGACGTCGAAGCGGGCCAGGTCGAGCGCCGCGAGGAGGCGCGCACCCTCGTCCGCATCGAGCTCGACGCTCAGCCGCAGCCGCCCGTCATCGGTGTGGTGGACCACGACCTTCCTTCGCTCGTCCGCCTCCTCGGGGGTCTCGCGTTCTGCCCGGGCGACACCGCGGAAGCGCCGGCACAAGGTCTCGAGCACCGAGGCCGGCGCGTTCGTCGCCAGGTCCACCAGCAATGCCTCGTTCTCCGGCGTCGCGACCCGGGTGATCGCGCGGACCTTCGGTCATAGCGGGGTCGATTGACCGGACGCGTTGTTGCCCCAGCAAACCGCGGTGTGATCGCCCCTGAGGGCACAGCTGAAGTCGAAGCCGGCCGCGACGTCGATGAAGGTCCCGGCGGGCGCGCTGAGCTGCCCCTGCGTGCCGTCGCCCCAGCAGTCGATCTCGCCGGTGGTTCGGATGGCGCAGCAGTGCTTGTAGCCGCAGGCGACGCGGGAGTACGCGTGCGCGGTCGGCGGCGTCGCTTGGTTGGCGTCGTTGGCGCCAGCGCAGCGTAGGAGCCCGGCAATGTCGATCGCACAGGCGTGACGATCACCAGAGGCGACGGACACGACGGTGTTCGCACCGAACGCGAGCCCTGCATCCGGCCAGCATACGGTGAACCCCTGAATTTCTACATCGACGGCGCAGCTCAGGTTCCGGCCCGCGGAGATCGCGGTGAAATGGTGCGTCGTCGGCGCGGCCGTGAGTTCAGACCGCTCCCCACCCCAGCAGGAGAGCGTCCGATCCGTGCGAATCCCGCACCCATGCGTGCCACCAGCGGAGACCGCCGTGAAGCTCCCGCTCGGCGGGATCGCTCGGCCGAAGTTGTTGGCACCCCAGCAGGCAAGCGACGCGTTGGACCGGATTGCGCACGTGAAGCTCGCCCCCGCGGACACTGCGCGATACGTCCCCGCCGGGACGGTGGTCTCACCGCTGGCGTTGTGGCCCCAGCATACGACTTCGTTGTTGTTGCGCAGCCCGCAAGCATGCCAGTCGCCGGCGCTGATCTGATTGAACGTGTGGGAACAGCCGCTCAGATCGAGCTGGCAGCCGGAGGTGCAGCTCAGCGAGCCAAGGTCATAGTTATGGTTTTGACAACTATCTCCGCCGACCCGGCCGTCGCACTCTTCTGTGCCATTGATGGTGCCGTCGCCGCAGCGCGGAGCAAGGCTCAAACAGCCGGGCGCACAGCCACCGTAGTGACCATCGTTGACACGGTCATCGCAGATCTCGGGGCCATTGACGACGCCGTCCCCGCAGCGATCAGCAGGGGCAGAACAATCGCTTCGGCAATGTCCGTACGAGGAGTCGTTGACGCCGTCGTCACAGCCCTCTGAACCGTTGATGACTCCGTCTCCGCACCGGCCGCGGCAATCATTCGTATCGAGTCGGCAGCTCGCCGAGCAATGGATCGTGCCCTCATAAAAGCCTTGGCTCTGACAGTCCTCGCCCCTGAGCTCGAAGCCTTCACACTCCTCGAGCGAGCTCAAGACCCCATCGCCGCAGCTCAACGAGAAGCCTTGGTCGGGGGCGGGGCCTGCGTCGCGCCCCGGATCGGCGGCGTCGCGTCCCGGTGGATCGGCGGCGTCGCGTCCCGGTGGATCGGCGGCGTCCGCATCGCCGAGTGCCGCGTCCCGGTGGGTCGTCGGTGAATGAACCGTCGGAGCTCGACCGCCACCGCAGGCCACGCAAAGTGCAGCAGTGAACGCGAGGACGACGCTGCGGCGAACCCCGAGGACCGTCCTGCCGGGCGAAGCACCAATCGGGCACGGTTGAGACGGGCCGAATTCGCTCTGGTCGACCGCAACTTTCAGCGCCGACCCCTGTCCATGTCGCTGTGCGATGCTCGAAGGCTCTCCCCCTCCGGGCGCTCGGCCGCCAACGCCTCGTTCACTTTGCGATACTAGGCACCCGCCTGTCGCGACCATCGAGCCTCCGTAGCCTTTGCCTTGTTCCTATGCCGCCAGCCAAACCACACGCGCGTCTTGCCTGTGCAGGAGCAACGCCAAGCCATGATCTCGCTTGGAAGCCTGGTGGGTGGCGCGCGCGGCACGTCAGTTGACGCGCGCGAAGCGTCAACGTAGATGGCGCTCAAGGCTCGGGGCCGAAGATGGTGACGAAGAGCTCCGTGTCGCGGCCGAGGGCCCGATTTCATAGACCCGAGGGTCGATGACTCCGAAACGCATGACGAAGCAGAGAACGAGCTGGGCACGATAGGGGACCAGGTCGACGACGTCGAAGACCTCGCCGACATGGACAAGGAGCTCGTCTTGAAGCCGATCTCCAGGTTCGCGAGGATTCACGATAGTCACACGACCATTCGCTACCCTGAATTGGTCGCGTCGAATTGGATACGATAGTCTCTTCACGTGAGCGCGCTCCGGTCCGGAACGGCGGCTACCAGAATTTCTGGAATCCACACCCGTTCGTTACGAGCGCATTGTGGGGTGCAAAGATCGAGCACATCGAAAATGCCCCAATGCTGCCCAGACCCTGCGGTCTCCACGGGCACCCGGCGGCATCACCCACCCTCCTGCGCCACAACCAGCCCCGCCGCCCACCTAAAGTTCCAACGCAAGGGCGCGTCTCGACTTCATCCTCATCCAGCTCAAAGACACCCTCGGGCGCTGCACCAAGGAAGACTGGACCCTCGAGTCGAGAAGCTGGTTTGGTGTGAAGGCGGGATTTGAACCCGCTACCTCTGGGTTCATGGCCCAGTGCTCTCCCAATGAGCTACTCGCGTGTGAGCTCCTCTGATTGAGGGTCCAGTTTTGATAGTCTAAGTGCGAACCACCCCTCCCGGGTGGATCGACCAGCCGAGCCTCTGCCCAGCATCCAAATATGCCTGCGCGCTCCGGGCCAAACACGCCGCCACCAGCCCGATGAAGGGGAGGTGCTCCCCTCCTTCGCAGGTCGCCGCTCCGACCTCGCTCTCCTCGTCGATCACGAAGCGCTCGTCCCAGATCGCCCGGCCAAACTGGGCCTCCGCAGCCAGCGCGCCGTGCAGACAGGCCGGCCCACCTGCGGTCCGGATCTGCCGCTGCACGATCTGCCGAGAGGCCGCGTTGTCGAGGCAGTCGATGACCAAGTCACCGACCAAGAGCTGCGGCGCGTTGGCCTCGGTGAGCCGATGCGGTACGGCGTCCGCGCGGATCCCGAAGAGGAGCTGCAGGAGCTGCTTCAGCGCCTCCGCCTTATTGCGCCCAACCGCCTGCACCGCATGGAACTGGGCGAGCAGGTTCTTCCGCTCGACCCGGTCGAAGTCGATGAGGCACAGATGAGCGTCGTTGCGCAGTAGCTGAGCGACATGGCTGCCCAGCGCGCCCACGCCGACGATCGTCACCCTCTTCTGGCTCATCACGCACCTCCCGCACCAAATGGCGTCTTCGGACGAACCTGGATCAAGTTGTAAGGCCGGGCCTCCGAAGCCGCGAAGCGATCCACGACGAAGTCGCGGAGGTCGGCGGCGACGTCCGCAGCGAGCCCCGGGATGCTCCCCGTCCGCAGCGCCTCCGCCACCCAGCCTCGCACGTCCCCGTCGCCCGCGTCGAAGCTGACGGGGTCCGGCAGGTCACCGTTTTGTCCTCGCCAGGTCACGTTCACCCGCGCCTGGTATGCCGCAATAAGCTCAACCATTGCTCTCCTCCTCCATCGAGCGGCGCCGCAGCGCGCTCAACCAACCCGGCTCTCCTTCGAACGCGACGAGCGAAGCGATCGCGCCCACTGGCGTGTTCACGCCCCCGATAACGGGCCCAGACGCGACTGCCGTATACGTCGCCAGCCGTTCGTCGAAGCGAAACAAGACGAGCGTATCTTCGCTCGTAATCCACCAGTCGAGGCGGCGACCCAGCGCGGCCTCGATCGCCGAGAAAGTGCTGCGATCCAGGGCCGAAGGGAAGGGCTCGCCCCGCCCGGGGTGAGAGTGGGCGAAGCCGCCCAACTCCGCTCGTCTTTCCCACAGCACGTCCCACAGCGCGCGAGAGTCCGGCAGACCCGCCTGGCTCCGGCCTGGGGGCAGGTGCCAGTAGAGGGCCTGACCTCCGCGATCCACGATCACTCCGACTTCCATCATTCCACGTGCCGAAAACGGACCAGCACGCCTCCCTCTTCCGCTTCCTTGATCACGCTGGGCAGCGACTCCAGCGTGAAGAATCGATCGCCGGCCTCACCGGTCTCGTGGTCCGTCAGGCAGATGCCGGCGTCCACGATCGCCAGGGAGGCGTCCACCACGCACTCGAAGCGCTGACCCAGGTAGCGAAAACGCACGACCCACTCCTCGCGCCGGTAGGCTCGGCGGTGATCGAGATACTCCGCTCCCGATAGGGCCAGCGCCGCTCGAGCAGCCTCGGCGAAGTCCACCCGGACCATCGCGCGCCGAGTCTGCGCATCACCGAGCTGCTCGATCAGCTCGGCCCGCAGCTGTCGCCGCTCGCGCTCAAGGCGTCGCCGCTCGCGCTCGACCTCCTCCGCCTTTCGCCGCTCGATCAAGGCCAGGCGTCGCCGCTCGCCCTGATCGCGCTGAAAGCTCTCCATCCGAAAGGCCGCGTCGAGCGCCGGGGTCACGCCCCTGATTCCGTCCACCGTCGGCGCGCGATCCAAGAACGCCGTCATCACCTCCGCCTCAGGGCCCGCTGGCATTACCGGTCCGCGATAGATCAGGGGCCCACCCTCGGCGATGCGGCCCGCCTCGATCGGCACGAAGCGATCGAGGCCTGGCTCGACGAGGAGCACGCGCTCCGCAGCCCGGGCGATCTGGGCCGGATCGGGATCGACCCGCGCCCCCCGAGGCACCAAGCGATCTCCGACCAGCACACCCTCCACCCGCTGTCCGAGCAGCTCCGGCCGCGGCTCCCCCGCTCCAAAGTAGCGCGCCTTCCGCCCCGAGACAGTGAAGGTCGCCCAACACTGCTCGGGGGGAAGCGCGCCCTCGAGGGCGAAGCGCCGATCGTGGCCGATCAGCGCTCGCCCTCCAGTCCAGGGGAGGACGAGCTGATCGTCCATCCCAACCAAGAGATCCCTCCAGCTCACTGGCCGTCCCTCCGCTCAAGCTGCCCAAGCCGGCTTGGCGAGCAGCGCCGTCTTCAAGATCTCTTCCACCAGCGAGACGCGGGCGACCGTACGCCCGCTGCTCGGCCGACCCACGGGGGTCGAGGCGATGAGCGCTCGGATCGTCCGCGGGATCGCGTACGGGTCCGAGAACGTCTGCGGATCGACCATGAAACACGGGATCTGCAGCTCCGCGGCCGTCTCTTGCACCGCGCGCTGCGCCGCCCGCACTCCCCCCACCTTCACGAAGCCGAAGGCCTTCGGCGCGAGCCGAGAGCGCACGACCGCCGGCGTGAAGGCGTCCGCCTCCTCATCGCCGACGAAGATGAAGAGCACGTCCTCATCCTCCGCCGGTCGCCGCTCCTCGAGCGCCCGCACACCCGCGCCGTAGTCGGTGCCACCGCCGGCCGTGATGCCCCGGAAGGCCTGCTCCACCCCGGCCCGCGAGGCGTGGCGCAGCACGACCTCTCGGCCCGCGGTGTTGAAGACCGCCACGTGCAGCTGCTCCGGCGGGAATCCGCCGAGGAAGCGCGCGACGTGCTCCTTGGCCGCCTCGATGGCGCCCTCCATGGAGCCCGAGACGTCGACGAAGAAGTACACCCGCAGCTTGCGAATGACCTCCGCCACGGCCCTCTTCACCACCCGCTCGGCGGCCTGCTCCAGCACCTCCTTGATCGCGCCCTGCTTCACCCGTTGCGCGATGTTCGCCGCCCGCATGTCCTCGGCGGCCAAGGTCGCCTTGGTCCACCGCTCGCGCACCGCCGGGACGCTGAGGAGCCCGAGCTCCTCTAGGGTCGGGGTCATGATCACCAAGTCCTTGTCGGACAGGGCGCCCGCCTCCATGGCCGCCGCCACCACCGCGCGGCTCACGCCTACGCGGGTCGGAAGCAAGGCCACGAGCCGCTTCCAGCCCGGACGCTCGGCCACGATCCGCTCACAGATCTGGGCCTCGCTGAGCTCCTCCCAGGTGTCGGCCGCCTTCACCGCCGCCCCGATCGCCAGCGCGCGCCGCCCGTCCGTCGCCTGCTTCTGCTTCCACCGTAGGATCTCGAAGAAGCGAGGAGTAGCCGGCTTGAAGCCGACGGCCCGCGCCAGCTCCATCACCGTGGTGCGGAAGCCGGCGTTCACGAGCCCCTCGAGCAGCCGCGGGTTCTCTTCGCGGTAGCTGAGCCACTTCTCAACGGCCTTGGGCCAGCGGCCAAGGAAGGGACGACGCGCGCCCTTTCCAAAGCCGAGCGCACGGTTTTGCTCCGCGATCTCCGGGAGCTTCAGCAGGTCCCGGATCCGGAGCAAGAGCTTCGGGTTCAGGTCCTTGCCGTCCTTTCGGTAGAGTAGGCACATGGCCTCACCCACCGTCCGGAAGTCCTCGTCGTGGAGCACGGTTACTCCGCCCTCCTGCACCGGATCGCCCTTGCGGCTCTGGACGAGCATGAACGCGGCCAGCGCGACCTTCAGATCGCGGTGCTCCTGCCCGTAGGCAAAGGAGGCCCAGCGCGCGGCGAACTCATTGTCGAGCTGCCATACGCGGGCGATCTGCCGGTACATCCAGGCCGCCACCTCGGGGAAGAGGCCCGCCGGGCGGTACTCTGCCACGCGCTGCCCCTCCATCTCGATCGTGCGCCCGTCGCTGGCGAACGTACCCACCAGGAGCTTCTGCTTGCCCTTCAGGCGGTAGATCACCTTCACCTCGCCCGCGCGGACGTGGGTCACGGGCTCCCAGCGCACGCCGATCGCGGCGGTGGCGTCGGGCATGATCAGGCCCGGCCGGTTGTGGACCAAGTGTTCGGCGTTTTGGAGCAGGGTCTCGATGATCCGCTCCGCCGGACCTAGCTTCTCTTGAGTCATGTCCGTCCTCCCTCCTAAAAATTAGTATCGCGCCCGAGTGGTGAGTCAGATCTTGATGCCTCAGGTTGACTGCCTGATGTTCAGCCGTTGAACGTCCTTCCCAATCACGGGATGGGAGGATTCGAACCTCCAGTCGCTTGTATGACCCTGCCGAATGGGCGCGAAAATGCCCGCCCCTGGCTCGAACAGAGGTACAGAGCGCCTTTCGCCCAGGCGAACTATCGAAACGAGATTTCGCGTCCGAGTGAGGAGTCAGTAACTTCTCAGTTCTCGAAACTGCCGCTCTACCATTGAGCTACGCCTCAAAGAGGCAGGAGGACTCGAACCCCCAACGTGCTTGTATGATCCCTCTGGTGGACGCGAATGCTGGCGCTCCGAGTCGAACGGAGCTGCTCCCACTGCCAGCGACCAACTGCCCCAAAACGCAAAAAGGCCAGGTTCCGCTGGGGAAACCTGGCCTTATCGGACCGCTCGAATGACTCGAGAGGGCCCTCAGGCACCTGCAGGCTTCCCGCGCACATCGTGCTGCGGATGATTTGTGCCGAGATACGTCATGGAACGCGGGCGACATTGAAGACGCCGCCCGGAGATGTCAAGCCAGAAAATTATCTCTCGCGCGCACAACGAAACCCATTGTTACTATAAGCCGCTTCCGGCGCGGTCTTTCCTCGCGCGAAGAGCCCATAACCTGAGCAGGTCTTGGCCGAGCACCACCAGGAGCCTCCGCGCGCGACCTTGTGCGTGCCCGCGCGCGGTCCGGTCGGATTCCTCACTCCACCGGCGCCGCGCGCATAAGTATCCGCGGCGTACCAATCGGCTGTCCACTGCCACACGTTGCCCACCGGGTCGTAGAGACCAAAGGCGTTCGGCGGAAAGGCGCGCACCGGCGATAAGTATAGGTAGCCGTCTTCGAGGAGGTTGTGCTCATGACCATCTCCTTGCCAGAAGTTGAGACCCATCTTGCCGTCGGGTCTCCGCGCTGAGTTGCCCCAGGGATAGCGTGTCCCTTGGCTGCCGGCGCGCATCGCGTACTCCCACTCGGCTTCGGTCGGAAGGCGAAGGCCGCGCTCGGCGCAATAGGCTCGCGCGTCATGGTGGCTCACCATCGTCACCGGGAGATCGTCGCCGAGCGGGATCTCCGCCGACCGATCGGGACCCCACGGCGCGCGCCAATTGGCGCCCGGCTTCTTCTCCCAGGCCCAGTTCTTCATCCCCACGGTGGCGGTCATGCCGAAGCCTACGCGCTCGGCCGAGGTCACATGGCCCGTGCGCTCGACGAAGGCGCGAAAGTCCGCCACCGTCACCAGCGTCTCATCCAGCCAAAACGCGTCGAGCGTCACGCGGTGGGGCGGCTTCTCATCAGCGTGCGGTCCGAACTCGCGGCCCATGACGAACGTACCAGCGGGGACCAGCACCATACCGGGAGGGCCCGCGCTGGCGGTGGCCGTAGCGATGAGCAGCGACCACCACATGCGCTACATCCCCGGATCGCACCAGGTGAAGCAGTCGGCGGGGAGCCCCGAGAACTGCTTCTTACAAAGATCGTATTCGAAGGTCCCCTTGTTCATCAGCTCGGCCGCGCAGGTCTTGAATCGCTCGCAGTCTTTGCCGCAGACCTTCTTCACCTTGGCCTCGCCCTCGCGCATGCACTTGGCCTCCGCGGCGGGGCAGGCCTTGGAGCGGCAAGCGTCGGCGCTCTCCAGGCAGCGGTCCCGGGCGTCGGCGCGGGCCTCAGCGCAGCCCCGGAGGCAGGGTGCTCCCGTCTTGCAAGCTGCCTTGCACTTGTTGCAGACGCTGGCCGCGGTGGCCTGGCAGCTGCCGCAAGGTGTCTTGCAGGCTGCCTTGCACTCCATCAACTTGTCCCAGCAGCCGAAGAAGTCGGGCGCGCAGTTCTGCTCCCAGGCCATGGCCTCGCATTCGGGCTTGTCGCTGAGCCCGGTCGGGGAGTCGGGATCGTCGGTGGCCAACAGGGCCGTGTAGCCACAGTCCTCCAGGTAGTGCGTGACCAGGAAGTCCCGCGTCGGAGCGGCGGTGGAGTCCCGAACCCCGGCTGCGATGGGTGCGGCGGCCGACGCCGTCTGAGCTACCTTGGGCGGTGGTGTGGCCTCGGCGCTCCTCAGCGGCTCGGCGCTCTTCGCCGGCTCCGCGCTGGGGGCGGGGGTGACCTCCGCCGGCTTGGCGGCGCGCTCTCGGCAAGCACCGAAGAGCGCTGCGAAGCACAGGAGCAGGGGGATCCGACGTGGCATGTGCGCGTACTCTGCCGAGCATCGGCGGCGGCCGCAAGCGACGCTGCATCCATCGATTGACCGGGGATCTTCCGCTCCGTAGTGTCACGCCCCCGTGCTGGACATCGACACCTTGAACCGCCAGCAGCAAGAGGCGGTGCTGACGACCGAAGGCCCACTCCTGGTGTTGGCGGGCGCCGGCAGCGGTAAGACCAAGGTGATCACCGTCCGGCTGGCGCGCCTGATCGAGCTCGGCGTCGCGCCCAAGAACATCCTCTGCGTAACGTTCACCAACAAAGCCGCCTTCGAGATGCGAACCCGGGCCCGCAACCTGGTGGGCAAGAGCCTGCGGGGCGCGATGATGAGCACCTTCCACGCGCTGGGCTCGCGGATCTTGCGCGAGCACCCCGAGCCCGTGGGCCTGCGTAAGGGCTTCACCATCTCGGACTCGGGCGATCAGCTCGGCACGCTGCGGCGGATCTTGCGCGATCTGCGCATCGACGATCGCCGCTTCGACGTGAAGCGGATCATGAGCGCGATCGGCAAGATCAAGAACGCCGGCCTGGGTCCGGCCGAGTTTCGGGCGCAGGGCGGGGAGGGCATCTTCGAGCTCAAGGACGACGAGTACAAGGCCGCCACCATCGAGTGCTACGAGCGCTACGAGCGGGCCCTGCGGGCGCAGAACGTGGTGGACTTTGACGACCTCCTGCTCCTCACCCAGCGCCTCTTCGAGACCGAGCACGCCCTCCTCGAGCGTCTGCGCGCGCGCTGGCGCTATCTGATGATCGATGAGTATCAGGACACCAACGGCGCGCAGTTCAACCTCATGAAGCTCCTGGCGGGGGAGCAGCGAAACCTCTGCGTAGTCGGGGACGACGATCAGTCCATCTATGGTTGGCGCGGCGCCGATATCACCAATATTCTGCGCTTTGCGCAGCATTTCCCGGGCGCGAAGACGGTCAAGCTCGAGCAAAACTATCGCTCCACGGGGAATATTCTCAACGTCGCCAACGCGATCATCGAGAAGAACACCGGACGCCACGACAAGACCATGCGCGCCACCGCCGGTCCGGGCCCGCTGGTGCGCATCGCCTCCGCGGAGGACGAGGAGATCGAGGCGCAGCGGGTGGCTGAGGCCATCGCCGCGTTGATCGCTCAGGGCACGCTGGGCCAAGAGATCTCGGTGCTCTTCCGCTCCAACGTCCAGTCGCGGGCGGTGGAGCTCGCCTTGCGCACCGCCGGCGTCCCCTACCGCGTCACCGGCGGCATGGATCTCTTCGATAAGAAGGAGATCAAAGACTTCGTGGCCTACCTCCGTCTCCTCGACAACCCCGATGACGAGCAGTCGCTGCGCCGCATCGTGAACTATCCCCCGCGAGGGATCGGCGACGGGACGATCGAGAAGATCGACGACTGGGCCCGGGCCCAAGGTCTGCCGCTGGGCGACGCGATCGCCCGGGTGGAGGAGGTGCCCGGTCTCAGCGCCAAGGCGGTGGAGGCGGTGTCGGGCTTCGTGGCGATGTTGGACGGCCTCCGAAAGAACGCCGGCCGCCGAAAGATCGGCACCATCGCGCGCAAGCTCGTGGAGAGCACCGGCATCGAGCCCGTCCTCTTGGCCAGCAGCGACAGCCCCCACGTGGCCTCGCGGCGCATCGACAACGTTCGAGAGATCGTGCGCCAGATCGACCGCTACGAGGAGCGCCTCAAAGAGAAGGCCAAGCTCGCCCCCAGCACCTCCACCGGAAACTCTGGTGAGCGGGCCGAGCTGGACGAGGACGATGAGCTCGGACTTGAGGACACCGAGGCCACCTTGGGCGGCTTTTTGGCCGATCTGGCGCTGGGCTCCCGCGAAGATGGCACGACCAAGGATGAGAAGAACGATCAGGTCGTCCTCTCCACCATCCACGCCGCCAAGGGTCTGGAGTGGAAGCACGTCTTTTTGATCGGGGCGGAGGAGGAGCTGATGCCGCACGTTCGCACGCTCGACGGGGATGGGGAGATCGAAGAGGAGCGCCGGCTGGCCTATGTGGCGGTCACCCGCGCCAAGGCGCACCTCACGATCAGCTGGTGCAAGGTCCGCGCGAAGTACGGCAAGGAGGTGACGCGCGAGCGCTCGCGCTTCCTCGAAGGTCTCCCCGAGGACGCGGTGGAGATGCTGGATGGCGATCTGGCGCTCTCCCGCACGCCGGAAGAGAAGGACGCTACGGCCGATAAGTTCCGCGCTCAGATCCGGGCGCGATTGGGGCTGTCATGAACTCAGAGATTGGACGCTTCTTCGAAGGCCACTTCTTCGAGACGCAGAAGCTGATGAAGGCGATCTACGACCTGGCCATGGGCGAAGGGCAGGGCACGGTGCACGCCCACATCGAGGGCCGGGAGCTGGTCTTCGCTACGGAGGAAGGTGGGCGGCCCGGTTTTCTGCGCATGTTGCCCAACCCGACCTCGGTCACGCTGGCCTTCCCGAGCGGCGGGCAGATCTTGGATCCAGCGAAGCGCATGAAAGGGCCCACCGGCGCTCGCACGCGGCTGACCCTGAACAACACGCTCGATCTGGATCCCTACGTTCGGCGCCTGATCGATCAGGCCTATACCTTGGCCGCGGGTTGAGTCGCCGCGCCGCCATCCGGCGAGCGCTGTTCATGGCGCTGGTCGCCGCGGTCCTCTACGGAGGCTGGGCTGGGATCGCCAACGCGGGCTACGGCGTAGCGATCGCGCTGAAGGCTGCTGCCGTCCAGGGTTGCTCGAGCGCCTTCACCACCTTAGTCATCTCGTCGGGCATCGAGGCGCTCTATCTGTACCGGCGAGGCCGCCCCCTGCGGCGCCTGTCTGCAGCCACCCTCCCGCCGACCGCGTCCTCGCTGGTCCATGTCGGGGCTCACACCTTCATGGGCACACCCGAGATTCTTCGGACCGTGCTGCCCTCGGTTGTAATGGGATACGTCTTCGCCGCCACCTATGTAGCGGGCCTCGCCCGCCATGAGGGTGGGCATGAAGATTCAGTACCTTAGGCCGCAGCAACTCACG
>Ga0154020_10006335_pt1 | contig 13857 bp, 26 predicted proteins | sample Klosneuvirus_201_FD_109709 | JGI IMG/M metagenome (GOLD analysis project Ga0154020, IMG submission 109709) | Active sludge microbial communities from wastewater, Klosterneuburg, Austria - Klosneuvirus_20160825_MG | ecosystem: Engineered > WWTP > Aerobic digester > Activated sludge | place... | reverse complement strand
CTGTGAAGGTGTCGCGCCTCGATTCTGCAAGTCGGTTAATATCCAATATTTCACCTGGTAGTAAGCCATCCAGCATCTTGAATGCTTTTACTAAATCTTCGTCTTTATTCATCATATAATTCCAGTATAACAGTATAACACCAGTATAACACCAGTATAACAAGTGGCAAAACGCTGTAACTTACTGTATATCAATAAGTTACAGCCCAGTATAACAGTATAACACGATTTTCGCGTTTTTATAAATTTATTCCTGTATAACAAATCTATATATAATAATAATAGGTTATTTTTATTATCTACTGTTTTTGTTAGAGTTGTTATACTATTTTTACAAATACGTAATTTCCTTGTTATACTGTTATACTGCTCAAAAAAGTGGGTTTTTAGTATCATGAATTGGGTTTTTTATATAACAACCTGTTTGTTATAGTGCTGTTATAGTGTTATACTGCTGATTTTAGTAACTATTTGATAATCAGAAGATTTTCTCATAATTGGCATTTTTTTGTTCGCCTGATTTTATAAGTAGCTGATCTTTCTTATCGCTCCATCTCCCTATCACAACCCGGACATATTCAGGTTTGAAGTTCAAATTTTTGGCAATTTCGATGGCTGTTTTCATGGAAAAGTTAGCCGGTAGCGACCTGTAAAACTCTCCAAGATTCCCAGAAAGTTTGTCAAGTGGTGTCAACGGGGCTAAAATTTTCATTGATTTGTGCATATTACCTAAGAAGTATTCAGTCAATCTTATGGCGCGTTCCATTGCTTGATTTGATATTATTGTGCTAACATTTCTGCCATCATACATAACCTGTATGATAAGCGAAAAACGTAAGCAATAGTCCTGATATTTTGCTATAACTCCCTTAATATTATCATCTGGAGCGAAGTTGTATTTCTTATTCTTATTGTTAAACCATTCGGCATATAAAGCGTTTGCCTCATCTGAAAGCGTATAATATCGCTGATTTTCCCTGAGTGATAACAGGCATAAAAATAAATCCTGCATCTCGTATTTTATTACTGATGGGATCTCATACTTTGCCCAGTCTTTCTTTTTATCAGGTTCAGGATAGCAAAATAAAAACCTATGATAAAATCCGTTATGCTCATTTTCCTTATTGCTTAAAGAATCCAATACACCGGGCTGTATGCCACCAACTATTGAACAAAATGGGTTTTCTACTTTGTTCTCATCTCGTGATATACGTTGCAATAATACTGGAGAACCTGACCATAATTCAAGCCATTTCTGAACCTCATCATTATCACCGTAACGATTCATCCGTTTAAGGAATCCGCTTAACTCATCCGCTAATATGCAGCATCCATCAGGATTATGAGATAGGATCTTAACCACCATTTCAATAGTACTATCTTTTATAAGTGTCTGCTTCATTGCTGGAGGAGTTGGTTCGTCTATACCTTCGCCTTTCTTTTGGTTCTTGTATTCTCCAAGTTTAGCCTTATATATTTCCTTTTCGGCTAAATACTCTTTATAAAGTTTAGCATCGTATGATTCAAGATAGCTGAACATAGTCTTTAATGAAGGGCTTTTGGATGCGCCAGGAGGCGCGACCATTGCGATATAAAGTATAGGCTTAACACTATACCCATCATTAGCTATAAGTGTCGCTGAATTGCCTATAATACTTGATACAGCCCCAAGTGCCGCAGCCGCTAAGTAATCATGCTGAATATGACTGTAATTTATGAAGTCAAGTATAGGGTCTGGAAATATATCATAAGGAAACTTCAGTCTATCAACCGGGATTAACGGCTGATTTGTAACAGGATTTTGTTCAATAATCTCAATGTTTGCGCTATCGCAAATCATTTGTATTTTTTCAACTGTGGCAGTCCAGTCCTTATCCTGATCGTAATAAACCAATCTGGATGGGCTTAAATTCCAGCTATGGTCGTCTTTGTCAGTTCTCGTGCCCCAATGGGGGAAGCCCGGCAAAGATGAAGTAAAAAGCTGAATATTCTTTGTGCTAAAATAAACCTTTGCAGATAGCTTTGCTTTTGACCCATTACGTAGATATGCAATAAATTTATCTTTTTTGCCGTACTTGTAATCACGGTTTACAAATAAGCTGACATCGTTTAATACTAAATCAAGTGCCTCATCTGTTATATTACGGTCAAATTGCAAGCATAAGTTTTCGTATTCTCTGGGGTACTCAATAATAATGTTTGAGCGTTCACCCGCTACCGGGATATATTTATCAAATGACTGAGCGCAAGACATAAGTGTATCGAACTCATCATCTGTCAATTCGTCTAAATCAGTAAACTCATTGTGAAACATATTATACCCAGGAGTTGGATCGCAATACGAAAGCGTGCCACCAGTATAAAGCGCAATAACCTCTTCGCCTTTAATTTCTCTGGCTAATGATACTTTGCTTTTTAGTTTGGAATATTTAATATAAACATGATATCCAGCATTTCTGGTTTTCTCAATACATATTTTACTAAATATTCCATCATCCTGTGATTGAACAGCTTTCATCCAAATATCAAATACAGCTTTATCATCCGTATTTTTCAGGTCAAAATCAATACATCCAAAAGGGGGGAACAGTTTTAACGCTATACCATTTGCTGAAGAAACGTCTTTAATAAAGTTCGAGAAAGTACCCTCTGTATAATTTTCGGCTGTTACCTTGCCATGCTCAATACAATGGGAAGTAGCTGATTTTGTTTCTGCATCCCATATCAAAGGGATAGGCTTCAAACCAAGTTTGAAAAGCTCTATGAATCTATCTGCATTCATGGCCCGAAAACTTTAAGTAGCTTATTTATCTCATAGTTTTTTATTTGATCTTCTGAACTGCCTTTGAAAATCTCAATTTCAATATTATGAATTGAATTATGACAGCTATCACAAACACTTGTTAAATCAAATAAAGGCTCTTTAAATATTCTATCATAGGTAAGATGATGCACCTGTGTAGCTTCATTTATTAAACAGGCTTGACAAATATATTTATCTCGATTAAGTACCCTTAATCGTCTGTCTTTCCATTCTGGAGATTTAAGGTATTCATGATACTTTTTTGTATGTTCTTCTTTTTTTGATTCAAAATATTCAGATCGCTTATTTTGAATATAGGCATAAAATGCACGCCGTTTTTTATAGCGTTCATCTGCTATTTCATTTGCCTGTTCTCTGGTAACTAAAGGAAGTTTTTTCCATTCATCAGGATTTGACATCTTAACCAATCCAGATACGTGGCCGCATCTTTTACAAAAATTTCTTTTAGTTGGCTTTTTGTCAATTCGAGGCATATTGATGCTTATAATTTCAGGGCTCACACAGCATGAATCAATTTGCTTAACGCATCCTTTTAAGCAATCTTGACACTCTAAAAAAATGTCATATTTGCCTTTATGTATTACTTTTTCATTGACACAATTTTCACAAGATAATTCCATAATCAAAAAAATACCCCCGCAAATAACAACGAGCGTCCAGTTCTGCCAGTCGGCAAATTAGGCATTGTTAAAAGCAGGGGATTTTTTAATATTTTCATAAACTGAACGCTGATATAAATATATAAAATTACTTTTACATATTCAAATATTCCTGAAGTATTTTCTTCGCCTCCTCGCACCCTTCAGCGATCTCCACTTTCCATCCCAAACCCCGCAAAAACTCATGTACTTGATGCTGATTTTGAACGTGCTTGCCTTTAGACAAGCTGCCATCCTTTAAGATAGCCCCTGAGTTTTCCCGTTTCATCTCGATCATTAGACCGCAGTAAGGCGAACGGGCAACCCAGATAGACACATCAGGCCATCCAGAGAACGGGTCTAAAATATCGACCAGATTCTGCATATAGCCTGAGCGTTTTTGACCTGCCTGCATATCTGAACGGAATCGGATTTCGGGATATTCTCTCTTTATCCACTTACAGAACTCTAATTGATGCGAGCTTTCCTTTCTGGCCATCTGCTCTGCAAGTTCCTGTTTGGTTACTACCTTTGCGGTCTTGCCGGAGCGGAATTGGTTAAATGGGTCGTGTTTGTTGAATGTCATAAAAATAGTTTTGTTTGTGCCATGTGATTATTAATTCGTTTCATAGCTGCATTATAGTAATCGACATCCAATTCACAAGCAGTTAAATCGAATCCGTAATCGTGACAAGCTATTGCTATACTCCCGGAACCTAAATGGGTGTCGAGGATTTTGTCGCCTTGTTTAGCGTATTTATCTAATAGCCATTTGTATAAGCATATCGGCTTCTGTGTAGGATGTATTCGATCAAATGTTTCACTTCTTTTAGTGAACTGTTTTAGCACCTTATCAAAAGATGACCAAGCAAGTTCTCCATCCGCGAAATCGCCTCCCATGTTCTTCTGCCAGTAAAGCCAGCATCTTGAAGCGGGCAATAAGTCTGCGAAGTAATTCCCTCCCCAAATGATCTGATTCTTTGATACCCTAAAAAGCTCATTGAAGTAGACTGCGGTCGGTGTATGATTATCCCAATTCTTCTTTACTCCATTGGTTTTTTTACTGCCCCTTGTCCTTGCCTTTCCTCCATCTTCACCTATCCCATACGGCGGATCAACCAAGGCAAGGTCAAAATACTTATCTGGATAGCGAGCCATTAACTCCATATTATCTTCGTTTGTTATTTCCATCATTTCCTTTTATCTTGTATTTCCCAATTATGTTTCATTTCTTGTACAAACTCCTCAATCCATACCCTTTGCTCCGGGTATTTTTGCCAGAACCACCGCTCCCGGTCTAATCGGTATTTACGTAACCAATCAGGCTCCCGGTATGGTTTAGGTTTGGACTTTGAGCGGAGAGTGGGGTTGTCTACTGATCGGCCAGTGCCATCGGTTTTGATGCGTTTGGGAGGCATTGGGGGCTAAACTAAAACAGTATTGGTAAATAATGTCGGTTGTATCTTTTCAAGCTTTGTTTTAGCAAAACCGTAAGTATTTACATCCTCTATTGTTTTGTAGGATTCATCAATCCATTTTTTAGCACCATTGTAAAAATCCTTCTTTATTTCAAACCCGTATGCTTTCCTATTTGATTCAATGGCTGCTACTAAAGTACTCCCACTTCCTGCGCACGGGTCAATAACAACATCACCGGGATCTGTAAATATAGAGATTAAGGTTTTTAACAATTCAATCGGCTTTTGAGTAGGGTGTATCTTTTCACTTTCATTGTCTCTCGGCCAATCAATGCAATTAAAAATCATTTTACCGTTATTATTAAATTTTGGCAATCGATCACGGTAAAGAACAAGCCCATATTCGCAATTCCCTACAATTTTCATATTTGCTTTTAGAACCTGAGCAGAAAAGTTTTTTCTAAATACCAAATTAATATAATTTTTTAACCCGTATTTTTTAGCTAACTCAATCAAATACATTTGCTGATCAAAAGCACAAAAAACAATCATGCATGGTGCATCGCCTTTTTGTCTTGCCTCTCCTTCAATTTTTACCGATTTTTTTTCAGCCTTTAACATTGTACTGCAAAAGTGCATAAACTCAGCAGGCCTAAAATCTTCATCGGTATCAAAAAAGCTTTTTCCTGCTTTGTCACTTTCACCGTTTGAATTGTCTCCATCCTTATACCATGCAGGATTTGATGCGTAAGCATTATTGCCTAAATTGTAAGGTATATCGGCTATAATTAATTGAGCCTTTGGTATGTGGTAGCTTTTAAAATTTTGAAAATGGTCTCTGTATATCATAGTTTTAATTTTTATAATACTCCGTTATCGCTTTAATTATATCCTCAATCCTATACTTTCTCAATGAGCGTTTTAGGATTATGGAGAGGATGATTTTTTGTCTGAGGTGCGGGTTCATTTCCATAGTTATTTTGAGTAAAATTCAATTGAGCCGAACGATCTAAGCCGAACGGTATATTTGTCCGTCTTTGAACTTATCGCACGTTGTAGGGCTTTATTTGCGTTCTCCTGCCCGACATACTTAAATAATGAGTACGCACCGACTGCAAAACGTCTTTTACCATGCAGATTTATGTCTTTTGGTTGCAAGACTATTCGGAAGTGTTTATTGAAGTTCATTTAATCAATGGTTTATAAATAGCCTCTAAAATGCGTTCCTTATTGTCTGTCTGTAGTCGAACCCCGTGTATAATTTCCCAAATCGGTTTTGTCGCGTGTCCCGAGCGTAACCTATTACAATGTGTGCAATTCGGTTTATGGCAGGAATGGTTACGGCCTGTATTTATTCCTGAAACAACTTCGGTTCGCATACCCTTACCTTAAACCAATTTACGCCCTTTGCAGCGTGTTTGCCCTTTCGATTCCCGTTGTTCGATAATTTCAGCAATATCAAATTCGGCATTGCAAGTATCTTCAAACTTGCGTAATGCAATATGTACTCTATCGCCAATCTCTACGGATTCATTGTGGCAAAACTCAATAATGTTTTCGCCAAGTCTTGCAATTTGCAGCATCGGATAACCGCTATGCTGATTCATGTTTAATGTGTTCATAATTTCAAGTTTTAACCCGGTAGTTAGCCGGGTGTAGGTTAATTAAAATGGCGGTTCAATTTCTGGGGCGCTTGCAGTCAATACCTCAAACTTCCATATCACCAGTGTATTAAATACCTGAACCTTCCCAGCTTTATCAGTCCATTCCCGCCCATTCAGATTGAACGACAAATTAATCTCATCGCCTGCTTTCAAAGCATCCAGTTTATCGCATTTATCCTGTGATGCTTCAAACTTCAACGTTTGCGGATAGGTCGGATTTTCGGCATACTCCACGATTAATTCACGTTTCTTAAATTTCTCCGATACTACCTCGGTTTGTCCTACTCTTAGTACTTTGCACTTTAGTTCCATTGTTTATTTGATTTTAATTGTTTTACAAATTCATCACGGATAATAACCGCCTCATCAATCCTTCGCTTAATCAGGTCGATATAAGCCTCATCACGATTGATAATTATTTCATGCCATATAGGTTTACCGTTATAAATAGCATAGTTAAAGAAATGATTCCGCTTTCGGTTTGTTACATACATTTCATGTTGCATCTGGTCGATGTAAATTTTATCAATTGCATCTATTCCACACCGAACCAATTTAGCAAGTTTTAAAGGCTGAGGACATTTAACCTGAACTAAAGCATCATCATCTACTAAACTATCCGGTGTGCCTCCTGTATTATCGCCTAATGCAAAGAATGAGCAAGATTGAACCGTTTGGAAACGCAATGCACAAATTTCTGTAAACTTATCTAAAGCATAAGGCTCTAAATCAATACCTCTCTGCATATCAAATGAAACGTAGCCTTCGTCTAAATCCCTACCCTCTACAATCTCAAATGCTTTCTCATGAGCGTATGTTTCACCCGTTTGCCCTAATGCCTTAATACCCATCAATTCGGTAATACGTGAGGAAGTAAACCTTCCTACACGTTTTTCAAGCCAGCTATTTCGTTCCTGCTCCGACATATTCCAAATATTTAGCTTTTACTTCCTCTGTTAATTGGTAAACCTGCTCAATCTGTTCAACTGAAGCGTTTGCACTTTTTGCCTTTTCAAAGTTAGCCTCGGCAAAGAACGGTTTCTCTTTTTTGGCACTCGGCTGAATTGGTTTAATCCGTACACCTGAAACAATATCAGATCCGAACTTTACATTGTGGTCAACATATAATTCAACCGGAATGTTTTTCCATGTACTTACCGAATTGGTTGCATCTTTGCCAGCAAATGACCGGACAATCTTTGCATTTCCCGAGTTAAGAACCCACGGCTTAATCGGTTCAACAAAATAGGCAATATTAAAGTCGCCTTTCTTTCCGGCTACCTTTGCGCCTATTTCCTGTTTTACTTCTTTAATTGTGAAAATCAAAGGCTTACCAGCCTCTAAAAATTCCTCTAAATCAACCGCTCCTAAGTGGTCTGATTTATACACGTTTCTGTAATTGTCGTTTGCCATTACAATAAAGTTTTACTATCCTTAATAATTACCTTTTTAACAATTGCCAATGCTTCTTTAACATTAGCTTCCATACGTTTACCAGCCTCAGACTGCAATTCAGGAAACTGTAAAGCCGTGAATTGAACAAAAAACGCTTTAACTTTTTCCTGATCCGGGGCTTTTAGCAAAGCCTTTGCAGCGGCTTCTTTTTCTTCCTGTTCCGCAATCTTTGAAAGGCGCTCATTTTCAATTTGCAAATCAATTGCATCCTGTTTTTTCTTTAGTTCCTCAATTTCGGCTTGTTTCTCGGCAGCAATTCGGGCAGCTTCTTTTCTTTCAGCTTCGATTTGCTTTTCACGTTCAGCACGTTCTTTGGCAAGCTCGGCCTCTCTGATTTCAGCCTCCTTTTTCAGTCGTTCGTTTTCCGCATCCCTTTCAGCCTGTCTTTGCTTTTCCGCCTCAATCTCTGCTAATCTCAATTCCTCTGCTTTACGTTCTGCTTCAATCCTATCTTTTTCATCCTGCTCACGTTTAGCTTTAACCGCCTCAAATGATTCTTTTTCGCGAGCCAGTAATGCCTGAAATTTATCCTCATCCATTATATCCAATGGCAGAAACTCGGTGTCGGTTTCAAATGGTTCAAGCAAGGCAATACGATTAGATTTTAATTCAGCACGTTTTTGATCCTCTACTCGTTCCTGATGTTTTTCGATTTCCTCATACTCTGATTCGGTAAGAATACAAGCATCTTTTACAAGGTTAAAGGCAGATTGAATCAAGTTGCCCTCTGCCAATAAAACCTTTTTGCGCTCATCCTTAATTGATTCAGATCCGGTGCGAACCTTTACAATTTTTAAACGGTTTTCACGGGCAATTCTTGCATGATCGGCAGTTGGATTTTCTTTATCCAATGTTGCAAGCGGTCTGCTAAGTTCAGATAGTTCAGCAAATGCAGGATGGAAAGCGGAAACGTGCGCTTCGGCTTTGGTCAATTCAATGCCTGACTTTTGCGCCAGTTCTGTAAGTTTTGTGTTTTCAACTACTGCGATTTCGGTAGTTTGATTTTCTTTGGTCTTTGCCATTATGTTTAAATAAAAAAACCTTTTGCCCTTTCATCCGGCGAGGGAATCAGAGCAAAAGGCTTGTTAAAGTTAATATATGTCACTCGCCTGACTTAACTTTTTGAATGATCTAATTTAGTAATTTAGCTCATTGTTTCCAAATAAAACCTCACAAATATCTCGCAAAGAAATACCGTAACAAGAATAATGCAGGCAAGCATAATGAGCCAAAAAGTACGGTTTGATTCGGGTTGCTCATCCTCAAAGAAATCCATCATGATAGTATCTCCTTCGCTAATCTCAAAGCCGATTCCTGCCCATCAATGTAAGCCACTCCGCCAGGTTTAACCGTGTTAGTTAATTTGATCTTGCCGATGATATTATTCCACATCCTGCATTTTAATAACTGGTTATGGATATAAACATTCCATCGGTTAAATAATTCTGAATCCATTGCATAATTTTTATGCTCAGGCATTCTGCATCCTTCCCAGGTACGGACTGTGCCATCAGGGTAAGTGGTTGTTTGGATTGATAGGGTTTTCATGGTTCGTTTGTTTGAAGTGTTTTAATATACTCCTGTACTGCTTTTGTGAAGTCGGAGAAGATGTCGAAGCCCGATGAATAAATATGATATGGATGATGATTCCCCCAGTCAACCATTGTGGCATCGCTATCTATTCTTATTTCAATTTCTTTTCCTCTCTCCCTCGCATCCATTACAATGTCTACGAGTGCGTGTAGTTCGGGGCGGGTCATGGGATGACTTTGTTAATGGTTTTATTTGCCTTATCCCACGCACAATTACAACAAAAATCATGTTTGCAAAATTTATCGCCACCACCTATTGAACTCATTAAGTCTTGTAACGATTCAAGCAATTCAGGAGCGATTTCGATAATTTTAGCATTATATTCTGCTTCTTCTTTTTTTATGGCTTTTTGAAAATTTTCTGTATGAACACGACAAATTATTTTTCCATCACTAATAACTTCCCTGTATTCATCTTGATTGGGGTAATACTTTCCGACAATCTCCCACTTGCTTTTTGTTCCTTTAAACTCTTTCATCCTATTTACTATTTAAGTTTAACAATTCATTAGCTTCAAACAAATCTAAAATGTTTGAAATATCAGCACTTTTTAGATTAAGATACATTTGCAGCGACATGACTGTTCCGTAACGTAAATCCAAAACAGAATTTTCTTTCTTCAACTCAACAACGGTTGCACGGATTGCATTTGGATAATTGTCAAACTGATCATCCAATTTTGCCTTATGCTCAGGCTTTAATCTTTCGTATAGTGTTTTCATATCGCCTGTTCAAATGCTTCATTATAATCACCGTAAAAGGCGGCTTCTACGTATTCCTTGCCTGTCAATTCTTCGAGCACCATATCCTCGGGATTTCCGCTTGAAGTCATACAGTCCCATTTTTCACCATTGTAATGATCTTCGATAAGTTCGCTTGCATCATCACATATTGAAGTTTCATCATCAATCATTATAGCATCCAGATCACGGTCATAGTAGCATGATGGATATTTGCGCTTGAGTTCGATTAGGGTCATGATATGGCTTTGTTAATAACTTCGTCGATTTGTGCAATCCGATTATCTCGTGCAGGGCTTTGATGAAGCATGTTTATTAAATCTGATCTAAACTTAAATGCAAGTTCCAATAATTCGGGAGCGGCTGCAATGAGTTTGGCGTTGGCTTCTGCCTGCTCAACCGTAGCTACATCATGGAATTGCTGATGAACCGATGCTACCCATGCATAATCTTCTCTATCAACTATAATATCGTGAGCATTACGCCCATTTTCTAATTTGGCAAGCCATTTACCCGGCGTTCCTTTAAACTCTTTCATATCATATTGATTAAAGCCTGATGAACTAATACGGCTCCGAATAGGGCTATCAAAGTCCACTTAAGCCAGTCGATGCGATAACCTTTGATTTTGTGGGCTGATTCCTTTAGTGAGGTTAGCCAGTCGATTTGTTGGAGGGTTTTCATGTTAGATAAGTATAAATTTGTTAATGAATACAGAAACGCTTAAGCCATAAGAAAAAAGCAAATTATTAAACGTGCTTTCATTTTCAATTATGTATGCTTTCATTTCAGATAATGATTGGATGTTTTCATTATTCATTGCTTCGTACTCTTTTCTTTCAAATAACTCTGCTTCATGCAAACGTGGAGCAATTTCATTTTTGTGGTAGTTAATAGAAGAAACCAATTGAATCATTTGTCCGATTACTGATGTTTCGTGTTGTGGTTTAAGTGCTAAAGTTTTCATATCCTTTGTGTTTTGGTATAGTCAAATGTAAACACTTTATTTGATTCTGCAAACTTTTTCTTTAATTCTTTTGCAATAATTTAGATACAAACTTTTGCTCACTTGATTCGACAAAAGAATTGAGAACGGTTTTATAATGTTCTTTTCGGCTCTTTGGAACTCTTACTGATACTGTTTCAGTTTCCTCTGTATATTTTGGTTTGCGCCCAGATCCTGCACGCTTGCCACCTTTATTTTTCTTTTCCATATTTCAAATGTAAACTATTTTTTAATAAATGTAAACTTTTTCTTGCATTTATTGTTTTTTTATTTACTTTTGCTCTACCCCTCCAGCAATAGGGGATTAAAACAAAGGAAATGGAAAAGACAACCTACAAAAGACAACAAATAGCAGATACATTCCAAGCTATTATTGATCGTAGAACAGAAGGAACATTGACTAAAGTCAGGCTTTATCAGTGCATTGTATTTATTAAGCAGTTAAGATTGTCTTAATGAATGTAAAACGGGAAAGGTCAACGCTTATCGGGCTGAGTACCGTTTTATTAATCCCCCTAACCTAAATAGAAAGAAATGAATGAGTGGCTTATAATGGAGAAATGGCAGTTCGCCCAAGTTGAGACTGGTTTAGCGTTGCAGGTTCGAATCCTGCCTCATTCACTAACCCTCCCTACTAATGGGATAAATGAAAGGATATGAAAAAAGTAACTTTTGAACTAACATGGAATGACATAAATACGGCTATTGCTAATTATGTCAAAGACAAAGCTGAATTGGTTTTGGATAAAGAAACCGATATTCCATTGCAAACATTTATTGCTTTTGGAGATAAAAAAGGAAATCAGGTTGGTGTTGAATCGGCATCCGTAACAATTAAAGCAGTATGAAAGAAATCCAAACAAACGGCATCACGATACTTTTTGTTGAAGTTCCAGAGGATGCGACCAGATTTGTGACCGATTGGAAATTTCTAATAGTTGATATTTTTTCACCAACTCAGAAAATGATTCCAATTCCGGAAGGTCAATACCAAATCCTCGGCAAGTCCACAGAATTGAGTGAGGAACAGATGAAGGAGATATGTGAGGAATGCGATAGGTCTAAAATGAATCTAAGGCCCTATCAAAGTACGCCATATAAAAACTATTTATCAGATGGTTCATCAGCATTTTCAGGAGATGATACATGGTTCAAATGGAATGTTCAAGAATCCTACATCTCCCTGCTTGAAGCTAATGAGATAGATAGCAATAAAATTCACTTAGTACTTAAAAGAATATGACAAAGGAAGAAATAGCACAATGGGTAATCGACAATAGATACCCAAAATCAGAGAACCTAAAAACCTCAGACTTTGAAATATATCACTTTCTGACTGCTCAAATCGGAATCATTGAATCCGAATCCGAAAGGCTGAAAGCGGAGAGTGAGTGGACTATCGACTTTGACGGTAAATTAATGGCTGGTATAAAAATAGTCGATGGCGAACTGTCAATAGTTGGAGCAATGGATGGATACGGTAACGGAATATCTATCTCAAAAATAGTGATTAAGCCACAGCCCCCTAAACAATCATGTCCTCAATGTAAAACAGAATATACAAAAGAGGAGTTATTAACCAATGAGCATTGTTTTAAATGCGGATTTGAAATGAAAGGATTTTAACCCCTAAGCAATAATTATGAAAGCTGGGACCTTAAAACAATTCCTATTAAAGAAATATCCGACAAATGAGTATTTCGATTGCCCTGTTCCAAAACATCATTGGGAAGTAATTCAAGAATATGCTGATGATTACGCCCGAATCCAGATCGAGAAGGATAGGGAGATGGTGAAAGATGCAGTCCATGAATCAGGACTATACCATAATCATATTGGATTAGATAAGATTTACAAGAACACCCCCATAAACTTAGATTAACATGAAAGCGGAAATAAAAAAATCGACAAACTCAGATCGGTATCAATACGGCATAATTGAAGGGCAAAGAATATTTAACAAAAGAGATTTTCTTAGTGGTTTTTTATTGGGTATTGCAATTGGATTATTATTATTAATATCAGATGCCAAGGCCCAAACCCACACCTCATTCCTAACCGAAATAGGCACAACCGATTTTAAAAGTCAAAGCTATGCCGGGATGATAGGCTTTACCAACTTTCAGGATGATTCCTTTCATGCAGGACTTTTGTATAAGAACTACGGATCTGCTAATCGGGTAGGGTTAAGAGTGAATGTGAACCTGAATCTGAATCGTGCCATGTTTGTATTCATTCAATCGGACATATTTTCAGGAACAGACAAGCAAGAAAACAGTTCCTTTCTTGAAAACAGCTTTGGTTTGGGATTAAGGATATGTAAAGACCTGTCAGTTCATTTAGGTTATCAAGGGGAGGATTATAACCCTGTGACTAAAATAAGGTCAGAAGATAGACTATTAATGAAATTAGGGTATAAAATTAGATTGTAAGGAAATGAACGAAAAAGAAAAAGCAAAAGAATTGGTTAATAAGATATATCAGCCAATGGGTTATTTAGCAGGATTAAACCTGAATAG
>Ga0154020_10006334_pt1 | contig 13858 bp, 9 predicted proteins | sample Klosneuvirus_201_FD_109709 | JGI IMG/M metagenome (GOLD analysis project Ga0154020, IMG submission 109709) | Active sludge microbial communities from wastewater, Klosterneuburg, Austria - Klosneuvirus_20160825_MG | ecosystem: Engineered > WWTP > Aerobic digester > Activated sludge | place... | reverse complement strand
GCGGCCTCTACCAGCTGAGAGAGTGTCGACTTTGCCTTATGCATGTTGACCATGATCATCGTAGTGCCTGTTGACGTTTGAATCGTGACAGACAACATGCGAAATAGCTAGATATTTCGCAATCTAGCTAGATAGATGCAACACGTTTAGGCTATCTCTCTCAGAAGTGCTTGTCGCTCGATCTCGAGCTGGCGGATCCTGCGCTCAAGTGAGTCCAGTTCCTCCGGCATAGAATCGATCTCGATCCGAAGCTTTGATGCGGCCTCATCAACGAGGTCGATTGCCTTATCCGGCAGGAATCGGTCGGTAATGTAGCGGTGGGAGAGTTGAGCGGCTGCTACGATTGCGCCGTCAGTGATACGCACGCCGTGGTGGACCTCATAGCGCTCCTTGAGACCTCGGAGAATGCTGATGGCATCATCAACCGTGGGTTCGGCAACGTAGACCTTTTGGAACCGACGTTCAAGTGCCGGGTCCTTTTCGATGTGTTTCTGAAACTCATCAAGCGTTGTAGCGCCGATGGCACGCAGGTCTCCGCGCGCAAGAGCAGGCTTGAGAATATTTGCAGCGTCCATAGCGCCCCCTGTGGCACCTGCGCCCACAAGGGTGTGAAGTTCGTCGATGAAGAGGATGAACTCGCCATTCGACTCGCTGACTTCTTTGACCACGGCCTTGAGACGTTCCTCAAACTGACCGCGGAATTGTGTTCCGGCAATGAGCGCACCCATGTCGAGAGAATAGATGGTCTTTGACTGCAGCGTCTCGGGCACATCCTGAGAAACGATCCGCTGGGCAAGCCCTTCAACGATGGCGGTCTTGCCAACACCGGGCTCGCCGATGAGGACTGGATTATTCTTGGTCCGGCGCGAGAGCACCTGAAGCACACGCCGGATCTCTTCTTCACGTCCGATCACTGGATCGATCTTGCCCTTACGAGCCTCTTCGTTTAGGTTCCGTGCATACTTCTGCAGCGATTGATATTTGTCTTCGGGATTCTGATCGGTGATGCGACGATTTCCGCGTAGCTCCTTCAACACCTTTAACACTGCGTCTCGAGTGAGTCCTTGGTCCTTGAGCAATTGTCCGGCGGAGTTCTTCGAGGCGATCATCGCCAACAAGAGATGTTCTGTTGAAATGTACTCATCGCTCAAACCGGAAGCCTCTTTGAAGGCATCCTGCAACACGCGTTGGGTGTCGTTCGAAAGATGGGTGCCACCAAAACCTTGAACCTTTGGCAACGCACGGACAAGATCATCGGACTTCTGACGGATGAACTCGGCGTTGACACCGACCTTTGTGAGAACGGGCACTACCACGCCATCAGAGTCCTGAAGCATTGCGACCAGAACATGGACGGGTTCGATAGCCTGGTTCTCGTTGTCTGCCCCGATCTGCTGGGCGTTTTGAACGGCCTCTTGGGCCTTGAGGGTAAGCTTATTGAAGTTCACGTTCTACCTCCTGTGCGTTAGAGCAGAGGCTAAGACGAACGAGGACCCGGCTTAGTCCGTTGGAAGTGACCGTAGGTCTTCGGCCGCCCTGAGGTAGGCATCGGGTTTCACCCCAACACCCAATTGCATTGGGTTGTCAAGCGCAAAGATCAGCACCAGTACAAGAGCCAGCATCAATGATACGAGCCATGTATACATCAAGTGGATCCTCCGGTCGAGCATACCGAAGAACCACAGAAACACCACTGTTACTCCGGCCCCAATAAGAAGCACGATCTTGAGAAAGGGGCTCATATGGTCGCCGGTAGCCGAGATACGTTGATACCGCTCTTCCGACATTGCACCGAGGATGTCGAGCATCGACAGGTAGACGGATTCTTGACGTGGTCCAACGGGTTCGATCGATCGTACGATTTCCCAGATACGACCAAAGTGATGGTGATGTGTTTTGAGTCGGTTATGTTCAAGGTCAACATTCCATTCCTGCGTGGCCACATGTTCAGTGTAACGCAGGCAAGCCATCCGAAGTGAATCTGAAATGTCAGGGCTAAAGGTTCGAGCGGCTTGAGCAACATCAACCAGCATAGCCGCTTCACGTACAGAAGACTCAGCCACCAGATCGCGTCGTGTTTGGCCATGGCTGACTAAAAGCCCCAAGATCACTGCATACAACACACCGAACGTTGCATAGACTGCAGCCGTCACTTCGTTGTGTGGTTGCAGCAAAGCCCCCTTCACTCTACGATGAATGAGGACGTGGATCAATGTTGTGATCGTTGCCGCCAGAAAGCAGAGTGCTATGATGAGGATAAGGGTCACGTCAGAACCTAACGTCGAAAATGTGAATAGGTTGGGAACGACCGCGGATGTGTTCTTCGCCCTCGTCAATAAAGGAAATGTTGTCCAACGTTACGTTCCTGCGAACATCATCGCTGATCAAGATCCCGATCCCACGTTCCTTTGTTAGAGCTTCAAGACGAGCGGCCACATTCACGGTATCGCCAATGGCCGTGGTATCCATCCGTCGGTCTGAACCAACGGTTCCAAGTACGATATCACCGGTATGGATGCCGATTCCGATCGCGAGAGGGGGCATGCCCTCACCTTCAAGCTCTGTGTTTACCGCTTTCACTGCATGGGCTATATCAATGGCCGCTCTTACAGCATCGGCCGGTTCACGTGGGAACAGACCCATCACTGCATCACCGATAAATTTGTCAATGAATCCATGATTGTTACGGATCACCGGCACAACGCCGGCAAGGTATCGGTTGAGGAGTTTGAATACGTCTTCGGCCGTGGACCGTTCTGCAATGCTGGTGAAGCCGCGGATGTCTGCAAAGAGTACGGTCATTGTTGTACGAACAGCATCGCCGAGGATTACGTCTCGAATGCTGTCCCGTCCCAGCGACTCAAGAAACTCCGTTGGTACGAAGCGAGCCGAGGCCGCCCGAAGCTTCTCTTGCACGTCGTAGAGTCGGGCATTCTCGATCGAAACGGCGATCTGACTGCTGAGCAGCTGTAGTACACGCGTGCGCGATGGTGTGAACGCATGTGTTGTGTTCGTGTTCTCGAAGTATAGCAGACCTATGAGCCTCCCTTGATGGGCGATTGGAAGTGCCATCACGGACCGTGGTCCATTGGCGACGATATAGGAATCGGTGGAAAGTTCATCGTCGATAGAAGCATCATCGATCACGATCGTATTTCCAATTCGAAGTGCTTGAAGCACGAGCGGACGGCAAAGGAGATTCGTGTTCTCAGCCCGCTCCTTCTCCTTCAGCATGGTTGTGCCCTGCAGCGTTGTGCTGGCAACAACATGGAAGTGTGTGCCGTCCTGAAGCACCAGAACGGACCTGTCTGCGCCGGCATTCTCCATCACGATACGCATCATGTCTTGGATGAGATCTTCGAACACAATGGTACCACTGATCGCACTGGAGGCCTTCAGGACTGTATCGATATCAATGGTTTCTTGTCGGAGCCCAACACTACCGGCAAGGGTCGTCTGTGTAACGGTAGGACGGTCATACCGCGCTTCCCGCTGGGAACCTGCTTCAGGAAGGGTAAGCCGGTCTGCAAGGATAGGGGAGCCCCATGCCCTCCATGCAGCAGACGCACGCTGGCGGTAGAATTTGGAGGCATCACGCATCGCAGTGCGATCGATAGCATGCACACACCACTCTGCAGCGAGGGCCGACATCAAGAGGTCGCCAAGATCGTTAGCATGAGACACAGCTGCGCTGAACAATTCCAATGCCGCCTCTGCTCGACCCATAACGAGGTGTTGTGCTCCGAGTAGGATATTGAGTCGTGACTCAAAATTCTCGGCATTGTGCTTTCGCCATTTCTTAAAGAGCCCCACACCGCGCGCGAGTTGGCGTTGATGCACTTTTGAAAGGGGCTTCTCATTCTTCAGGAGGTGTTGAGCATGTGCCAAGGCAGCATAGAACTCGCGGTCAACTTGAAGCGACTGTCCGCTGAGTGCATGTTTCCACGGATCGAACTGTGCACTTACACGAAGCGCTTTGTCGGTCTCCCACAGGAGCGTGGCTATCTGCAGATCTGTTACCAGCCACGAACACATTGCCGTTGCATCCTTACTATCTCGCATGTTCTGGAGCAGAGTCTGCTCATCGTCGATCAGCTCAGTGAGATCATCAACACGTGGCAGGTCAGGTGCAACTGCGGTGATCACCTTTTGAACAGCAGCTTCGAAATATCGCGCAGTCCATGGGAGCCCAGTTGTCCGCTGATATACACGGTGGAGTAACTGTACGGCCTCTGCATTGTATTCGGCTATCTCTAGCAGTGGATATCCGGCAAAGAGGCGTTGCTCCGATTGCACTCCCAAGCTCCACAACGTGCCATGTTGCTCACCTGTTTGAACAGAGATCTCGGCACCGCGTTGAAACTCAGCAATGCAATCCGCGATAGGTCGCGTCCACAAGAGTACATTGCCGGCACTGATATTGTGAGCTCGGATCCGCGCTCCGGCATCCATCGTTCGTGGTACGAGATCGATCGATAACTGCGCGAAAGTTGCAGCGCGTTTTGGCAAGGACATTCCGCCGAGAACCAGACCAAACATCGCGTAGGCATCGATCGATACATCGCTGTGTCCATGGTGCATAACGAGGTAGGTACGCACTAAGACAATGGAGGACAGCAAGTCGATGCTGAAGTTGAAGCCTGGGGAGGTTAGAAGGAAGAGGATCTCGGAGGCAAGCTTGAGGCGTTCGTCATTGTTGAACGGACGCTGACCAAGGACTGTTGGAGTTCTGCCCCGAACGGCACGCCATGTCTTTGCCAGCATTGTTACGATGTCGAGTTTCGATGGATCCGGCTTCACCTTGATCCCAAGTTCGGCAAGTGCTTCAATGCCTCCGCTGAGTGTTTCGTCAAAGCGTGCCTGAACCACGAGGATGGAGATATGCAGATACTTGATCTTGGCTCGCTCAAGCGGTGTTCGGGCGCGTGGCAATAATTCGGCGATGATGCTATCTGCCAAATGATATTCTCCAACCGCTCCAACGCAATCAGCAAGCTCAAGTGAGGCCTGCAGGAGTGCATCGCGGTGAGAGTTCCACAGAGATTCATGCTCAAGGCTTCGGCCCATGTCGATATGAAGCCGAGCCGTGCGTAGGACGCCTCCCGATCGGGCGCGATGTCCGGCACGGTAGAGTAACAGGCATGCCTGGTCACGTTCTTTGGAGTCTGTGAGGGCACCCAGCGCACTCTCAATGTGACTTGCAACGGTGAGGAGGTCTTCTTCCTCTACATCGCGTTCGCCGTTCAGATACGATCGGGCGATGGATGCATGAACCTGTTGCCTGTCTTCGTCGGACAGCGATTGGTGGGCGATCTGCTGGATACGATCGTGTACGAACTCAAAGACGTTCGTCATCGTGGCATCACCCCAGGTGATGAGTCCGGCAGCCATCGCCTTGTCTACGCTGGCAACGACCTCTGCAAGAGGAATGCCGGCCACATTCGAAACACGATCAACAGAGAATGACGTCCCGATGCATGCCGCAACAGCGATAAGTCGCATGGAAGCTGTATCGAGCTGTTCGAACCGCGAAGCGATGAGATCCTGAACATCGAACTGCATCGGCATCTTGCGGAGTCGTTCAATGTCCCACATCCACTGCCGACGTCCTCTGTCGTAGAGAACGATGCCTTCGTTGACCATGTAGTTCATCAACTGCACGTTGAACAGAGGATTCCCGCCCGTGCGTTGATGCATTGCCTCTACCAGCGGAACCGCTTGTGCATGCTCTAACTGAAATGTTTCGCAAACGAGCTCAGACATTGCCTCCGTGCCGAGCGGATGTACATCAACGATCTGGATCGGCAGAGGTGGCGGTGCGATCTGTTGCGTCCATAGTGAAAGGGGATGATCTGCAGCGAGTTTCTCTTCAGCTCGTATCGTGGCAACGATCAGAATGCGGGCATCAGGGATCTTATTGCCAAGCATGGCAAGGAGTTCAAATGTTGCCTGATCCGCCCATTGAAGATCATCAAGCAGTACGATCAGATCTCTGCCTTGTTCGGCTATGCAGGAGAGCATTGCGGCAAGGGCTGTATAGAGCCGCACCTGCATTTCCTGAGCTGTGGACGAGATCGCATCTTGTTCATCACGTATCAGAAAACGCATGTCAGGAACGGCCTTTACCACCACGGACATGTTATTTCCGATCGAGGCCCCAAGACGATCTCGCCAAACATCAACAACGTCCTGCGGTTCACGAAGGACCTGACGAACGAATGCCGACACTGCCTGGATGACGCTCGACATTGGAAGACCCTGAGCGAACTGATCCTGCTTACCGGAAATCACCAAGGATCCCTCGGCTCTTGCCTCCCGCTCAAACGTGCGAAGGATCGTTGTCTTTCCACTGCCCGCCATGCCTCGCACGATCACGGCCTGCAAATTTCCCGAACGGGTTTGACCAAGCGCGGTTCGCATCGTTTGCAGCTCGCGCGTCCGTCCATGGAGCTTCTGCGATATCACGAATCGTTCGCTTCGATCATTTGCCTTCAATGTGACAACAACGCCCGTGGACAGCGACCGTTGGATCTGACTCAGATCATGTCGAACCCCATACGCTGATTGATATCGTTGTTCCGGATCTTTTTGAAGCAGGATCGATACAAGATCGGATAGCGAACGCGGACAATCACTTCGGCGTTCATGCAGGGGCAGCGGTGTTCGAGCGATCTGCGCATGGATCAATTCCAACGTGTCGTCGCTCGAGAATGGAGGCACACCCGCAACCATGTCATAGATCACACAGCCCAAGGCATAAAGATCACTTCGCACATCGATCGGACGACGTACGCGCCCTGTCTGCTCAGGAGCCATATACGACAGCGTCCCCTCCATTGTCTCCGTAACGAGATAGGGGGCTGATGGCGATAACCGAACTGCAAGTCCAAGGTCTGCTATCGAGATCGAAGGTAGGTCATCTCCAACGATGATGTTCGTTGGGTTCAGATCACGGTGAATGATATGGTGGGCATGCAACGTCTCGAGAGATGAGGCAAGACCTTCAGCATACAGCAGGACGTCTGCGATCGAGATCTGTCCGGCCGTTATCACATCACGCAGATTCCTCGACCCGGCATCTTCCATCACAAGGTGCAGATGCGTGGTTGTCTGCAAGAGATCAAGCGTTCGGATCACGCCACGCATTGACAGCGTGGAGGTTAGCTCATATTGATGTCTGCACCGATAGACCGCCGTATCATCCCGTACGGATACACTCTTCACAACCACAGCACGTTGGTCGCGTTGGCGAATACCGCGCTGCACAAGCGCTTGAGGCGACTCGTGGATCTTGGCTGTGAATTCGAATCCGGATAGGGTCATATCACTTTACGGCTAAGCCATGGGCAGCTGCGAATTGCTTCGGTGATGGGGCTTTCCCGGTCATACGATCTCGCGTCATCACGATCGCATACCAGATGTCGAAGACGAAGATCACTACACCAACAAAGAAGAGGTAGGAGTTGCCTTGGAAGTGGATTACCATAAAGGCCGTGTTCATCGCCGTGCCGATCATTTTCAACCACGCCGCATTGATCGAATACAGTACTTGACCGCTGCGGCCAAGCCTCATGTAATTCACGATGTACTGGATGGAGATCGCTGCGTTGAGCGTGTATGCTGTGTAGGCCCCGATCGGTGTTTCCATACCGGAAGCACAGAACGTATACATCCCGCCGAAGAAGATCAATGTTAGAATGATCACATACTTCTTGTAGTGATCCTTCAGCCATGGAGTCTGGGTGTCCACCTTGCCGAGTGTTAGGAGCTTGTACCAAATGAAGATGTCGAGGAGGAACCAGGCCTGGTAAGCCCCCTGAGCCAAATGACCCATGTCGGATTTGAAGAACCAAGAGAAATTGGCTTCCCATGCAAAGTTGCCCGCAGCCACGAACGTAGGCATCTCTAAGGATTTGTACTTGCGAATGTCATGGATGATGAATCCATAGACGATCACCCACATCCAACATCCACCGGCGAAGAGAATAGCTTCCAACCCCGAGTACTTCGACCAATTGAAGAACTCGTCCGTTTGCATCCACGCAATAATGCTATCAACCACGTGCGTACTCCTCTAATTCGTTTTCGATCGTGATAACGGGTTTGCGACCATTTGCCCATCGCTCAATGGTAGTTTCAATAAGCCCCATACCGAGCCGGCGGATCGTACTGCGACGTGTGAATGGCAGGGACAACAGAATCTTGTGGAGTGTCTTCAGCAAGTAGGCAACGAGTCTCTCGAACGTGTGTGCATCATTGCGGGCAAATGCTCCAGTCAAGACTACCTTCTGTGCACGGGGCTCCATGAGATCCTCCATCAGGAGGGATGATACATGAAGGAACTGCACATCAGTAAAGACATGGCGCTCAATGAAGTTCTGCAACGCATTTACAAGAGTGAGTCCCGACTTCAAAGGTGTAAGACCGAACTCTAACTCTGCGATATCGTCCCAGACGTCGGAAGGCCGAGTATGGATAGCTCGCAATACTTCTTCATTGATCCCGAGGTGATGACCGATCACGATCCAATGCAGGATGAAATCCCGTTCTTGTTGCTCCGAAACATCAACTCCCAAGGCCCGAGCGCCCCTGCACGACTGTTGAGAGAACGTGAGAAGTGTGCCGGCCATATCCATTTGATTGATCGGCTGCCCCAGCTCGGCAAAATCCCACGGCTTGCTATGGGCAGCGTTGCGCTTGTCGATCATCACGCGGATACCGCAATGGAACATGCGGATCTTTTGGATCGTGCGAATGGCCACGAGGGAATTGGTCCAGTTCTCATGGATCATCACGTTGCGTACAAAGACCGCTGTTTCCATCACCCGTCGGACCATGGCATCATCCGCCCCTGGATGTCCGCGGACGGGTTCGCCTAGTTGACCGGTATAGACCAATACGTCTGACCCACGTCCGGCAGCATAACACTCCGGAAGTGACTTACATAGGAGTGCAAGAATAAACTCGGTAGCATACTCTTGAAAGAGATCGCAAGACCGTTCCATTGCGCCGGGGAGGTCGGGGATCGAGGCGATCCATTCCGGCAGGGAAGTGTCCTGTAACAACGTGACAACTGCTTCCGGCATGTCTGCCGAGGGCTCAGAGCCCGGAGTGTCCCAATCGTCGATCTTATGCAGGTACGTCCAATGCGCTGATGAGGTCATAACCTCATTGGCTGCCGACATACCCTCTCTATCTGTGGTTTGACGCAGAACGCGCCATTCTTCCCTCGAAAACGCCTTCGGTTCCATCAATTGACCCCCAAGTCAGTTACCAACCCAACGACAAATGTAGATAGTCAGTATGGATTACCGACCATTATCTTCGCCGTATGAACCCAACGACCTTTACCGTCCGCAACCCTGATTTTCGAAAGACCATCCTAGGCCATCTAGAACGTCAGGAATTCATGAAACATATCGGTTGCACCCTCACCTTGATCGAACCCGGCCATGTTGAAGCTGAGATACTCCTTACTAAGGAGCACCAGCAGCAGATAGGCTTGGTTCACGGCGGGGTAACGGCAACCATCGCCGATGTTGCTGCTGGCTTCGCCGGTTTCACCCTCGTTGGTCCCGACGAACACACAGTGACCGCCGAGATCAAGATCTCCTACCTTCGAAAGGGAAGGGGCAATCGCCTCCGGGCCGTTGGGCGGGTGCTGAAGGCGGGATCGTCGTTCCATTTCTGCGAGGCAGATGTCTTCTGCGAGGATGAGAACGGAGTGGAGGTGCTGATCGCACGGGCAACAACGACGATGGCAGTCATACAAGTTACTAGTTACTAGGTACTAGTTACTCAGTTACGGAGGTACTCAGTTACTCCGTTGTCAATAACAGTGTTGAGCAAAAAGACTAAAGGCTGCGTTCGGTCGTACCTAGTAACTCGTAACTCGTAACCAGTAACTTGCAACTATGAATAACATCCTCTGGGTAGACGACGAGATCGAACTTCTCCGACCGCACATCATCCTTCTCGAGCAGAGGGGGTATTCGGTCGATACTGCCACGAATGGTGAGGATGCGATCGAGTTGGCGCAGAACAAGCGATTCGACCTCATCTTCCTTGATGAATCGATGGTTGGGATCTCTGGGTTGGAGACGTTAGCCGTTCTGAAGGACATCGATCGGTCTGTACCGGTGGTGATGGTCACCAAGAACGAGCAAGAGTCGCTGATGGAAGAGGCCATTGGGCGGAAGATCAATGACTATCTCACCAAGCCGGTGAACCCCACGCAGATCCTTGCGGCCTGTAAGAAGTTCCTCGAAACACAGCGCATCACGGAGGAGAAGATCACGCAGGATTTCCATCAGGAATATTCAGTGATCTCGCGACGGCTTATGGACCGCATGGACTGGTCCGAGTGGTTGGATGTATATCTCAAGCTCACCGAACGGTCCGTGGAAATGGACCGTCACCCAGACGTAGGCCTGGAACAGTCACTGCGCGACCAGTGGAAGGTCTGCAATGCTGAGTTCTCCAAGTTCATTGAGAATGACTATCGCGACTGGTTGGTGGACAAGGATAAGCGTCCGGATGGAGCCCCCTTACTCTCACCACACGTTGCCGATTCGTTCCTCATCCCGAAGCTTGCGAGCGGCAGACCCACCTTCTTTATCGTAGTTGACTGCATGCGTCTCGATCAGTGGATGATGATGGAGGAGTTCATCCGTCCGCTCTTCAATATCCAGAAGGACTACTACTGCTCCATTCTCCCAACAGCCACCCCATATGCTCGGAACAGCATTTTCGGTGGACTGTTCCCAACGGATATCAACAAGCACTACCCGCAGTTCTCGATCGACGAGCGAGGGAGCGATGAGCATACCTTGAATCGTCACGAAAAGGAGCTGCTCGCTCTGTTGCTGCAGCGGCGTCGGGTGAAACTCAAGAACGACCTTCAGTACGTGAAGATCATCGATACAGATTTCGGTAAGCGTATTGAGGCCGACATCATGCGCTACGCCAAACATCATCTAACGGCCATTGTGATCAATGCCGTTGACATGATCGCCCACTCACGTTCAGACTATCCGATCCTGAAGGAGATAGCCCCGGATGAATCTGCCTATCGCTCACTTACCCGGTCTTGGTTCCTCCATAGTTCCTTTTACGGCATTCTTCGCACGCTCTCTACAGTACCAGACATCCAGATCGTGATCACCACGGATCATGGCAGCGTACGGTGTATGAGGGGGTCTAAGGTGATCGGGGATAGAGAAACGACCACCAACCTGCGGTATAAGATCGGCCGGAACGTAAAGGCTGAGTCGAGGGATGCAATGATCATCCGAGACCCGGAAGCCTATAAGATCCCTGCAGGGGGCGGTTCTGCCACCAGTGTGGTCATTGCAAAGGAAGATCACTACTTTATCTACCCTACAGATTACCACCATTACCTCCAGAAATACCGGGATTCCTTCCAGCACGGTGGGATTTCCCTCGAGGAGATGGTACTTCCGGTGGTAACTTTGGAGCCCCGGTAGACGAAGGTCGTTTTGACCCGTCCCGGGATCTGTGTTCAGTACGGGACGGAACTCCATGGAGGCATTGACCCTCCGGTCAGAAAGCGAAAGCCAGACCATTCTTCAGGGCGAACAATTCGCAGCTGATCTCCAGCATGGCGATATAGTAGCGCTCGAAGGTGAACTCGGCGCCGGGAAAACGGAATTCGTGAAAGGGATCTGCCGCTTCTTTGCGGTGGAGGATCTCGTGACGAGCCCGACCTTTACGATCATCAACCAATACGACGGCATCACACCGGACGGCACTCCGGTGAAGATCTATCACGTTGATCTGTATCGAATCGATTCTCCGGCTGATTTAGCCGAAGTAGGGTTTGATGATATGGTCTTTGCGCACGATGCGATCAAGCTCATCGAATGGCCGGAGAAAGCAGCACATCTCATGCCGCAGAAGCGCTGGACGGTTGCCATCAATACCGACGAGACCAACGATGATGTGCGATCGATCGTGATCACACCTCCGCAGATTCCTGATCGGGTCTGATGTCACCGCACGTATCTTTGCGGGTTCGGAACAGAAGATTTCTCCATTTCTCTCCCTATGTCCATGCACGTTGCAGAACGCATTTCTCGCCTCGGTACCGAAACCGCATTCGAAGTCCTCGTCAAGGCCCGTGCTTTAGAAGCACAAGGCAAGAACATCGTGCATTTGGAGATAGGTGAGCCCGACTTCGATACACCGCCGAATATCATTCAGGCAGCGAAGGATGCGTTGGACAATGGATTCACGCATTATGGTCCGGCCGCAGGCCTTCCTGAAGCACGTCAGGCCATCGCCGATTACACGAACAAGACGCGAGGCTATAATATCTGGGATGCAGATCACGTTGTGATCACACCGGGCGCCAAGCCGATCATGTTCTATGGCATGATGGCTGTGATCGATCCGGGTGATGAAGTGATCTACCCGAATCCCGGATTCCCGATCTACGAATCCGTGATCAACTTCCTCGGTGCTGTGCCGGTTCCGCTTCCATTGCGCGAGGAGAAGGAGTTTCGTTTCGACGTAGCAGATCTCGAAGCTCGTATCACCCCAAAGACACGAATGGTGATCCTCAATACACCGCAGAATCCGACAGGGGGCATTCTCACTCGCGAAGATCTGGAACAGATCGCCGCACTGGCGATCAAACATGATCTGATCGTGTTGAGTGATGAGATCTATTCGCAAGTGACCTACGGCGACTTCAAGCACACGTCGATCACAGAATTCGACGGTATGCAAGAACGAACGATCATCCTTGACGGATTCTCAAAGACCTTTGCAATGACGGGCTGGCGTCTTGGATATGGCTTGTTCCCGAAGGACATCGCCAAGGTCGTTGCCAAACTCCAAACGAACTGTACTTCGTGCACAAGCTCGTTCTCCCAAATGGCAGCCATCGAGGCACTCAATGATAGGACCTTGCCATTTGTGAACGACTTCCTCAAGGAATTCGAGCACCGTCGCAATGTGATCGTTGATGGACTGAATGAGATCCCCGGATTCCGTTGCCTCAAGCCTCATGGCGCCTTCTACGTCTTCCCCAATATCACGGGTACGGGAATGACGTCACAGCAAGCAGCGGACTATCTCCTCAATGAGGCTGGCGTAGCTTGTCTGTCCGGTACTGCCTTTGGCGCACATGGCGAAGGATTCATCCGCTTCTCGTATGCCAATAGCATTGAGAACATCAATGAAGCACTCAAGCGCATCCGTGAAGGCATCGAACGTCGCGGTTGACCCCGTACGAGAACTCGTTCGTGTCCTAAAACCCTTGGCCAACCCGGAACGGGCTGTGCCAATGAAAGCCTATCTCCGGAATCAATTTGCGTTCCTTGGTATCGGCACCGAGGAACGTCGACGATTGTGCTTTGCCGTCGACCATCCTTCAGATCCGCTCGCACTGTTCGATGAAGCTGATGCGTTGTTCGCAAAGAGAGAACGCGAATACCACTATTGTGCGTGTGATGTTCTAGCCAAACATTTTCGCAGCAAGAAGAATGTAGCTGACCTTGAGAAGATCCAACAGATCCTTCTTAAGCGATGTGAGCATCTCATCACCACCAATTCGTGGTGGGATACGGTAGACACTCTTGCACCAAAGACGGCAGGTGCCATCCTGCGAGGTCATCCTAAGGAGTTGGACAAATGGACTCGCCGTTGGATATCCAGCAACAATATCTGGCTCCAACGATCAGCCATCATCATCCAGCTACACTATAAAGCAGATACCGTGGCAGAAGTTCTCTTCGATCGCATCCTTCAGCGGGCGAATAGCAAGGAATTCTTCGTTCAAAAGGGGGCAGGTTGGGCACTCAGAGAATACGCAAAGACGGATCCGTCTGCGGTT
>Ga0154020_10006332_pt1 | contig 13860 bp, 8 predicted proteins | sample Klosneuvirus_201_FD_109709 | JGI IMG/M metagenome (GOLD analysis project Ga0154020, IMG submission 109709) | Active sludge microbial communities from wastewater, Klosterneuburg, Austria - Klosneuvirus_20160825_MG | ecosystem: Engineered > WWTP > Aerobic digester > Activated sludge | place... | reverse complement strand
TCCTTCGATGGCAGCAAACTCTCATTCATGCCGGCCGCCGTGGTGCGTCCGCGCACCCGTTCAGATATCACCGCAGTGCTGACCCTGGCCAACCGGTATGGAGTTCCGGTGACGGTGCGCGGAGGCGGGACCTCTCTGACGGGTTCCGGCTCGCCGCTCCGGGGCGGCTGGGTGCTCGACCTTTCGGGCTGGAAACGCATTCGCCTCGATGCGGAAGCGGGCACGGTCGACGTTCAGGCGGGTGTGGTGGTGGCTGATCTGCAGCGCGCCGCGGAGACCGCGGGTTGGTTTTATCCACCCGACCCGGCCTCCAAGCAGTACAGCACGGTGGGAGGCAACATTGCCTGCAACGCCGGCGGAATGCATGGGGGCAAGTATGGAGTTACCCGTGACTTTGTCCTCGCGCTCCGTGGCTTTTTGCCCACTGGCGAGTATGTGGAGTGGGGCAGCGGCACAAAGAAGTTTGCCGCCGGTTTCAACCTCCGGGACCTTTGGATTGGCAGTGAGGGCATGCTCGGGGTTGTCACCGAGGCCACGCTGAAGCTCATCCCGCTGCCGGCGGCGCGATGGACACTTCTTACGGCGTTTGCCGACGAAGCCACCGCCTTTCGGGCCGCCCGGGTTCTCTTCGCCCGGCGTATTCAGCCGGCGATTTGTGAATTTCTCGACCGGGCCAGCGTCACGTGCGCGGAACGGGCCACGGGCAAAACCGTGTTTCCTGGTCAAGCAGGCCGCGCGGTGATCCTTCTGGAGCTGGCGGGATCCGCCGGCGAACTCGCGGAAACGAGCCCCTCCGTGCTGGAGTGGGCCCGCGCGCATGCGGTGGCCTATAAGGAAGCGGGGAACCGGGCCGAAGCAGAGGAATTGTGGACTGTTCGCCGCAAATGTTCGGGCGCCATGTTCGAACTGGGCGATGCCAAGTTGAACGAAGATATCGTGATTCCCATGCGGAACTACGAACGATTTGCGGCGTTCCTCGAACGACTTCGCACCACGGCGCGGTTGCCGATCCCCACCTTTGGTCATCTCGCGGACGGCAATCTGCACGTGAACATCATGTATCATGCCGCTGATCGGGCCGAATACCGGCGGGCGGAGCGTACTGTGGGCATCCTCATGCGTGAAGTGGTGAAGTTGGGAGGAGCCATTTCCGGCGAGCATGGAATTGGATTGGCCAAATCCCCGTTTCTCCGGCTCCAGCACTCTCCCGCGCAAATCAAGGCGATGAAGGCGGTCAAGTCTGCGCTCGACCCCAACGGCATCCTCAATCCGGGGAAGATGTTCACTCCTTTCAAGGTCTGGGAACACACCCGCTTGAAGATCAAGCTTCCCTGGGATCACAAATAACGTCCCGGCTTCCCATTGAGGACGGGTTGTCTCTGCCCGGCGACCCTGCGGTGGGATTGGGACCTTGCTCCCGCCACCCCTGATTAGGGGTGTCTGCAGGCTCGCGCATCAGAGACGCACGTTTTTTCTTTGCTCACCGAAACTCCGGCGTCTCAATCGGGCGCTCTTTCATGCATCTCAAGGCTCTCAAGCTTCATGGGTTCAAGTCCTTCGCTGACCCGACTACGCTCCGTTTCGAACCGGGGGTGACAGCGGTGGTGGGTCCCAATGGTTGCGGCAAGTCGAACATCGCCGACTCCATCCGCTGGGTTCTGGGTGAACAGAGCGCCAAAGCCCTGCGCGGCGGGAAGATGCAGGATGTGATTTTTGAAGGCGCCGATACGCGCAAACCGGCCCAGCTGTGTGAAGTTTCCCTGCTTCTGACGGATTGCGAAAAGCAGTTGGGAAGTGAGTTTCACGAGATCGAAATCATGCGCCGTGTCCATCGGGATGGACAGGGTGAGTATTTTTTCAACGGGCAGCCCTGTCGGTTAAAAGATATTCAGAAACTGTTCATGGACACGGGTATCGGACGGACGTCGTACTCGATCATGGCGCAGGGGCAGATCGACCAGATCCTATCCTCCAAACCCGAGGAACGGAGGGCGGTGTTCGAAGAGGCGGCTGGAATCACGAAGTACAAGTCGCAGCGTCGGGAAGCGCTGCAAAAACTCGGTCTGACCGATCAGAATCTCGCGCGCGTGGCCGACGTCATCGGCGAGGTTGGCCGTCAGATTGGTTCGCTTCGCCGACAGGCCTCGAAGGCGCTCCGTTACAAGCGGCTGAGTCATCGCTTGCGCCATCTGGTTCTTTCGCAGGCCGGGCATCAGCATGCGGAGCTGACGACCACCTTGGCGGGGTTGGAGAATCAGGTGATTTCGTTACGGGCGGCGGCGGAGACCCGTCGCGTGGAGTTGATGCAACGCCAAAGCGCGTTGGAGGAGAAGCGCTCGGAGCGATCGCGCCTCAATCAGCGTGTCCAGGATGCCCAACAATCGGTTTTCGACCTGCGTTCGCAAAAGGAACAGGCGGAGAATCAGATGAATCTGGCCCAGATCAAACGGACGGGACTCAGCGACCGGCTGGAGTCTTCCCGGGCGAGCCTGGATGAGCTGGAGATGCAGCTCCGGGAGCTCGCGTCGCAGGTTGATACGGGTGCATTGGACAAAGAACAGCAACTGACGTTGTTGGGCAGCTCCGACGACGTGTTCCAGCAGCGCAATCGCGACCTCGCGATTGTGGAAGGTGAACTTTCCAAGCACGAGCAGGAGTTGCAGCAGTCGAAGTTCCAACTGCTCCAGCATGAGAGCACGGTGGCGCGGTTGCGCACCGATACGACGGGTTACGAGGTCGACCAGAAAACAAGCGCCCAGCGCCATGATGCGGTGGTGCAGGAAATTGAAGGCGTCCGGGCCCAGCAGGCGTCCGCAAATGCCGCCTTCAGCGAGGTCGAAGCCAGGGTGGAGGAGGCGTTGGTCGAGAAATCGCGCGCGCACAACGAAGTCACGGCATCGCAGCAGGCGATCACCGACCTGACCCGGGAGTTTCGAGACGCCCAACGGAAGCTGCAGGAGATTGATCGTGGGCTGGCGCAGCGCACCGCCCGGCTCAAGTTGCTTCAGCAATTGCAGGAACGCCTCGAAGGATTTGGTGAAGGCGCGAAGGCCGTGCTGCAGGGCAAACTCGACGGAGCCCTGGCGGGCTCCCGCGTCGCTCCGATCACGCACGGCCTGGAGATCAAGCCCGAGTACGCGAAAGCCCTTGAAGCGATCCTCGGTTCGGCGGTTGAGGCGATCAGCGTACTCGATGTTGCAACGGCCCAGCGCATCCTATCACAACTGGAACAGGAGCAGATTGGTGCCGCGGTGTTGCGGGTCGGTGATGTGGGAGCAGGCCGCAGGCCAGCCCCGGGCACGCTTCCGCCCGGATTGATTCCCGCTGCCTCCGTGGTGGGATTTTCAACGGACGATCATCCGGTCCTCGCTCTGCTTGATGCCTGCTACATCGCCGAGGATCTGCATGCGTTTCTCGACTTCTGGAAAGCCAATCCGGCCTTTTCGTTTTTGACCGTCGCCCACCGCAGTGGACACCTGGTGGATCAGCGCGGTCTGGTTTCCGGCGGTTACCACAAGAAATCCGCGCACTCCATCATGCAGCGCGAAGTCGATCTGCGGGAAACCGCCAAGGCATTGGTCGACGACCAGCTGCACCACGATCAACAACGCGCCCTCATTGAGGGACTGCAGGCGCGACTGACCGAAACCGAAGGGCGTTTGGAACAGTGCCGACAGGATGTCTTGCTCGCCACGCAGACCGTGGCCTCGGTTCAGCAGGAACAGCGTGGAGCGCAGAAGGCTTTGGATGAAATCGGAGCTCGACTCGCTCGCATGGAAAACGAGGTCATGGCGCTGGAGCAGGCGCGCCATGAAGCCCAAGTCCGTTTTGAGCGGGCCCAGCGCGGCCTGACGGATGCCAACGCCTCGGTCGAAGCCCTGCGTGGGAAGATCGCCGGGCTGGAGACGCGGATTGTCGAATTCCGCACCGATCGGGATGTGAAGCGGGAGTCACTCGCACAGGCCCGACTCGAACTAGCGGAGCGTCGCCAGCGGGTGGAAGTGCTGGACCGTGGCCTGGCTGATATGGAACGCCGGCGTGGACAACTTTCCGAACTGCTGGTGCAGCGTCAGCAAGAAATTGAAGTGTGGAGCGAGCAGGTGGCGGAGCTCGAACAGGTCGGAGACCGGCAGCGTGCGCAGGCGCACCAGCTGGGCGAGACCCTGATCGTAGCCCAGCAGCAGGTGGAACAAATCCGGCGCGAACTCGTGGCGCTGGAGCAGTCGATCGGTGGCGTGGAGTCCGGGCAGTTCGACATCCGCAATGAAGCGGACCGTGCTCAGGCCGAACTCAATCGGTGCGAGATCAAGCTGGCCGAAAGCAAACAGCGGGCCCTTTTTATTGAAGAGGACGTGCAGCGCGAATTTCAGATCCGGGTGGGCACGTACGATTGGCGTGCGCTCTTGTGGCGGGCGGACGAAGAGCCGGCGGACCTCAAGCCACTCGATCTGGATGACGACGAAGACGAGGCTGAAAGCAACGCTCCTGCTGGGGTTCCAGCTCCAGCTCCCGCCGGTCTGGTCGTGACTCCGCCCGAAGCCGTTTCTTCACCCGGACCAGACGGGGTTCCGGACGACGCTGCGGCCGCGGGTGCGGCCAGCACACCCGCGACCGGGAGCCGTCGGCGCAAAAAGAAGGGTCCCAAGCCGGAGCCCACCGACGCCGATTTGAAAGCGCTGGAAACCGGGACGGATTGGGCGCCACTCAAAACCGAAGTCGAAGCCTTGCGGCAAAGACTCGCCTCCATGGGCGCGGTCAACTTGGTCGCGATCGAGGAGTACGCAGAGCTGAAGCAGCGCTACGATTTCCTCAAAAATCAGAATGACGATCTGGTCCAGGCCAAGACGTCATTGCTCGCGATGATTGATGAGATCAACCAGACCTCGCAGCAGCAGTTCTCTGTCACCTTCGAGCAAATCAAGAAGAACTTCGTTTATACCTTCCAGACCCTATTCGGCGGCGGCGTGGCCAATCTGGAGTTAATCCAGACAGACGATGTCCTCGAGAGCGGCATTGAGATTACCGCGCAGCCGCCGGGCACCAAGCTGAAGAGCATCACCCTGCTGTCCGGTGGACAAAAAACGCTCACCGCGGTCGCGCTTCTCTTCGCTTTGTACATGGTGAAACCGTCGCCTTTCTGTTTGCTCGACGAATTGGACGCTCCGCTCGACGAGTCGAACATTGGACGATTCACCGACCTGTTGAAGAAATTTGTGCACGAGTCGCAGTTCATCATTATCACCCACAATAAGCGCACGGTTTCGGCCGCGCAAGCGATCTACGGGGTGACGATGGAGGAGCGCGGCGTTTCGAAGACCGTATCAATGAAATTCAATCATTTGATCGGAGAAACAGAGACGGCGCAGCAAAACATGGCAGACGCTGTGCGGGGCGCGAGAAGTCCGCATCTGGCGGGTGCCTGATGAGGATTCGGTGGCATGTGGCAATGGATCCAGAACCGCATTCTGCCGCAGGAGGATGACACGGGATCGTGGGGTGAAACGGTCGCCGCATCCTGGCTTCAGGCGCATGCCGGATTTCGCCTGGTGACCCGCAACTGGCGCGACCCCAACAACCTCCGTAGGGAGATTGATATCGTGGCTCTCGATGGTCCGGTCCTGGTGTTTGTCGAGGTTAAGACCCGAAAGCGCGCTGCGGTCGTCTCGGGTCGGTTCGCGATCAATCAACGCAAACGCCGTGCCTTGCTGGTGGCGTGCGACGCCTACTTGCGAGCGCTGCCGATGCGGAGTCGACCCACCACGTTTCGATTTGATGTGGTCGAGGTTTCTGATCCCGGAGCAGGCCTGCGTGCACGGGAGGAGGCCGGGGTGCGTCACTTTGCCAACGTGCCGTTGTTCCGCACCTACTATCGACGGTAGTGGGGATGGCGAAGCCGTTGGTGCGCATGGTACAAGGGGACCGGTAAGATGCCCCCGCGGGCGGTCGGGGCTGGCCCGGTGAAACAAACCGCTTGCCTCGCTGGACGGTGCTGCCGACAAACACTCCCACGTCATGGCCGAGAACCAACCAAGACATCCATTCCTGCAGGGCCTGAGCAAGCACCGCGGGGCACCTCCCACCGTCGTCGTCATCTTTGGCGCCTCGGGGGATCTGACGGCGCGGAAGCTGATTCCTGCCGTCTACAATCTGGCGGTGGACAATTTGCTCCCCGCCGACTTCCACCTGATCGGCTATGGTCGCAAGCCCATCCCGGATGGTGAGTTTCGCAGCATGGCGGCCGATGCCGTCAAGGAGTTTTCCCGCCGCGAATTAAATGCGGATGTCTGGGGCCGCGTGGCCGCCAACACGACGTATGTAGCGGGTGGTTACGACGAGAAGCCGGCCTTCGACCGTCTGGCGGCGCACATTGCGGAGATTGAAAAGCGCATCGGCCGGGACGTGCAGCCCCTTTTCTATATCTCCACGCCGCCCTCGGTTTTTGCTCCGATTCTGCTCAATCTCGGGGCGAGCGGGCTGGCTGCGAAGCACCTTGGTCGCCCGCATCATGCCAAGGTCATCATCGAGAAGCCGTTCGGCAAAGACCTCGCCTCGGCGGTGGCGCTCAATGGCACCATCAGCTCGGTCTTTCAGGAGCATCAAGTGTACCGAATCGACCACTACTTGGGCAAGGAGACGGTGCAGGATCTGCTCGTGCAGCGGTTTGCCAATTCGATTTTTGAGCCGCTTTGGAATCGCACCTTCATCGACAACGTTCAGATTACGGTCGCCGAAGAGGTGGGGGTCGGCACGCGCGGGGGCTATTACGAGCAGAGCGGTGCATTGCGGGACATGATCCAGAATCACACCATGCAGCTGCTCGCCCTGACCGCGATGGAGCCGCCGGTGTCGCTCGACGCCGAAGCGGTCCGCGATGAAAAGGTCAAGGTGCTCAAGGCGATCCAGCCTCTCCGGGTTGGTCCCGGAGGCGATGTCGCCCGGGCCCAATACGCGGCCGGGTTGCTAGGAGGCAAACCGTCGAAGGGCTACTTGGAAGAGGAGGGCATATCTCCCGTTTCCGCCACCGAGACGTATTCGGCGATCCGGCTCTCGATCAACAACTGGCGGTGGCAGGGGGTCCCTTTTTACCTCCGTTCGGGCAAACGCATGGCCCGCCGCGTGAGCGAAATCGCCATCCAGTTCAAGCGTCCCCCCGGCACGCTCTTTGCCGAGGGCGAGCGCTTCAATCTCGCGCCCAACACGCTCGCCTTCCAGATCCAGCCTGATGAGGGACTGAGCATGGTGTTGAATGGCAAGGTGCCGGGTCTGGAGACGCGCACCCAGCCGGTGAAGATGAATTTTCGCTACAGCACCACCTTTGGCTCGAACACACCCGAAGCCTACGAGCGACTGGTGCTCGATGCCATGATCGGGGACGGGACGCTTTTCATCCGAGGTGATGAAGCTGAAACCTCGTGGCGTTTGTACACACCGGTGTTGGAATCGTGGGCCGCGGCCAAGCGGGAAGGCATGGACAGTTACGCGGCGGGTTCCTGGGGGCCCGCCTCGGCCGATGAGCTGCTCAGCAAGAACAATCACATCTGGAGAAAGCCGTGATCCATCGACTTCCCGTCTCCGCCGCTCGTACTCGCCATGCAGCAGCGGGGGGCGACCGGAATCAACGGGAGGCGCTCCTCCCTGCCGCTTATGCCCGAAGTTTTTAACGCCCTCCCGGGAATCGAAGTCCCGGTGGGTTCGATTTCCAAAAGCCTTTCCCAGATCTGGACAGATCCGTCGGCGCCCGGTGAGGCCGCTGGGGCCGGTGATGATGTCAAGGCGACCCAGCTCAATCTCGTCCTGCATCTTGGGTTCGCGACGACCCCCGACGACGGCTGCACCCAATTTCAAACCGCCCTGCGTTTCGCCCACCGGTATCCCTGCCGGGTGGTGGTGCTGTGTCCATTGTCCCAGGATGGGGGAGTGACAGAACTCCGGGCCAAGGTTTACGGCGAGTGTTTTCTGGGGAAGTCAAAAGGGGACACGCGCTGCGTGGAGTTTGTGGCGTTGAGCTACCCCGTCTCGGCCCGACGCTATCTGGAAAACCAGGTCTCCGTCTGTCTTTCGACGGACCTTCCGCTTTACTACTGGGCGCACCGGTTTTCGCTCAGCTCGCGCCTGGCTGACTACCAATACCTGCTGCGAACATCGAAGCGGGTGATCTTTGATACAGCCATCGTGCCGGGAGATGCGCTGACCCATCCCTGGCCGCGGCCTGACCTCGTGCGTGACCTGGCGTCCGCCCGCCTCTTGCCTGTGCGTCAGTCGATGGGGCAGTTCCTCGCCGGAGTTTCGCCGGCGCGTTTGGTCGAGGGCCTGTTCGCCGTAAATATCGCCTACGTGGGGCGGCTGGCGGCGGAAGCGCACGCGCTGCAGCGATGGCTATCTTCCCGACTGGTGGAGTGTGGTGCGTCGAACGATCTGCGTTTCCTGGTGAAAGAGGAGGCGATGGGTGCGGGCATGCGCCTGTCGATCACGTTCGGATATTCGGGCGCCAATCGATTCCAATGGCAGGGAGATTTTGAAGCTGGGCAGGCGTGTTTTGAAACGCGTTTTGGCGCTGACCCCATTCACTTTCCCACCGCCATCAGCCTGCTTTCCCCCGAGGCGGCGCTCGGTGAGGCGTTGTTCTATTGATGGCTCCGCTTCGAGTTGCGGGTACGGAAGTGGAGCGCTTTGCGGTCCTGCCAGCCGCAACCGAATGTGTCTCCCGCGTCCGATTCACTTTACATGACTGAAACAGCGACCCCCTACGGACGAGTGGTGATTGGAAGCCGTGAAGCGCTCTTTGCGCGCGCGGTGGAGATTGCCAGACTACAACACGCCAAACGCGCCTCGCGTAACTTCACCTGGGCGATGAGCGGAGGCACCACGCCGCAGGATTGGTTCCGTTGGGTGGTGGCGTCGAAAGCGCTTTCACACGAATTGGTCGACGAGACTCACTTTACGGTCAGTGATGAGCGTCTCGTTCCGTTGAGCCATGAGCAGAGCAACTTCGGACACTGTGAGCGCCTTTTGCTCACCCCCTTGAGCGTCCCCCGCGAACATCGCCACCCTTGGGTTGTCGCTTACGAAGCGCGGGAGGCTGCGGAGGCTTATCGCAAGACTTGGTTCCTGCTTGCCGGTCCAGGCAAGGCCTATGACGTCTGCATGCTGGGCTTGGGTGAAGACGCTCACACCGCTTCGTTTTTTCCGGGTACTCCCCTCTTCGAGGATGATGGCGGGCTGCACTTTGGCTGTGTCGACGCAGGAGAAAAGGGATGGAGGCTAACGATTACCCCCACGGGATTGCGCGTGAGTCGGAGTATCATTGTCATGGTCTTGGGTGAGGGCAAAGCAGAGGCGCTCCGCCGCGTGATCCATAGCGAGGAGCCATGGCCGCAGGTGCCGGCGAAGATTCTCTCCACCGCGTCTGACTGTGTGACGTGGTTGGTGGACGACGCAGCGGCCTCCCGCCTCTAGGAACTGGCCGGGGCGATGGTGCCGGCCAGCGAACCATCTCGAGCGGGTTCGTCGCGCACCAGCCACCGCTTGAAGGCGCGAATCTGGGCCGGCGAACCGAGGACGAGGAGATGATCGCCTTCGAGCAGCACCTGCTGGGCGGGCGGGTTGATATGCCGGACCCCGCCCCGATCGTGGCCCACCACGAGAACCCCTGTCTGGCGTGTGATCTGCAATGCAGCGAGCGACTTTCCACTGTGCGCGCCCGCCGGCACACGCACCGACTCCAAGCGTGCTTCGTCAAAGGACGGATTCTCTCCTGGCGGTGTCACGGCCATGAGTGCCTGGCGTGCCGCCGTGATCTGCTCGGCGGTGCCCAGCAGGAGCAGACGGTCTCCCGCGTACAACACCTGGCTCGGTTCCGGAGCGATCAAAGTAGTCCCATGCCGGTTGATCTCGACAATGGAGCAGCCGTAGCGGGAACGAACCCCCAGCTCGGCGAGAGTGCTCCCGGCGCAGGCGACGCGTTCAGGCAGCGCACACTCCTGGACGTTGATGTTCCAGTCACCCGAAGTGTCGACCCAGGAGGGCGGGCTGTGCGGCTGATCCGTCGCCGTCTGGGAGGTGAAGACGCCGCTTAGCGAGGATTGCCACTCGCTGTGCCAGTAGATCAGTCGCCGGGAAAAAATTGCCAGCACAACACCCAGCACGAGAGCAATGATCAGCCACGCCCAGCGTGAAATGGTATCCGTCGGGACGATGCGAGACAGCCAGTAGGCCAGACCCAGCCCGCACAGGACCTTGAGCGCCGTTTCCACCACCCGGCCCGGCAGCCGGGTGTGGCTCGATGCCTGTTCGGCAAAGATCAGCCCGAGCGTCGAGATATTCCGCCAGATCGCCACCAGTGGCACCAGGACCAGCAGGGCCATGGTCGACCAGAAGAGCAGTTTGAGCATGCCCGGTGAGAGCCCGGTGACCCAGCCGCTTTCCTGCAGCGTGCGAAAGATGCGTTCGGAAAAGATCAGGAGCCCCGTGACGAACAGCATTTCCAGGGCAATTTGCAGCAATCGGCTCTTGCTCAGCTGCCACCACTGGCCGCCCTGCACTCCGCCGAGTTGGTGCAACCATTCCTGGTAGGCGGTGAGACCTCGACGAACAAAGGAGGGCTCAAGCGCATCGAACGTGCGCAAGACCACATCGGCGTGACGATTCAGGATCGGAGCGACCAGTACGGTAAGCAGGGAAACGCCCACGGCGATGGGGTAGTAGGGCGCCGGCAGGACCTTGGCTCCCACTCCCAGCTGCGCGATGACAAAGGTGAACTCCCCCAACGGGGTGAGGGCGAGACCCGCCCGGCGTGCCTGCCGCGAGGGCGTGCCAATCAAGGCCAATGCGGCACTCGTGGCCACGGCGCGCACCACGAGTGTGAAGAGTCCGAGGCCGATGATCCAGGGCCAGACATCCCACATCAGTTGCACATCGATCATCATGCCAATGGCAACGAAGAACACGCTGCTGAAAATATCGCGCATGCCAACAAACGCACGCTCGACCCCCCGCCGCTGGGGCATCTCCGCGACGATCGCGCCGAGCAGGAAAGCTCCGAGTGCGAGCGAATACCCCGCCTTGACCGCAAGGAGCGCCATCAGGAGCAACACGCCGGCGATGATGATCGTCTGCAACTCCGGGTCCGCCTTGGATTCCAGACGACGCAGGATTCGCGGCACGAAGAAGAGGCCGACCATGACCAGCACGACCACAAACGCGCTCAGACTGGCGAGCAGGCCCCCGAGGTCTTCGGTGCCAGACGCGGCACCCGTGGCTTGGGAGCCAAGGATGGCAAGCATCAAGACTGCGACCACGTCCTCCAGCACGGTGATCGCCAGCGCCAGCTGGCCCGGGCGTTCATGGCTGAGGTTGAGATCGGCGATGATTTTCGCGATGACCGCGGAACTGGAGACCATGAACATCGCGGCGATGAAGAGGCTCTGCAGCGAGGTCCAGCCGAGCGCCAGTCCGAGCAGCTGCGTGAGATTGAGCACAAAAAAGGCGCCCAGACCCGTGGCAATGAGCGTGGACATTCCCATTTGCCGGAGCTTGGTCAGGCTCAAACCCAGACCGATGGCGAACATGAGGAACACCAATCCCATCTGTGAGAGCGTCTCGATTCGCTCGACATCGAGCACCAGCGAAAAGGGTGGTGTAAACGGGCCAATCACCATGCCGGCGAACAAGTAACCCACCACGACAGAGAGACCCAGTCGCTTGCAGAGCGCCCCGGCCAGTCCGGCCGCGAGCAGCACGATCGCAAGATCCTGAATGAAATCGATCCCTTCCATGACAACCATCATCAGGGTCGCGGCCTTAGGAGATCAATGCACCAGTGCAAGCGGTCATCTTCTTTTTCCATCACGAGGGTCGACGTATCCGCCGAGGTCGTTGCCGAGGCTTCAATTGGTTTGTGCTCCACCCGTAAGCTGAACAGGCTGGGGAATGCGTCCCCTTACCCTGGTTTTCGTCCTGTGTGGACTGCTGGTTCCGCTTCGTTTGCCGGCGCACACGGCTTCACGAGCGTTGTCCGAAGCGGCTCTGGCGTTCCTGGCGACCTTGCCGGTGGATCTGGCTCGGCGCACGACCTATGGCATCAAGGATGCGGAACGAGAGAACTGGCACTTCGTCCCGAAAGAACGAAACGGGCTCGCGTTGAAAGAGATGACACCTCTGCAACGCGAAAAGGCGCTTGCGCTACTGCGCGCCGGATTGAGCGATCGCGGGCACTTGCAGGTCGAGGCGATCATGGCCTTGGAACGCGTGCTGTTCGAACTGGAAGGCACGGCTCGCCGAGATGCCGGCCTCTATACCGTCACCGTGTTTGGGACGCCTTCACCCGATGGCATTTGGGGATGGCGCTTCGAGGGGCATCACCTTTCCGTTAATTTCACCCTGGTGGGTTCAACCCACGTTTCGACTACTCCCTCCTTCTTTGGCTCAAACCCCGCTGAAGTGCGCAGCGGGCCGAAAAAGGGTCAGCGCGCGTTGGGCGAATTGGAGGACTTGGGACGCGACGTGCTGAATGGGCTCGATCCGTCGCAACGGGCCTTGGCCGTGACGTCCGACCGGGCACCCAATGACATTTTCACGTCGAACCAGGCGCGCGTCGTGCTCGAGGCACCGCAAGGTGTTGCCTATTCTCGAATGAGTCCGGCCCAACAAGCTCGGCTGCAGGCCTTGGTTCACGCCTACGTGCAACGTCACCGGGAAGACGTTGCTCAGGTGGACCTGCAGAAAATCGCGGCCGCCGGTTGGGATCGGGTGCACTTCAGCTGGGCCGGGGGCCTGGAAAAGGGCGCGCCCCACTACTATCGGGTCCAAGGCCCCACCTTCGTTATCGAGTATGACAACGTGCAAAACGGGGCGAACCATGTGCACGCCGTCTGGCGCGACCCAGAGGCCGATTTTGGTCGCGACCTGCTCAAAGAGCACTACGCCCGGGAACACGCTGCAGCGACCCGTCCCTGATCGGGAGAGGGGCAGGCGCGTTTTCCCGACGCAGCCGGGATTTCCAGCACTTGGGGCTTGCCACCTCTCTTGCTTGTGTTCGGATGAACACGGTTCAAATGAACACATCATGCTGACCGACCGACAAGAGGAGATCCTCGCTTTCATCAGCGAGTACCAACGGCAAAATACCGTTCCGCCATCGACGCGCATCATTCAGAAACAGTTTGGATTCGCATCACAGACGTCGGTCATTCGGCATCTCAAGTCGCTCGCGGCGAAAGGCTCCATCGAGCAGCTGGCCGACGGATCCTGGGGAATCAAGGCGGCCGAGATCCAAGGTCGGCTCTTTGACGTCTCCGTTTTCGGTACCATTCCGGCGGGGCATCCCTCTGCAGTGGGTCCGGAAGCCTTGCGTTCGATTGCACTGGATCCTTCGGTCTTTGGCGTCACCGGCGATCGATCCAGTCGCATTTGGGCGCTGGAGATCAGCGGAGAGTCAATGATCGACGTGCACATCTGTCCGGGAGATGTCGGTGTGTTTGAACGTCGCGAACCGCGTCCGGGGGACATTGTTGCCGCGTTGGTGGATGGCGCGACCACGTTGAAACGGTACGTGTTGGTGCATGGAAAACCGGTGTTGCGGGCGGAAAATACAGCTTTCCCGGACATTGTCCCGGTGGAGCGACTTGAGGCCCAGGGCGTACTGGTCGGCTTGCTCCGCCGCGTGACGCGGTGACGGGATCGCCCTCGAGGAACCGAGAGAACCCATGGCCGTCAGCAAACGGGAGAACGAGGGCTGCGAAGGGACGGGCCCCTTCACAGACCCGTCGCCCGCGGTTCGCCGGGGAGCCACGTCGGAGACTGCGGTCCACCGGACCCTCAAGCGCGCTGCGAGTGAATGGGCACTGGACAATCGCTTTCCCG
>Ga0154020_10006331_pt1 | contig 13864 bp, 8 predicted proteins | sample Klosneuvirus_201_FD_109709 | JGI IMG/M metagenome (GOLD analysis project Ga0154020, IMG submission 109709) | Active sludge microbial communities from wastewater, Klosterneuburg, Austria - Klosneuvirus_20160825_MG | ecosystem: Engineered > WWTP > Aerobic digester > Activated sludge | place... | reverse complement strand
TGGCCGTGCTCCTCGGCGCGGGCACCACCTTCGTCCTCCTCCGGCACCGGGACCCCGCGGCGCGGATGGCGAAGGACCTCGACGCGCTGATCTCGAAGCCGAGGCTCGCGGCCACGATGACGGAGCTCTCGAAGGCTTCGCACCGGGCCGGGACGCCCGCGAATCGTGACGTGGGGGAGGCGATCCTCCGCCAGCTGGGCCAGCTCGGCCTGACGGTCTCCACGCAGGAGTACGGACTGGACCTCCCCGACGCCGGACCGAGCCGCCTGTACCTGGGCGAGCGCGAGCTCGACTTCCGGGAGAAGCCGGTCGAGGGCGATCCGTTCAGCGCCGCGGCCGACGCCGAGACGCCGTTCTTCGCCTACGCTCCCGACGGCGACGTCACCGCGCCGGTCGTCTACGCGAACTTCGGCGAGGCGGCTGACTACGAGGCGCTGAAGAAGGCCGGCGTGAGCGTGAAGGGGAAGCTCGTCCTCCTGCGCGCGCAGGGTGCCTGCCGCGGCATGAAGAGCCTCCTGGCCGAGAAGGAGGGAGTCGGGGGGCTTCTCATCTTTCCCGAGCTTCGGGACCAGGGCTTCAAGAAGGAGCCGTTTCCCGCCGGGTCCCACCTCAACGACACGACGGTTCAGCGCGGCTCGATGCTGCGCTACTTCCTTTATCCGGGCGACCCCGCCACCTCGCCCGTGAAGACGCTCCCCACGATCCCCGCGCTCCCCGTCACGCCGATGGTCGCTCGGGAGCTCCTCCAGGCGATCGAGGGGAAGCCCGCGCCCGAGGAGTGGACCGGCTGGATGACGGCGCCCTATCGACTCGGCGAGAGCCGCACCCCCGTTCGGCTGTCGGCGCGCGGCGCCGTGCGTCACGCGAACGTCCGGAACATCTTCGCGCTCCTGCCCGGCACCGATCCCGCCCTGCCGCCGCTCCTCCTCTTCGCGCACTACGACGCCTGGGTCCACGGCACCGTCGACCCGTGCTCCGGCGCAGCCACGGTGCTGGAAGCGGCCTCCGCGCTGGCGGCGTTGCGGCAGCGGGCCTGGAAGCCGACCCGGTCCGTTCTCTTCGCGTTCTGGGACGCCGAGGAGTACGGAATGATCGGCTCCACGAAGTGGGTGGAGGAGCGGCTGGCGAATCTCCCGGGCGAGGTGGCGGCGGCGCTCTACGTCGACTCCTCCTTCAGGGCGCGTGGCTTCATGGGCAACGTGGTGCCAGGCCTTCGTGGCGCGATCGACGCCGCGCTCCGGCACGTGATCGACCCCGACTCCGGCAAGCCTCTCTTCGACGTCCGGGGAACCTACGGCGCGCCCGGCTTCTCGGGCGACACGGCGCCTTTCCTGGGCCTGGGCCGGATCCCGGCGGGCGAGATCGGCTTCGGCCGCTCGTACGCCCTCTACCACTCCGTCTACGACGACATGACGTGGATGGCGAAGTACGGCGACAAGGGGATGGAGTTCACCGCCACGCTGACGAAGATCCTCGCTCTTTTCGCGCGCGAGATGACCGACGGTCCCGTCCTCCCGTTCCGGCTGGCCGAGCTCGCGAGCGCCAGCCGCGACACCCTTCGCGACGACGCGAAGGTGAAGCCGGTCGACCTCCTCGCCGCGATCGACGCCTTCGAGAAGGCCGCCGTCGCCTGGGACGCCCTGGCTCCCGGGCGAAGACGCCTTTCGGCACCACGCGCCCGCGAGGTAGAGAAGAGGCTCCAGCACGTGAGGGACGCCTTCGCCACGTCCGACACGGCCTTCGGCGAGAACGACCTCCTGCTCGCCCCCGCCGAGCTGAACCTCTGCGCCGGCGAAGCCCTGCCCCGCCTGCGGCGCGCCCTCCGAGCGAAGGACGGCGCGCGCCAGGACGAGGAGACGAAGCGGCTCGCCGCGGCGTTCCGCGAGGCGGCGCGGCGCCTCTCGGATCCGGCGCTCGTCGATTGACGGCGCGTCACTCCCGACGGAGCGGCGAGTTGAGCAGCGAGTCGGGGATCGGCTTCTTCGCCTTGGGCGTCTCGGTGGGGAACGGGACGATGGTCGGCATCGCGGGGACCGGCGCGGACGACGCGGGACGGAACTCGGAGCTGGGCGACGTGTCGTAGCGGACGATCTCGGTCTCGGTGCGCATCTTCGGCGCCGAGAGCGCCCACGAGAGGAGCTGATCGTGGAGCTCCACGGAGGAGACCTCGAGGGCGGCGCGGATGGCCTCGTCCGTGGTCTTGCCGGCCTTGAACGCCTCGAGCAGGCGATGGATGGCGCCGATCCCGAACCGCTGCTCGATGAAGATGAGGACCCACTCCGACTGGTGGTACGCCGCCTCGACCAGCTCGAAGTCGGAGAAGGAGACGAGCACGCCCTCCAGCCCGGACAGCGACAGGAACGTCCCCTTCTCCCTGTAGAAGGCGACGTGGTTCGGCCGGAACTTCTTCATCTCGAGCCGCTGCGCCAGCCCCTCCTGGAACCAGTGCGGCGCCTTGTCGTCGGTGGCGTCGGCGATCATCGCGTGGGCGAGCTCGTGGCTCATCAGCGCGACGAGCGGCGGCTGGAAACGGTCGAAGCCGGCCAGCGGCACGCGGATCTTGCCGTCGTAGAGGCCCAGGACCTCGCCCCCGAAGCTCTGCCGGAACTCGTGGTACCAGAGGAGCTGCACGGTGACGGGGCGACCCGCGACCGAGGGAATCCACTTCTCCATCCGCGTCCATTCGGCCGTCAGGATGCGTGCGGCCTCGTTCGGCACCCCCGACCGCTGGTCCTGCGGATAGCGGATGTCGAAGTGCCCGCTGGCGAGGGTGCCGTAGGCGCGCGACAGCCGCTGCTCCTCCTTGATCTGCCTCACGCGATCCGAGAGGAAGTCGGCTTTCAGGAGCTCGGCGGCGCGCTGCACGAGGGTGGCGGCCGTCTCGAAGTCCTCGAACTCCACGTACAGCTCGCCGAGGCGGTAGAGGAGGACAGGGTCGTTCCGGCGAAGGAGCGCGGGGTTCTGCGCGACCTCGGATAACAGCTTCTTCGCCAGCTCCGCCCGGTTGGTCCGCCGGAGGGCCTCGGCCCGCAGCAGGAGGAGGTTCGGCGGCACCTGCTCGTCCGTTCCGGAGAGGCCTGCCGTGAGCGAGGCCACGTCGCGCCAGCGGTGCTGCCGCACCAGCGCGGTGACGGTTCGCTCCACCTGCTGGCGCAGCATCGGCTGGGCGAAGGCCCCCACGCTGGCCACCTTCGGGACGAGCTTCTCCAGCTGGCGGAGCGCCTGCTCCTCCTCGGATCGCCCCTGCGCGCCGGAATCCTCGGCGACGACGCCGGGGGGCGTGAGCTCGGCTCCATTCGGAACCAGGAGCTCGGCCGAGTTCGGGAACGTGGCGCGGAAGAGGCTGGCGCAGCGATGGGGTGCGACATCGGGCGGCAGGCTGATCGCGCGGACGGCTGGAATCGGCGGATCCACCGTCGGCTCGAGCGGGGAGTCGAGCCGCAGCTCGGGGAAGATGGCGGGCCGGCGGAGGACCTCCCACAGCGCGCCCCGGATGCCGAACACCTCGCGGCGCTCCAGCGGGCGGAGATGCCATCCGTTGAGGAACGCGCGCTCGGCGTCGTCGAGCCGCCGGTCGAGGGCGGCCTCGAGCGCGAAGAGGTAGTGGGCCTCGGCAGCCCGCGAGCCGAGCCCGTCGAGCCGCGCCAGCGTCTGGACGCGCTGCGCCTGGAACCCCAGGATGGCGAACGCCTGGGTCGCCTCGAGCAGGAGCCCGTCGTGGAGCGGCCCCAGCTCGTTCGCGCGCTCGTAGGCGAGGGCGGTGTCAACCTCGTTCTTCTGGAGGAACCCCAGTCGTCCGCGCAACACCTCCACCCACGGGATGTCGGCCGGAGACGGGAAAGACCCCAGCGCCGCGCGGGATTCCTTCAGGGCGCCGGCCTGCATGGCGAGCTGGGCGCCCATCAGCTTGGCGACCACTCCGGGCGCACCCTCGGTGGGAGCACTCACCGCTTTCTGCCCCAGCTCCAGCGAGTACAGGTAAGGAAGGAGCGGGGCCAGGCGGACGAAGGACTCGACGGCGGCACCCGCCGGTGGGGGGGCCCTCGTCGCCTCGATCCTCTGGCGCGCTCGCACCAGGAGCAAGAACGCGGTACCCACCAGAAGAGCGCCGAAAGCCCCCAGGAAGATGGCGACGGCTACCTGACGCCGGAAGACGAGCGCCAGGACGAACGTCATCGCGGCCAGGACGAATCCGGCCACGGGAATCGCGAGAAGCTGTTTCAGGTCGTCGCTCGCCGCGGGATGCGGCGCCGCGGGCGAAGCGGGCGCGATCGCGCCCAGCTTCGGTTCCGACAGCGTTCTCGCGGAGTGGATCTTCCAGCGACCTTCCTCCTCGACGAGGTTCAGGAGGAGTGTCGCGTCGAGCCCGGATGGGTAGTCGACGCTGAAGATCACCGTGCCCGGCGGAAGCGTCGGAGCCCCGGTTCGAAGCTCCCAGCGAGCTCCGGCGGGAGGGCCGGCGCGGACCTCGAGCTCGGCGAGAGCGGCTTCTTTGCCGAGCGCGCGATAGGGCGAGCGGCGCGACAGCGCGTCCCACCAGCTGGACGGCCCCTTCGACAGATAGTCCACCGCCAGCTGCGCTCCCTGCCGCTCGGCATCCGAGAGCGGACGTGGGGCGCTGCCGGCGTGCGCGGTGAGAGGCACGAGGAACAGGAACGAGACCAACAGAAGGCCGGCGAGCCGGCCCCGGCCCCCGGGCAGAGGGCTTGACGGCCGGGGCCGGGCCAGTCGAGGTGGCGACGTCAGCTTCAAGCGAGGAGGAGATCGTATCGCGACCCGATGTCCTGCTCCTCTCTCCGCTCCCGCACCCGCTCCGGTAGCTTCTGGGCAGAACTCATCGAAAATCGTGGCTCGGAACCTCCGGCAATTTTTCCGGCACCGCTGCCGGCGCGTTGGGGAGCGTCCAGAAGCGCTCGGCTTTCACCGAAAGCGTGCCGTCCCGCTTCTGGAGCCGCCCCTCCACGACGAGGGCCGGCGAGCCGACGATGAGGCTGCGGTTCTCGCGGAAGATGTCGGGGCGGACGATGGCCTGGATGTGGCCGGTCTCGTCCTCGAGGGATAGGAAGACGAAACCCTTCGCGGTGCCGGGACGCTGCCTCACGATGACGGCGCCGGCGGTCCGCACCCGTTCTCCATCGGCGTGATCGGGGAGGTTTCCGGCCGGGACGACACCCTGGGCGTTCAGCAGCGGGCGGAAGTGGACCATCAGGTGCGGGCCGGTGGTGAGGTCGGTGCCGGCGTAGTCGGAGACCGTCTCCTCGAACGGCGTCATCTCCGGGAGCGGAGAGTCGAAAGGGGAGCCGGGCAGGGCATCGAACAGCGGCCCCGCGGGCTGCGCGGCCTCGGCCGCTTGCCAGAGCGCCGCACGCCGCGACAGCCCGAACGGCGCGAGCGCGCCGGTGCTCGCGAGGGCCACCAGCTCGTCCTCGCGGAGCGCGGCGCGGTGGGCGAGGTCTTTCGTGTCGCGATACGGGGCGCCGGCCTCGATGGCGAGCCCCGCGACCTTGCGCAACCCCTTCACGTAGCGCAGCCCCAGCCGCACCGAGCCGCGATCGGGCGGGAGGATGCGGCTCCTCTTCGCCGCCTCGCGCCGTTCCTCGGTCATCGGCTCCCACCGGCACATCCATCCCGACCGGTTCACGTCGATGGGCAAGACGGGCGTGCCGTGCCGCTCGGCGTCCTTCACCAGCGTGGCGGGGGAGTAGAAGCCCATGGGCCAGGCGTTCAGGATGCAGGCGTAGAACGAGGCGGGGTGGTGCACCTTCAGGTAGGCGCTCGCGAAGGCGATGAGCGCGAAGCTGGCGGCGTGGGATTCCGGGAAGCCGTAGAGCGCGAACGACGTGATCGACTTGACGATCTGCTCCTGCGCCGCCACGTCGATGCCGTTCCGCGTCATCCCCTCCCGAAGGCGCTTGTCGATGCTGACCATCCGCTCCTCCGAGCGCTTGAAGCCCATCGCGCGGCGCAGCTCCTCGGCCTCGCCGCCGGTGAAGCTGGCGGCCACCATGGCGATCTTCAGGAGCTGCTCCTGGAAGAGCGGCACGCCGAGCGTCCGCTTCAGGATGGGCTCGAGCGACGGGTGGAGATAGGTGACCTTCTCGCGTCCCTGCCGCCTGTCGAAGAACGGGTGGACCATGCCGCCCTGGATGGGCCCCGGCCGGATGATCGCGACCTGGACCACGATGTCGTAGAAGACCTTCGGCGCGTGGCGCGGAAGCGAGGCCATCTGCGCGCGGCTCTCCACCTGGAAGAGCCCGATGGTGTCGGCCTTGTTGAGGATCTCGTAGACGGCGGGGTCGTCGTGCGGGATGTGCGCGAGGTCGACGTTCACCCCTTCGTGGCTCTTGATCATCGGCAACATCTGCTCGATGGCGCCGAGCATCCCGAGGCCGAGGAGATCGACCTTGATGATGCCGAGGTCGGCGCAGTCGTCCTTGTCCCACTGGATGACGACGCGCCCTTCCATGGCCGCCGGCTCGAGAGGGACGACCTCGTCGAGGCGGCCCATGGCCACCACCATGCCGCCCGAGTGCTGGCCGAGGTGGCGCGGCAGGTTCTGCACGCGGAGGAAGAGGCGTCCGAAGTGGCGGATCCGGATATCGGCGGGATCGAACCCCGCGGCGAGCATCTCCTCCGCGAAGGCGTCGGGTTTTTTCGGCAAGTCGGACGGTGACGCCCCGCCGACCGATGCCGCGGCGGCGAAGCCGGAGCGGCCAGACTCAGCTGCCGCTGCCTGGGAGGTCTCGCTCGCCTCGACCGACTCCCGGAACTCGCCGAAGTTCCACTGCCCCACCTGCTTCGCCAGCTTGTCGACCTGCTCCGCGGAATAGCCCAGCGCCTTCGCCACCTCGCGCGCGGACGACCGGTCGCGATAGGTGATGACGTTCGCGGTCATGGCCGCGCCGTGCGGGCCGTACGTCTTGTAGACGTGCTGGATCACCTTCTCGCGCTGCGTGCCGGACGGCAGGTCGAGGTCGATGTCGGGCCACTCGCCCCGCTCCTCGGAGAGGAAGCGCTCGAAGAGGAGGTCCATCCGGACGGGATCGATAGCGGTGATGGAGAGGGCGTAGCAGACGGCGCTGTTCGCCGCCGATCCCCGCCCCTGCGCCAGGATCTTCTCGCGGCGGCAGAACTCCACGATGTCCCACACGATGAGGAAGTAGCCCGCGAGGTCGAGCTTCTGGATGAGCGCCAGCTCTTTCTCGATCTGCGCCTGGGCCCGCGCCGTGAGCGGCCGGAAGCGGGTGCGCGCCCCCTCCCACGTGATCTGCCGGAGGAACGAGCTGGGGGTCTCGCCCGGCGGCAGCGGCAGGGCCGGAAACGTGTAGCCGAGATCCTTCAGGGTGAAGTCGAGCCGGGCCGAGAGCTCCGCACTCCGCTCCAGGACGCCTGGCAGGTCCCCGAAGAGGACCGACATCTCCTTTGCGCTCTTCAGGTGCCGCTCGCGCTGCTGGTGGAGGAGCGCGCCGGCGGCGTCGAGCGTGGTCCGGTGGCGGATGGCCGTCAGGACGTCGAACAGCTCCTTGTCTTTCGTCTGCGCATAGCGGACGCCGTTCGTGGCGAGGAGCGGTAGCGACAGCGCCCGCGCGAGATCGATCCGCGCGAGGTTCAGGTGCTCTTCCTCCCGCAGGTGGTGGCGTTGCAGCTCCATGTGGACGCGCCCCGGAAAGAGCGCCGAGAGCCTGACGAGGGCTTTCTTCGCGGCGTCGACGCCTCCCGAGAGGAGGACCCGCGTCACGGGGCTCTCGTCGCCCCCGGTCAGGACGTGCAGCCCCTCGGTGTGCGCGGCGATCTCTTCCCAGGTGGCCGCGGCCTGCCCCTTCTCCTTGCCACGTGCCGCCGTCGTCAAGAGCCGGCAGAGGCTCTTGTAGCCCACGCGACTCTCGACGAGAAGCGTGAGCCGCGGCGCTCCAGGCGGTACGAGCCCGGGAGGCTCGGGCGGCGGCACGAGCCCGAGCGGCCCGGGAAGGGGAGCGCCGTCACCGCTCCTGCCCGCCCGGTACGAAGCGGCCCCCCGCTTGAAGCTCGTGTCGAGAGTGACCTCCGCCCCCACCAGCGCCTTGAGACTCGCCGCCTTCGCCGCCTTGTAGAAGCGCGGCGCGCCGTAGACCCCGTTCCGGTCGATGAGCGCCACCCCTGGCAGCCCGAGCGCCACCGCGCGGTCGACGAGGTCTTCCGGCAGCGACGCCCCCTCGAGAAAGGAAAACGCCGAAGCCGCACGCAGCTCGGCGTAGTCCCGAGCCCTCGTCGTCTTCGTTGACCCGCCCCGTGTGAAGGCTCGCTCCCGGAGCTTCTCCTTCCGCGCCCCGGCAGCCACGAGCTTGCCGTGGTGGAGCATGTCGCGGGTAGGAGGGCCGGAAGGCATGGGACATAGATATGGCGCTATTTGGGCGTAAAATCAAGTCATTTCATCCAGCGGTCGAACCACTCCACCGTCCGCTGGGCCCAGTCCCGGCGGTTCTTCGGCGTCTGCGGGATATGCCCTTCCCCTTCGTACACCACGAGCTCGGTGGGGACGCCCATGGTCCGCAGGCCGCGCCAGAACTCGAAAGCCTGCGGCGCCGGCACCTCGGCGTCGCGTTCCCCCTGCAGGATCAGCGTGGGAGTCTTGACGTTCTTGACGAGCTCGATGGGGCTGACCTTCCGGTAGATGGCGGGATCGTCGTAAACGGACGCGCCGAAGAACGGGATCATCCAGGTGTCGATCCGGTTCAGTCCGTAGTAGCTCTGCCAGTTGGCGATCCCGGCGCCGGAGACGACGGCGCGAAAGCGCTTCGTCTGCGTCACCGCCCACATCGCCATGAAGCCCCCGTAGCTGTGTCCCGTGAGGCCGATCCGGTCAGTCGAGATCGGTGCCGCGGCGAGCGCCGCGTCCACCGACGCCAGGATGTCCTGGAAGTCTCCGCCGCCGAAGTCCCTCACGTTTCCGCGCGTGAAGGCGGCTCCCTGGCCGAAGCTGCCGCGAGGGTTCGGGAGGAGGACGGCATACCCGGCGCCCGTGAAGGTGGCCCAGGTCCTGTCGAGGCGCGGATGGCTCGCCCAGGAGGGACCGCCGTGCACGGACACCACCATCGGGAAGCCGCCGCGAGGAGGCGTTCCGTGCGGCAGGAGAAGCCACGTCTGTCCCTCGACGTCGCCGTTCTTCCAGCGGAGCGAGCGGGCCGCGCTCCACGGCGTCCTCACCGGAGGGCCCGACGCCAGCTTCGTCCACGAGCCCACCTTGCCGGCGACGACCTCGGGGACCCGGTCGAAGCCGTGCCGCACGGCCGCGGAGACGGAGCCGTCCCGCGACAGCGAAAAGGTGAGGCGGAACGCGGGGCCGAGGTGCGCGTCGTCTTTCCAGAGCGGCGTCACGGCGCCGGTGTCGACATCCAGCGCGTTGACGGCCGTCCCGCCGCCGCTCCATTCGACGAAGACCATCCGCCGCGGACCGACGAACGCGAAATCGCTTGGGGTGGCCGTCCGACCCGGCGTGAGGTTGCGGGGCTCGCTCCCGGCCGCGGAGACGAGGAAGAGATCGCCCCCGTCGACGCCCTGGTCGCTCATCAGGCCCCCGACGAAGGCGATCGACTTCCCGTCCGGCGTGAACCGCGGGTTCGTCATCTGCATCGCCGGCGAGAGGACGAGCGACGCGGCGCCGGTCGCGGCGTCGAAGATATAGAGCTTCGCCACCCACCAGTTCGCGTCGCCGTCGCCGCGCGCCGCGACGGCCGCGAAGCTCTTTCCGTCGGGCGCCCAGTCATACTGGTAGACGAAGAGCTCGGGCGGCGACGCGGGGCGCGGCACCCCGCCCGCGGCGTCGATCACGTGGATCCGCTGCGCGTGGGTCTCGGCGTCCGCCTGGATCAAGCCGACCCGCGGCGGCGCCGGTCCGAGCGGCCCGACCGCGTCGATCCTGTCCGTGAAAAGGAAGGCTAGCCGTTTGCCGTCCTCCGACCATCGCGGCGACGAGAGCGTCCCGGTGAGGCTCGTCAGGATCCTCGCCTCTCCGCTGTCGACCTCGGCGACGGCGACCTGCGCCTGCCCGTCCTTGCCGGTCGAGAGGAAGGCGATCCGCTTCCCGTCGGGAGAGAAGGACACGGAGCCTTCGTCTGCCGCTCCATTCGGGGCAGCGGTCAGCACCTTCGGAGCTCCTCCCGGGAGGCGCTGCCACTGGATGCGGCCCCTGCCTGCGGCGCTCTCGACCCACGCGACGCGGGTGCCGTCGGGGCTCACCACGGCCTCCCGGTAGCTCGCGGCGCCGTTCAACGAGTCGTAGGCCGCGTCGATCTCGGCGCGCCGCGTCGCGAGCGCGGCCGGTTCCGTGGGGGCGAGGAGGGTGAGCGCGAGCGAGAGAGTGGCGAGCATGGTCACCTCGGGAACGGAGATTACGCCGACCGGGCGTGGCGAAGGGCTCGCGCACGGAGGGGCATCTTCAGCTGACGGGCGAATCGGTTACTGTTGCCCTATGAGATGGAACAAAGGTGGCGGCCCAAGCGAGGACCTCGAGGATCGGCGCGGCCAGGGCGCGGGGGGCGGAGGTGGGTTCGGGGGCGGCGGGATGCGGCTCGGGCTGGGCGGTTTCGTCATCCTCGCCATCCTCTCGATCGTCTTCAAGAAGAACTTCTTCGCCCTGGTGGGAGGCGGTGACGCCGGGCCGTCGGCGGGGACGGCGAGCGGACCGCGGCAGCCCGGTCCCCGGTCTGCCGACCCGGCCGAGGAGGAGCGGGTGAAGTTCGTCTCCTTCGTCCTCGACGACTCGCAGGCCACCTGGACGAAGCTGATGCCGGAGTACCGCCGCGCGAAGCTCGTCCTCTTCACGGATGCCGTCAACTCCGCCTGCGGCTTCGCGCGGTCGGCCACCGGGCCGTTCTACTGCCCCGGCGACCAGAAGGTCTACATCGACCTCGGCTTCTACGACGACCTGAAGAGCCGGTTCGGCGCCCCGGGAGACTTCGCGCAGGCGTACGTCATCACCCACGAGATCGGCCATCACGTCCAGAACCTCCTCGGGATCGACCAGCAGATGAGGCGCCAGGTGCAGGCCCGGCCCGACCTCGAGAACGCGCTCTCCGTCCGCCTCGAGCTGCAGGCCGATTGCTTCGCCGGCGTCTGGGGGAATTCCACGAAGAGCCGCGGCATCCTCGAGAGCGGCGACCTGGAGTCGGGCCTGAACGCCGCCGCGGCCATCGGCGACGATCGCCTGCAGAAGCAGTCCTCGGGCCGGGTGAGCCCGGAGTCGTTCACGCACGGCTCATCGGCCCAGCGGGTGAGGTGGTTCAAGCGCGGGTTCGACACCGGCGCGCCGAAGGAGTGCGATACCTTCAAGGCGCGGGACCTGTAGCGGGCGTCGACCGCCGCGAGAGACTTCGCTCGGCCGTACGCCATGGCCTCTCCTTCGCCCTGAGCCTGTACGTATAATCTGAGTGAAAGGATACGTACATGAAGCTCACCCTCAACGTCGACGACGAGGTCATCCAGAAGGCGAAGCAGTGGGCCGCGAAGGAAGGGACCTCGGTGTCGAGGCTCGTGGAGGGCTTCCTCCGCGATGTGACGGAGCCCGAGGAAGGGAGAGCGACTCCGGTCCTGCGCCGCCTTCGCGGCTGCCTGCGCGGCGGAGACCCCCAGGCGCATCGTCGCCACCTCGCGATGAAGTACCAGTGACGTCGGTCCTTCTGGACGTCAACGTCGTGCTGGACGTCCTGCTCGACCGAGAGCCCCACGTCGAAGCCGCCGCCGCGCTCTGGGAGGCCGTGGAGGGCGGACACGTGAAGGGGTATCTGCCGGCTCACGGCGTCACCACGATCCACTACCTCATCCGTCGCGAACGCGGCCCCGCCTTCACGGCTCGAGCGGTCACCGATCTCCTTCGGGTCTTCATCGTGGCGCCGGTGGATGGAGATGTACTGCGTGTTGCCGTCGGCCTGGGGATGAAGGACTTCGAAGACGCGGTCTGTGCTCAGTCCGCTGCGGCCGTCGGTTGCGAGTTCCTCGTGACGCGCGATCCGGCTGGCTTCAAAGGCTCGCCGGTACCGATTCTCTCCCCGGGTGAGGCGGTGGCACGCCTGCGCGTACGGCCGCCGCGCGCCTAGCTCGTTCGGAGTGCTGACGTCCTTATCTTTGGCCAGAGAGGAAGAGGCTCGACGAGGTGGCGGCATCTCCGATGCGCACGAACCTCAGCGTCTGACTCGCTTTCGCGCGCACCAGCCGACAAACAGCCCGCGCCGGCAACGTCCCGATCTTCGGATAGCCGCCCGTGGTGGGGCCCTCGTTCAGAAGCACGATCGGCTGACCGGCGTGCGTGATCTGGATGGAGCCGACGAGCGTTCCCTCGGACGGCAGCTCCTCCGTTGAAAGCCGCGTCAACGGAGGACCGCCGAGGCGAAAGCCGGTCCGGTTCGACTCCGGGAGAATCGTGTACGGCGCACGGTAGAACGTCTCCACGGCGTCGCGTGAGAAGAGCGCTTCGTGAGGCCCGGGGAGCACCTGCAGGGAGATCTCCGGATCGGACGATCCGAACAGGTCAGCGGGCAGCGGTAGATCGCCTCTCTCCCCGCGTTCGGGAAGGAGCGTCAGTCGATCGCCCTTCTGGAGTCGGCGACCAAAGACGCCTCCGAAGCGGGCGGTCAGACAGGTGCTCCGGCTTCCGAGGACTGTCGGGACGTCCACTCCGCCGCTGATCGCCACCACGGCGCGGGACGCGCCCGAGAGGCTCTTCAGCTCGACCTCGTCGCCGTCGGAAAGCTCGAGGATGGGCTGACGCGAGAAGCGGCCGCCCAGGACGGCCAGCGTGACGTCGCCCTCGGCGACGAGGCGCGGGCCGGTGAACCAGATCTCGAGGCCCGCTTCACCGTCGTCGTTCCCGACCAGCCGGTTCGCGGCGCGGAGCGCCTCGGGGTCGAGCGCGCCGGCACGGGGGACGCCCCACGCTGCGAGGCCAGGGCGGCCGAGGTCCTGTACGGTCGTCAACAGGCCCGGCGAGAGGACACGCAGCGCGCGGGTCATGCGAGCTGGAAGCGGACGGTGTCGCCGGGCGACAGCGTCGCGGGGGGCGTGGCATCGGCGTCGAAGAGGACGAAGCGCGTGGTGCCGATGAGGTTCCACCCGCCGGGCATGGCGCTGGGATAGATGCCGGCGTATCCGGCCGCCAGTGCGACGCTCCCGGTCGGGACCGCGACGCGCGGCGACGGGCGGCGAGCGAGGCGAAGCTCGGGTGGCAAGCCGTAGAGATAGGGAAAGCCGGGCGAGAAGCCGAGGAAGCCGACGACGAACGGGATGCGCGTGAACGTCCCCCAGAGGTCGGCCTCTCGTAGCCCGCAGGTCGAGAGGACGTCGGGCAGGTCCAGGCCGTCGGGCGTCACGACGACAAGGTGCTCACGCCCGGCGCTCGCCTCGGGCGCGGCGTCCTGAAGGTCCTCCAGCGCCGCCGCGTCGAACGACTCGTCGCCCGTCACGAGGAGCGACCGCGCGGCCGGCACCGCGTCGACGAGTCCCAGGGGAGCGCTCTCCTCGAGTCGGCGGCGGGCCGCGCGGGCGCGGGCGTTCGCCGTCTCCTCCTCGGCGTCATCCCACTCGAGGAGCCAGGCCCGCTCGCCGACCTTCTTCACGCTCGTCGCTTCGTCAGGAAGTAGACGGGAAGGCCCGAGAGGACGATGAGGAGGCCAGGTCCGTTCGTCTTCGGGCTGCCGATGAGCAGCAGCGCCGCGAGGGCCGTGGCTGGAATCGCGTAGAGCCAGGGCGTGAGCGGATAGCCCCACGTCCTGTAGCCGCGCGGCAGGTCGGGCTCCTTGCGGCGGAGGGCGGGAACCGCCAGCACGAGGAGGATCGACAGGATCAGCTCGGCGGAGAGGACGTAGCGGATCAGCTCGCTGTAGCCGCCCGACAG
>Ga0154020_10006330_pt1 | contig 13864 bp, 10 predicted proteins | sample Klosneuvirus_201_FD_109709 | JGI IMG/M metagenome (GOLD analysis project Ga0154020, IMG submission 109709) | Active sludge microbial communities from wastewater, Klosterneuburg, Austria - Klosneuvirus_20160825_MG | ecosystem: Engineered > WWTP > Aerobic digester > Activated sludge | place... | reverse complement strand
TGGCCGAGGCAGAACGAACGCTCAACGAGATGGCGCAGCTCGCTCACGAACTGAGGGTATCGCCGGAAAACCTGGGAGCCACAGCGCTGGCGTCAGCTCGGGCGAGACAGGAAGTGGCCGAGCGTGCAGTCGCAGCCAATCGGTCACCAAACTTGTTTCGTGGGTGGCGCCCCGAGGAATTGACCAGTTTGTGTCGCGCGGCGCTGCTGCAGTTGCTGGCGGAGCGGCAACCGGTCGCCTTCAAGGCCATGCGCGCCGGAAATGCGGCACTACTGGAGGCGCTCTCGCAAGGCACCGCGGGAACCGGGTCGCTGAATTGGCGTGACGCAATCCTGCCTTGAAGCGATATCGCGCAACCGCGCGCATGAGTACGATCGGCTCGCCCTATGGGCCGCGATGAGTCAAGCCATCCGGAGCACGCCGCTGCATGAACGCCGAAACCGCCTACCTATTCAGGCATGCGTTGCTTCGCGACGCCGCGTATCAGATGCAATTGCCCAGTGATCGCGCCCGCCTGCATTCGCTGGCTCTAAGCTTGATTGAGGACATGGTAGGCAGTGTGCCGGTTTTTGAGCAGGATCCCTTTGCGGAAGGTCGCAAACCCCATCCCTGCGACAGCTTCGCCGAGGAGCTTGCGTCACACGCGGCGGCAGCGGCAGTTCTTGGCGATGATAACGAAGCGTTCTTTCGCTCGCGTGAGGCTGTCTATCTATGGCGCGGCGCGATTCACCATCGCTCGCGACAACGCCTGGCTGCCGCAAAGACGGTTTTCGCCACCGTAGCCGCTCACGCCTGCACGCCGCCCGTGATCAGGGCCTCGGCCAACAGCCGCGCCGGTTATGCCGCCTGGCACACGGGCAACCTGGATGAAGCCAGAGCCTATTTCGGCCGCGCTCTCGAAATGACGCAAGAACTTGCCCTCGCTGACCCGCAATGCGTTGTGCTCATGGACCTGGCCGGCGTTCTTACGAATCAAGGTCGTTTTGATGAAGCGGAGTCCCTGTTGAAACGCGCAGCAGCGATTGCCGAAGCCAGACAGGATACGACGCTCAGAGTCGATGTCCTCGTGTCGCTTGGGATTCTTCTGCGACACAGGAACAGGATAGAGGACTCGATCAGCCACCATCGTCAGGCCCTTGCGCTCGCAGAACGCGAGGGCTCGGCCCGCCTTCAGTCATTGGCGCTGTCCAATTTGGGCGCATCTTATGGATGCGCGGGCAGGTTCCTTGAAGCCAAATCGTCAATTGAGCGGTCTCAGGCAATGGAAGGGGCGCGAATCGACCCCAGGGATTACGCGATTCGCCTGTCAAATCTTGCGGACATCCACCATGCGTTGGGACAGCACGATATGGCCGAACAGATGTTGCGCGAGTCGCTCAAAATCGCCGTCTCCCACGGTGCACGTCCCGCCATAGCGCTTCGCACCTACAATCTGGCAAACGTGCTGGCCGCGCTTGGCAGGCACCGCGAAGCCCAGGAAGCAGCAACGAACTGCCACGCCATTGCCTTGGAGACAGGCGATCGGAAACTAGTTGAGTTGGTTTCAAAACTCGTGCAGAGATTGGCGGCCCAATCGCCGAAGCGCTGAGTTTCATCGCACCAATGAAAGAGCGCGGCATTGGCCGCGCTCTTGAATTCAAACACACAGGACCATTACTTTCCGCCTGCCTTCTCGTAGTTCTTGGCCGCGAAATCCCAGTTGGCGAGGCTGGCCAGGAATGTGTCAAGGAACTTGGCGCGGGCGTTGCGGTAATCAATGTAATAGGCGTGTTCCCATACGTCGCAGGTGATGATCGGCGTCGCGCCGGCCTTGAGCGGGCACTCGGCGTTGGGCGACTTCGTGACCTCGAGTTTGCCATTCTTGAGCACCAGCCACGCCCAGCCGCTGCCGAACTGCGTCATGCCCGCTTCGTGGAACTTCTTCTTGAAGTCGTCGAAACTGCCAAAGTCGCGCTTGATCGCATCGGCCAGCTTGCCGCTCGGTACGCCGCCGCCTCCGGCCTTGAGGCAGTTCCAGTAGAAGGTGTGGTTCCACACCTGCGCCGCTTGATTGAACAGCGGGCCTTCAGCCGTTTTGATCAGGTCTTCGAGGCTCTTGCTGCCCTCGGGCTTGCCGGCCGTGATCTCATTCAGCTTGTCCACGTAAGCTTTGAGGTGCTTGCCCCAGTGGTAATCAAAATGCTCCGCGGAAAGGTGTGGCACCAGCGCATCTTTGGCGTAGGGCAACGGCGCGTGTTCAAAAGGCATGGGTTCCTCCGGAAAGTTTAGAGAAAGAAGGCCGGGTCGACGACGCGGCATTTATAAAGAAACTCCTTTCTAAAAGCAAGTTCGAAAAATAGTTCCGGTTCGAATGAACTTGTTCGTCAAACTAACGTTGGATAAATAGTTGTGGGAAGGCGAAGGATAGTCCTCTGGCGTAACGCTTCACGATTTCGATAAATTATCAGGGGGCGAGTTTGACGTCCTTGGCCTGTGGTGTAGTATAATGGTGGAAACCGGCTGGGCACTGTGTCGCGATCCCATGGGGGAGCGCGTTCTTGGAACTTAAAGGAGCAATCGATGCGAACGCTTTCTTCAACGGTATTGACGCTGGCCATTGTGAGCCTGGCGTTTGTTACCGCGCAGAAGCTGCAGGCCGGCTGATGACCGAAGGGCGGACAAGGTGCGTCCCGTGTGGACAAGCCGCAAACGAAGCGAGTTGGCACGCCAGCCCAGCCTGCGACTCCCATTGCGTGGGAGAAGCCGGACAGCTCAGCGCTTGAAAATGCCCAGAACGGCGACAAGCCGGTGGTCATTTTCTTCCCCGGCGAGGCCGCTGACCAGAATTCGGACAGCTATCTCTCCGACCCGGCCGTGAAGGCCTTGGTCAACGACAAAGCTATTTTCGTCCGTGTTGCTTACACCAGCGACCGCGAGAGGGCCCCGTCGGCTTCCCCAGTTCCGACGTGCAAGTTGACGGGCGAAAACCCCACGCGCGATTACGGCGTGCGGACTTACCCCACGTTCATCATCGCGGACAAGTTCGGTAACGAGTGCAACCGCATTGAGTCCAAGAAGCCGACGGCCAAAGAGTTTGAAGCTTTCTTCGAAAAAGTTGCTTCCAAAATGGAAGACAACAGCAAGAAGCTTCAGAAGAACCTGGACGCCGCGAACAAGGCTTGGACGGGCAAGGATCGCAAGAATGCCCTGGCCAGTGTGATGCGCAGCTTCAAGGAAGGCTTGGTTGGCTATGATCCCGTTGAGCCCACCGTGCGCCTCTACAACGAGCTGCTCGAAGATGCCCGCAGCGAAATCAGCCGCCTCGCTGAAGCCAACGACATCAAGGGTCTAAAGGCCCTCAAGGCCCAGCTCAAGGGCACCGATGCCGAGAAAGACGTGAACGAGGCCATGGCAGGCCCCGCCAAGACCAGCAAGTAAACTGATCAACCTGAAAAGCGCGGCTTAGGCCGCGCTTTTCTTTTTTTTCCACGCCAGGCAAGCCCATCGGCGGAGGAAGCGCTCAAAATTCAGGACCCAATCGGTTTGACCTTCAGCCCAGATGAGGTAGGATGGAGGTGGTAACCAACGTGATTGTGGTAGGTTTGCATCCTATTTTGCTACTTGGTATCCAATGGCAACGGTGTTGCCATCGATCGGGACACAAGCATATCTAGTGTACGACCAGCACCCAAAAGTACTCAAGCTCGTAACATGTTTACTGGCAACAGTTTGTAGATTGCGCTTGAATCTTGAACATTGGCGGATTCTTTGAACCCTCTGACGCGGCATCCGTTGGAACAAGTAATACACAAATCGTTTTAGGCTCGTAATTTGCTACGGAAAAACGGGATGTTCTTGTTCCGCACTCAGGGTACTGGGCCCTAATCGGAGAAACGCATGACAGGTATGATCAGGACAGTCGGGCTCGCTGTGGCTTCCTTTGCGATGCTCGGCATTTCGGCTCAAGCTCTCAACGCCGGCTGATGCCCCGCCCCAGGCGGCGGTGGATCCGCTGGCACAGGTGGTACGGGCGCGCCAAGTGGTGGCGGCGCTGAACGTGTTGACAAGCCTCAACAGGCCAGGAAGCGCGTAGTGGGCGCTCCGGCGCCGGTCGAATCTCCCACGTTCCAACGTCCGGGATCGGACGTCTTGGAGAACGCGGCAAACGGTCAACAGCCGATTTTCATCTTCTTCCCCGGCGAAAAGGACGACCCCAACACCTACTTTGGCGGGGCCGATTACAAGGCGCTTGAGGGCAAGGCCCAGTTTGTGACGGTGCCTTACAACTCCGACCGCGAGCCTTCGCCCGCAACCGAGGAATCTCTGGTTCCGACATGCAAGCTCCTGTCGGATAACCCCTCGCGCGACTACGGCATCAAGATGTACCCGGCCTTCATCATCGCCGACAGCTACGGCAACTCCATCCTGCTCCTCAGTGGAAGGAAGCCCGCGGCCAAGGATCTGGAGTCAGCCTTTGAAAAGGTTGGCGCCAAGATGGAGGACAACTCCAAGAAGCTGCAGAAGCGCCTCGACAACGCCAAGAAGTCCTGGGAAGCCAAGGACTCCACCAAGGCGATGAACGAGATCCGCGGCAATTTCAAGGACGGCCTCGTGGGATATGACGCGCAGAACGAGACCATCCGCGTTTACCACGAAGTTATCGAAGCCGCGCGCGCTCAAGTTGAAAGCCTGAAGGCCGACGGCTCGGCGGAAGCGATGAAGTCTTTGAAGGCGATGAAGAACACGTTCAAGGACACAGAGCTCGAGAAGTCCATCACCGAAGCCCTCAAGGGCACTAAGTAATCCACCCGTCCATGGGGCCATTCTTGGCCCCATGGACGGACTCCATTAACACGGGAGTTTCACCATGACAAAGTTCAACATCGTACTCGTCGCGCTGGTGACGGTGCTCCTGTCCAGCGCGGCTTGGGGCCAGTGAGGCGGCGGCGGTGGCGGCTGAGGTGGCGGCGGCGGCGCCGGTGGCGCCGGAGTGGGAGCGGGTGGTGGTGCGGGGCCAATTGGGCCCGGTGGTGGTGGCGGCGGAGGTCGTGGCGCCCTGAAGGCCGATGGGATTATCGGCTGGGAGCCCTCGACGCCCAAGACGCTCGAGAAGGCGGCAACAGACAGCAAGCCGATCTTGATTTACTTTCCGGGCGAGGGACCTGAGTACAACTACGATGGCTACTTCTACGGAAAGGATCTGAAGGACCTTGCGGACAAGAAGGCCGTGTTCATTCGCGTGGCTTACACAAGCGACCGCGCACCGGTCCCGTACTCGGAGCAGAGTCCGATTCCGTTGAACAAGATCGCCGGCGACAACCCATCGCGCGACTACGGAATCAAGACTTACCCGACGTTCATTGTCGCAGATCAGAACGGCAACCCGCATTTCCGGATCGAGGGCAAGAAGCCTTCGGCCAAAGATCTGGAAGCGTATTTTGACAAGGTTCCCGAAGCCGCAACCAAGGCCAACGAGAAGCTTCAGAAGAATCTCGACGAAGCCAAAAAGCTGTGGGAGAAGAAGGACAGCAAGGGTGCCGTTGCCATGCTGCTCAAGAATTTCAAGGATGGCGCGGTAGGCCTCGCGGCCGCCGAGGGCGGCATCAAGCTGTACCGTGAGTTGCTCGAGAATGCCCGGGCCAAGCTCAAGGACATCGGCGACAAGAGCAAGGCAGACAACGTCAAGAAACTCAAGGCTATGCAGCGCGAGTGGGGCAAAGGCACCGAGATCTACTACGAGATCGAGGACATCCTGAAGTCCTAGTTGAAGCTACTTCCAAAGCGGCCGGCCTTGCGCCGGCCGTTCTCATTTTCTGGCCAGCGCCTGCTTGATTGAACTCCTGAAGACCCACTTCCACAGCGGGTAACTGAAACCCACGAACACGGCGAACGTTCCAAGCGGCCGCGCCAACCAGTAGGGCACTTGTGCCACCGTCACCAAAAGGTGAAACGCAACCCCATTGAGTGCGAGCGTGGCAAGTTCAACAATCGCAAATCCAGCCAGTTGCCGGCCCAGATGGCCGCGCGCGGCTTGAAACACCAGGTGCCGGCAACCAATGAACTGCACAATCGCGCCCACACACAGTGCAGGCACATTGGCCGTGGTTTCATGCAAGTGAGCGAACTCGACCAGCAGCGCCAGCGCTGCGAAGTCCGCCACCGATGCCACGCCCCCCACCAGCAGGCTCTTGGCAAAGCGCCACAGACGCCCGAGTCTGGTCGCGGGTTGCACCGGCGTTTCGACGCTGACTTCCTTGCCCATACTTCAGATTCAAGCGGCGTTACAGGTTCATGCCCGATAATTCCGATGTAAACTCCTGGCGTGCCCGAAAAAACCACAACTCCGTCTTTGCGCGACCTGCCCAAGGTTGACGCTCTGCTTTTGACCACCGATTTTGAGGCGCTGGCACAACGCTACGGCCGCACAGCCGTGGCCGAAGAAACCAGGGCGGCACTCGATGCCCTGCGCCAGCGCCTGCGCGCCAGCAATGGCGTCAACAGCTCAGAGATTTCGCCCCACGGTCTTGCTCTGCGCGTGCGCGAGGCGCTGGAAAAACTCTTCGCGCCGCGCCAATGCCGCGTCATCAACGCCACGGGCGTGATCCTGCATACCTCGCTGGGCCGCGCGCCGCTCGCGCCGGCCGCCGTCGAGCAAGCCGTGCGCGAGGCTTCAGGCTATTCGCTGCTCGAACTCGATCGCGAAAGCGGCAAGCGTAGCGATCGCGACAAGCTCGTGAACGAATTGATCTGCCGCGTGACCGGTGCGCAGGCCGCCACCGTCGTGAACAATAATGCCGCAGCCACGATGATCATTCTCAACTCTCTGGCCGACGGCAAAGAAGTCATCTGCTCGCGCGCGCACATGGTTGAAATCGGCGGCAGCTACCGCATGCCAGACGTCATGCGCAAAGCGGGTTGCAAGCTCGTCGAGATCGGCTGCACCAATAAAACACACCTGCGCGATTACGAAGAAGCCATCACGCCGCAGACTTCGCTGCTGCTCAAAGTGCACACCAGCAATTACGCCGTCGTCGGCTTCACGGAAGAAGCCTCGCTGCCCGATTTGATGGCGCTTGGGCGCAAGCGCAACGTGCCTGTGTTCTATGATCTGGGTTCGGGCTCGCTCGTGGATCTCGCAAAATACGGCATCGCGCGCGAGCCCAGCGTGCCCGAATTGCTCAAGCACGACCTCGACGTGCTCTGCATCTCCGGTGACAAGCTTCTGGGCGGCCCGCAGGCCGGCATCATCCTGGGAAAGCCGGAGTTCATCCAGCGCGTGAAGAAGAATGCGCTCTTTCGCATGGTGCGCTGCGACAAATTCACGCTCTCGCTGCTTGAAGCCACGCTCAAGCTCTATCTCGACGAAGACTCGGCCGTCAAGCGAGTACCGACGCTCGCGGCGATCACGCGCGACCCGAGCGAGGTCAAGCTCAGCGCCGAGCGCATCCGTGCTTCGCTCAAGAAGGCAGGTCTTGACGTGTCAACGGCCAGCGCCACAAGCCAGGTTGGCGGTGGCAGCACACCCGGCGAGTTCCTGCCCACGACAGTGATCGCATGGCGCGGCCCCTTCAAGTCTGTCGATGACGTCGCGCGCCGCCTGCGACTGGGCACACCTTGCGTGTTTGCACGCATCGAGGACAACGCCCTGCTCTTTGACCCCCGCTCGCTGCTGCCCGGCCAGGAAGAAGAACTGGTCGCGGCCATTACCGCGATCAAGGCGTGAGCGACAGCCTCACCATCCTGCTGCTGACCAAGAATGAAGCCGGCAACATCGGCCCGCTGATCCAGTCTTTGAAAGCGGCGCTGGTTGAGGCTGCACCCGTAATCCACGTTATCGACGCCAGCACGGACTCAACTCCTGTAGAAGCCAAAGCTGCGGGCGCAAGCGTGATCGCCGACAAATCCCCCTACGGCACAGCCCTGCCGCGCGGCTTGCGCGAAGCGCAGACTGAATGGGTGCTGGTGCTCGACGCCGACGGCAGCCACCTGGCAAGCGACGCGCGTAAGATCTGGGATGCGCGTGAGGGCGCTGATCTTGTCGTGGGTTCGCGCTTTGCCGCGGGAGCCGGTAAGAGCGCGCAAGGCGCCTTTCGCGCCTGGCTCTCACGCCGCTTGGCAGGCCTATTTGCGGCCTTCGCGCGCTTGCCCGCGCGCGACGTGAGCTCAGGTTTCAGGCTCTATCGCCGGGCGCTGTTCGCCGATGCAAAACCCGCCGCCCAGTTCTTCAACGTGCAGCCCGAGCTGCTGGCTCACGCAGCAAACAAAGGCGCGCGCGTCAAGGAAATCGGCATCACCTATGCGCCAAGGGGACAGGGCCAAAGCAAAGCGCGCGTGTTGAAGTATGGCTGGGCTTTTCTGAAGAGCATGTGGCGCATCAGGCGCATGTTGCGCCGGTGAAACTCCCCAAGAAATCGCTATAACGTTTCCGGGAGCGGATGCATTCCTGGTGGATGCCCTGGTCTTCAAAACCATGGTGGGGCGCGAGTCCCAGGTCGGTTCGATTCCGATGCGCTCCCGCCACCTGTTTCAGTACTCACGATTGAAGTCATCCTGCGACGCGCTGTTCGCTGCCGCAGCAAGAGCAACAGCCCAGCCACCAGCATCAAGAGCATTCCACCGCGCTCCGAAGTGCTGCAACCAGATTCATCCTCGTCGCCATTCACCTTCAGCGAGAACTCACGCAGGGCATAAGCCCCATTCACATCCGTCATGCGCACCACGAATGTAAACGTCCCAGATTGCGACGGTTTGCCGCTCAATGATCCCGCCGCCGACAGCGTCACGCCACTTGGCAACGTCCCGGAATCCAGCGACCACACGTAAGGTGCTGTGCCGCTCGTTCCTGCAAGCGTCTGCGCGTAGTCTTTGCCCGTTTGGCCCGTGGGCAGCGAGCTTGTTGTAATCACCGGCGCGGCTGGGCCGCTGACGTTGATCGTCACGGTTGCGCTCGCCATCGACCCTTCGTCGTCGGTCACGTCCAGGCGAACGTCGTAGGTTCCCGGCGTGACGAAGTGATGCGTTGGCGTGCTTGCCGTTGAAACGTTGCTGCCGCTGATCGGATCGTCGAAGCGCCAGAATAAAAACACGTTGCCGCCGTCGGGATCAGCGCTGCCTGTCGATCCAAACGTGACGTCCTGCCCTGGCAGGATGCTCAACGCGCTGGCCGAAATCGCTGCCGTGGGTGCTTGCCCCTGTGTTTGCACCCGCACCCAGTGCCGCGCTACCGCCTGCGCGCCAAGATTGTCTGTGACGGTCAGCGTAACCGGATAAACGCCTGCCGCAAAAGTGTGAGAAGCACTCGCGGTATTCGCCGTGGAGCCATCCCCGAAATCCCAGAGCCACGAAGCAATCGTCCCGTCGGGATCGCTTGAAGCCGCGCCGCTGAAATTGGCCGTACCCGGCGCGTTGAGTGTGTCGAGATCAACTTCCAAACGCGCCATTGGCGGTTGATTCGCCCCCGGAGCGGACAGCGCAAACGTCAAGCGCGAGTTGGCGGCAATCGTGTTGGGTGCAGCCGCGCGATCGCGCACGTTGTTCACGGTTAACGTGTAGGCGGTGTTCGTCGCGAGCGCGCTCGTGCTCAACAGAACTGTGCGCGCGTCGCTTTGCAGGGCAGCCGCACTGATCGTCGCGCCGCCGCCGAGCGCGTAATTCGCAGGGTTCTCCGCACCGTTGGCGCCGCTGCCTGCTTGAACTGGCTCAGAGAAAGTCACACGCACCAGCGCCGTCGAAAGCGCGTCGGCGACTGTCAACGTCGGCGGCGCGGCATCAACAGCCTTGCGCAGGTTAAACAGGTCCAGGCGCGCGCCCATGCTTTGCACGAAATAGCCGCGGCACTCGTCGAAGGTCACGTCGATGACGGTGTTGCCCGCGATGCTGCCCTGGGCATAGGCCATGAGCGGATGGTTCAGCGCGCCGCTGCCGGTTTCGCCGCCACAACCCGTCACGATGTAAATCGTGCCGTCCTGCGTCGCGACCTTGGTGTAGTCGTTCAGACTGGCTTGCAGCGCGGTATGGTTCATCAGAAGATAGCTGCGCTCGTAAACGTGACTGTGGCCAGTGAGCACAAAATCCACGCCGCGCGCTTCCATCACCGGGTTGAGATTGTTGCGCATCCACGCAAGCTGCGCCTCGGCGTCGGAGTCGTGCGTGCCCTTGCTGTAGGGCGGATGATGGAAGTACACGAATTTCCAGCGCGCGCCGTTGGCGTTGGCGGCATCGAGATCGGACGTGAGCCAGGCGAGCATAGCGTTGCGAGCAGCGCTGCCCGCAAAATACGTAACCTGCGAATCGAGGCAGACAAAATGCGCGCTGCCGTAATCAAACGAGTAATACAGCTCCGAGCCGCTGTCTGTGGGCAGCACAAACGCATCGCGGTAGGGCTCGCCGTTTTGCGTAGCCGCGTCGTGATTGCCCATGGCGGGCCAGATCACCATGTTGCGGAGCAGCGGCGCGTAGGGCGTGAAGAATCTCGGGTTGTAGTTCGCGGCCTCGCCTTTGGGGTAAATCAAATCGCCAATGCCCAGGCCAAATGCCGGGCGCGGAGCAAGCGCGTTCATCTGCGAAGCAACGGCGCCCTGGTTGGCGTCGCCCGTGCCCGAATCGCCCCACGCCAAGAACGTGAACGGCTTGCGGCTTTGAATCGGCGGATAGGTGTCGAAATAGCAATCGGCGCCGGTCGCGACCACGAGGCCATCGGCCTCGATTTCATAGAAATAGCGCGTATCAGGACGCAGCGCGTCGAGCGGCACAATGTGAACGCGGGCGGCTTCGAGCGACTGCACGTTCTCCCAGTTCGGGTGTGGCAACGTCCCCCACCGCAGCACGCAGGGTGCACTCACGTCGAGATTCCACACCAGCGTCATCGTGCTCTGGCCCGCAGCCTGCAAGTACGGGCCGCGCGTGAGCGAGGCGCTGCCCGCCGCCGAAAAGCGCGGCGCAAACGCCAGCAGGGCGAGCAACAGAAGCGGCACACACCGCAGGACATACTTCATGGCGCTCTATTGTAGCAGTCAGGTCGTAACGCGGCTGATTTTGAGCAGACGGGAGAGGCGGTCAATCACGACTGTGAGCGCGATGATGACAACCAGGTTCGTCGCCGCTTTGTGGTACTGGAAGTGCTCGAAATTGAAGGAAAACACAAAGCCAAGGCCCGCGCTGCCAATGATGCCGAGCACCACACCCGCACGCACGTTGCTCTCGAACTGGAAAAACGAATAAGTCATCCAGTCGCGCCACGAAAGCGGCACCGCGGCGTAGCTGTAGGTCGCCAGCCTTGAGCCGCCAAACGACTGCTCAAAGCGCCGATACGGAATGTTATCCACGGTTTCACTGAACACGCGCGCCAGCAACCCCAGCGTGTGCAGCGCCATGGCGGCAGCACCCGCCACCACGCCCATGCCGAAAAACGCCACAAAGAACATGGCCCACATGACTTCCGGGATGCCGCGCGAAACGAGCGCGACGATGCGTGAAGCCACGACCGAGAACCAGCGCAATGCGCGTGACAGCATCGAGGGTGACTCGCCCGTGAAGTGCTGCGGCTCTATCTGGAAAGCCACGGAGTGCAGGAACGCCAACACCATCGCGAGCAACACACCCACAATCGTGCCGACAAGCGCCATGGCCACGGGAATCGTTGCACTCTTGAGGCTGATGGGCAGCGAGCCCTGCTCGATCTTGGTCGCGCGGTAAAAGGGCGTGGTGTGGGCGAAATCGACGACCGTATTGCGGCGTTTGCGATAGGGCGCGGTCTCGGGCCACTTGCGCGAATCGGCGTAAGACTCCCACTCGATCGCGCCGATGTCGGCCTCGTTCTTGGCAATCAGCAGGATCGTCTCTTTGTCGCTCGTGGAGACTACGACCTTGCTGAAGACCTGATCGAGCGGCTTGCCCGCGAGTTTTTCAAGGTAGGCGCGAGGCCCTTCGTGGGCGGGCTCGCGGCCAGCCGGCCCGAGCACTAGTCGCTTGCCGCGAACACCTTCAAGAAACTTCGCGGCATCGTCCTCGCGTGAGGGCCAGTCCTTGGCCATACCCATGAAATGGGTCTGCACCAGCGCACCTTCGCGATCGATGGTCCAGCCCAGCTCGGGCTCAAGCAGTTCTTTGAAATAGGCCATGTGCTTCCAGCCTTCGGGCTTGAACAGGCCCGAAAGCCGCTGCAACTGCGGCTCGTTGACCGTCAGCGGGTGCGGCTGGAGCTGGTACCAGGCCGACCAGAGAACGAGTGTGAGCACGGTGCCCGCCGCGGCCCATTTTCCCGCAAGCTGCGAGACGAGCGACTGGTTGCGGATCGCGCGCGGGTGATTGGGGTCCGTGCGCAACTGGCGCCGGATGAAATTCGCCAACAGGTCCACAGCAAGCGTGAGCGCCAGCGTGAAAATCACCATCGTGGCCACACGATTGTATTCGTCATAACCCAGGCGCAGCATGATTTCCGCACCCACGCCGCCGCCGCCAACGGCGCCGATAACAGCCGCGTTGCGCACGGCGCATTCGGCGCGCATCAGCGTGTATGAAAGCATGCTGCGCGACGCCAGCGGCCTGATGCCATACATGAATGTGTGAATGCGCGTGCCGCCCGCGGCGCGAACGTTTTCATATTTCTGCGGGTCAATGCTGTCCCAGATCTCGCTGAAAATCTTTCCCAGGATGCCCGTGACAGAGACCGCCAGCGCAATCATGCCCGTCATCGGGCCGATGCCCAGCAGCGGTACGAGCATCACCGCCCAGGCGAAGTCCGGCACCGCGCGCAGCACGTCGAGCACCAGGCGGCAGGTCGAGCACACCAGCGCTGCCGGGCTACGCAGCGGAAACCAGCGCAGCCATGGACCGGCGCGCTCTTCACCCACGCACACCGAACGCGCGGCTCCCAGCGCCAGCAGGTATCCAAGCACCACGCCAATAGCTGTGCCGAGAATCGCGGTCGAAAGCGTCTGCCAGACCAATTCCCAGGCACGGTCAATGAATTCTGCGCTCACATCGGGATTGCCAAATGCGGCCAGGAACAGGCTCAGACGCTCCATGCCGCGCTCGAACCGCGCGGCATCGGTGAAGCTGGAGACATCCCAGACGCGGGAGTCAAAGGTCCAGAGACTGCCCTCGTCCAGATCGACAGAGAAGAACGCGATGTAAAGTGAAAGCAGCACTCCGACCCACGCCAGATAACTCCAAAGCGGGCGGCGCTGGGCGTAACGTGTAAGCTCAGGCGAGGGGCGGCTCATGGCGCCCCTTCGAGTTCGACTTGATCGAGGTGCAGGGCGCGGTATTCGGCGCCGTAAAGCTCTGCAAGCATCTTGCGGCTGAGGCCCGATGGCGCGCCGTCATAGAACACGCGGCCCTCACGCAGGGCTATCACGCGTTCGAAGTTGCCGTGCAGCAGATCAAGCGTGTGCAGGTTCACGAGCAATGTTGACTGGCGCTGGCGCGTAAAGCGCGTGAGTAGCTCAATCACTTCGCGGCCCAGGCGCAGATCAAGCTGGCTTACGGGCTCGTCAGCAAGTACCACGCTCGGGTTCTGCATCAGCAGGCGTGCAATCGCCACGCGCTGCTGCTGGCCGCCCGACAGCTCGCCGGGCATAGCCCAGATCTTTTCTTCAATTTCAACTTCGCGCAAAGCCTCGCGCGCGGCTTCCAATTGTTGCGGCCAGAACAGGCTCAGCAAAGCGCGCCCAAGCCACCAATGGCCCAAACGCCCCATCAGCACGTTGTGAACGACACGCAGGCTGGGGATGAGATTGTCTGTCTGGTAGATCACGCCGATTTCGCGGCGCAGCTCGCGCAGGCGCTTGCCGCGCAGGCCGCGCGTGTTCTGGCCGAGGCTGATCAGGTTGCCGGACGTCGGCATCAGGAAGCCCGAAAGCAACCGGAACAGCGTGGTCTTGCC
>Ga0154020_10006328_pt1 | contig 13865 bp, 13 predicted proteins | sample Klosneuvirus_201_FD_109709 | JGI IMG/M metagenome (GOLD analysis project Ga0154020, IMG submission 109709) | Active sludge microbial communities from wastewater, Klosterneuburg, Austria - Klosneuvirus_20160825_MG | ecosystem: Engineered > WWTP > Aerobic digester > Activated sludge | place... | reverse complement strand
TGTTCGGTCTCGCGCGCGGCGGCGAGCATCGCGCGCACCTCAGTGGCGAGCGCGGTGCAGGCGCCCGCGAGTGCGGCCTTGCTCTCGGCCGCGAGCACCACGAGCTCCGTCTTGGCGGTGCGGAGGAGCGCCGCGCGGCTCGGCCCCACGTACTCCTCCAGCGCCACGTGGAAGTTGGAGCCACCGAACCCGAAAGCGCTCACGCCTGCGCGGCGAGGGTGCACGCTCGTGTCGCGGATCCAGGGGCGGGTCTCGGTCGCGAGGTGGAACGGCGAGCTCTCGAGGTCGAGCTTCGGGTTGGGCTTGTCGATCTTGAGGGTCTGGGGCAGCACGCGGTGGTGCAGCGCCATCACTGCCTTGAACAGGCCGGCCGCGCCGGCGGCGCTCTTGGTGTGACCGATCTGCGACTTCACCGATCCGAGCGCGCAGAGCTGGCGATCGCCGCTCCGGAAGCGATCGGTGTCCTCGAACACGAGGCGCAGCCCGCCGAACTCGGCGGCGTCGCCGGCCATCGTGCCCGTGCCGTGCGCCTCGAGCAGCTCGACGGTGTCGGGAGAGTACCCCGCGAGGGAGTACGCGCGACGGAGCGCCTTGGCCTGCCCCTCGGGGACCGGCGCGTAGACGCTCTTGGCGCGGCCGTCGGACGACGAGCCCACCGCGCGGATCACCGCGTAGATCGGGTCGCCCGCGGCCTCGGCGTCGGAGAGGCGCTTGAGCGCCACCATGCCGAGCCCCTCGCCGAGCATCGTGCCATCGGCCTTGTCCGAGAACGGACGGCAGTCGCCCGAGCGCGAGAGCGCCGGGGTCTTGCTGAAGCAGATGTACATGAAGATGTCGTTCATCGTGTCCACCCCGCCGGTGATCACGACGTCCGAGGTGCCGAGGTGCAGCTCGTTGACGGCCATGGCGAGCGCCGAGAACGTGCTCGCGCACGCGGCGTCGCACACGCAGTTGGTGCCGCCGAGGTCGAGCCGGTTGGCGATGCGCCCGGCGACCACGTTGCCGAGCAGGCCGGGGAACGAGCTCTCCTGCCACTCGACGTAGTGCGCCGCGATCCGCTCGCACGCCTCGTCGATGTCGGACTCGGGCAGGCCCATCTCGCGCAGCGCCTTGCTCCACACCGGGCGCTGCAGGCGGCTCACCATCGAGCCGAGCAGCTCCTGCGCCGAAGTGACGCCGAGGATGACGCTCGTGCGGTCCTTGTCGATGCGCGAGAGGTCGCCGCGGCTCGCGTCCTCGAGCACCTGCTGCGCGACGATGAGCGCGAGCAGCTGGCTCGTGTCGGTCGACGGCAGCGTCGAGGGCGGCACGCCGAAGGCCATCGAGTCGAACTCGACGTCGGGCAGGAAGCCGCCGCGGTTCGCGTACGTCTTGTCGCGCGCGAGGGGGTCCGGGTCGTAGTAGTCGCCGAGCAGCCAGTGGGAGGCCGGCACCTCGGTGAGCAGGTCGCGCCCGCGCAGGATGTCGCTCCAGAACCCGCGCGCCCCGACCGAGCCGGGGAACAGGGCGCTGACACCCACGATGGCGATCGGCTCTCTCTCGACGAACGAAGGCTTGCTCATGCTGACTCTCACGCGAGGGGACGGGGGGCGAACCGGAACGCTTCCGAAGGCACGGGGACGCCGTACGTGCGGAGCTGCTGGGCGCGGGTGACGACGGCCGCGCCCTCGAGGAGGTTCATGGCGATCTGGGGGGCCGTGCGGGCCTCGGGGGGCTCGAGGAACGAGCCCTTCACCCAGTCGTTGAAGGCGCCCATGGCGGGGCCGCACCAGATCTGGAAGTCGAGGCGACGCTTCGGGTCGCCGTCGATGGCCCATCGGCTCGAGAGGCCGAGGTACCAGCGGAACACGAGGGCCATGCGGTGCTTCGGGTCGCGCTCGGCCTTGTGCACCTCCTCCGGATCGCGGGCCTCGAAGTAGGCCCTCGTCGAGGCCCAGATCGTGTCGAGGCTCGCGCCGAGGATCTCGCGCTCGAGCTTGCCGCGGAGCTCCGGCGACAGCGACTCGAGCGAGGCGTGGTCGCGGTAGATCTCGTAGAGCTTGCTCGCGCGCGGACCGAACATCGTGCCGCGCTTGAGCACCTGCACGCGCACGCCCATCTCGAACATGTCGGCGGCGGGCGCCATCATCACGTCGGCCATCGTGGCCTGCGCGAGCATCTTGCGGCCCTCCTCGGAGAGCCCCGACTCGACCGCCGCCTGGTTGACGGTGCCGGTCAGCACGTAGGCCGCGCCCATCGCGAACGCGCCCGCGACCGCCGCCGGCGCGCCGAGGCCGCCCGCGGCGCCCACGCGGATCGGCGCGGCGTACTCGTACTTGCGCATCGCCCGATCGCGCGCCGCGATGACCAGCGGCAACACCACCGGCAGCGCGCGGTTGTCGGTGTGGCCGCCCGAGTCGGCCTCCACCGTGACGTCGGCCGCGAGCGGCACGTGCCGCGCGAGCGCCGCCTGCGCCGCCGTGATCTGGCCGCTCGCGACGAGCGCCTCGAGGATCGCCGCGGGCGCGGGCGCCATGAACATGTCGGCGAGCTCGGTGCGCGAGACCTTGCCGAACAGGTGCGTCGCGCGCTGGATGCTGCCGTCCGGCGCCTGCGAGAGGCCCGCGACCGCGTAGCGCACGACCGCTGGCGTGAGCGCCATGAACGCCGACGCGCACACGCGCTGCACGCCCCGGCGCAGCAGCAGGTCGCACACCGCGTTCTCGACCGCGGGCTCTTGCGGCGAGTGGATCAGGTTCACGCCGTAGCTGAGACCCGCCGCGCCGATCTCGCCCTGGATCTCGTCGACCGCGCGCTCCACGCGATCGGGCAGGAGCCCCGCCGCGCCGAAGAAGCCGATCATCTCGGCGCGCGCCATGGCGACGACGAGGCGCGCGGTCGCGATGCCGTTGGCCATCTCGCCGACCACGTATGGGAAGCGGACGCGGTGCACCTCGCCGAACGAGCGGTCGCCGAGCCACTCGGGATAGAGCGGCGGCAGCGTGGCGAGCAGCGGCAGGCCCCGACCGTCGAGGCTGAGCTGGCCGTCGAGCGCGACCCCGATCCGGCCACCGCGCACGCCGTCGCGGTCGTGTCCTTCGCGGACGACGTGCGCCGTCCGGCGCACCTCGGCGCAGGCCGTCACGATGGGGTCGGGATCGAAGGCCGGCGGACGGCCCGGGACCAGGGTCGGATGCGGCACGGGGCGGGCAGCCTAGCGGTCCCAAAGGGCATTTTGGCCGGGCCGACAGAACCCTGACCGAATTGTGAGCGACCCTTCAGATCGACGCCCCGCGGCGTGCGTCAGGCGAGCGTCATTGGCCGTATTTCACCGAGCAACCCCACGCCTTGGTCCGGCTCGTTGCGACGGATTTCCCACCGGCGACGGCCTCGAGCGCGGCGCCCACGTAGTTCTGGACCTTGTCGCCCGGCTCGGGCTCGCCGCCCTTGGTGTCGTCGAGCGCGCCGGCATAGACGAGCACGCCCTTCGGATCGACGACGAACATGTGCGGCGTGTTGGTCGCGCCGTAGGCCTTGCCGACCTTGCCCTCGGGATCGAGCAGGACGGGGTGGCTCATGCTCCAGGTCTTCCTGGCCTCGACGTTGGCCTCCTTGGCCGCGCCCTGCTTGCCGGGCGCGCCCGAGTTGATCGCCAGCCACACCACCGAGCCGCTCTTGGTCACGTCCGCGGCCATGGTCTTGAGCGTGCCCTCGTGCGCGCGCTTCACGAAGGGGCAGCCCGGGTTGAACCACTCGAGCACCACCGTCTTGCCGGCGAACGACGCGAGGGAGACCTCCTTGCCGTCGAGGTCGACGAGGGTGAAGGCCGGTGCGGGCTGACCGATCTCGGCCGGTCCCGTCGCGGTGGTCGAGGTCGAGCCCGCCGACGCGGGGGTGCTCGGTGCGGGCGGATCCTTGTGGCAACCGAACGAGAGGCCGGCCAGCAGTCCGAGCGCGAGGGTCTTCGACATGGGACGGGGATGCTAGACGGACGCGCGCCGTCCCGCGACCGCGCGCTCTGCGAACGACGGGACCGTCGGTCGATGCTTCAGACGAGCAGGCCGTCCGCGGGCGGCGCGCCGTACGGCTTGTTGTTCGGGACCACCGTCGTCGCCGTGGCCGTCTGCGTCGGTTCGGCCGTCGTCGTGGCGGTGGTGCTGCCGGTGCCGTCACCGCTGGTCGAGGACGCCGCGCTCGCGCCGTCGGCGGGCGGGCGACCGTTGCCACACGCTGCGGCCGCCGCCGTCGCCACCACGGTGCCGAACGCAACCATCGCCGCGCGACCGAGGCGGCGCGTGGGCAGCGCGGGCGCCGTCGGGTCGAGCGCGAGCGCGCCCTCGCAGAACGGGCACGTGGAGGCATCGACACGGACGTGGCGGAGACACTGGGGGCAGGGCGCGAGGTGCGACATCCGCCCGAGCTTACCCTCAATGGGCGAGCCAGCCAGCGTCCATCGTCAGGGCCGCGCCCGTCACGCTCCAGGACTCCTCCTGACACAGGTACGCCACGCTCTTGGCGACCTCGCTCGGCTCGATGAGGCGCTTGACCGCGTTCTGCGTGAGGAGGATGCGCGACACGACCTCGTCCTCCGGGATCCCGTGCACGCGCGCCTGCGCCGCGATCTGCTTCTCGACGAGCGGCGTGCGCACGCACGAGGGGCAGATGGCGTTCACGGTCACCTGCGGACAGCGCGCGGCGGCCTCGAGGGCCACCGTCTTGGTGAGGCCGAGGACGCCGTGCTTGGCCGTGACGTAGGCCGACTTGTACGGCGAGGCGACGAGCCCGTGCACCGAGGCCACGTTCACCACGCGGCCCCAGCCGCGCGCGTACATGCCCGACACCATCGCGCGGGTGAGCAGGAACGGCGCGGTGAGCATCACGGCGAGCAGTCGGTCCCACATGCCCGGGTCAAACTCCTCGATCGGCGAGACGTGCTGCAGGCCGGCGTTGTTGACCAGGATGTCGACGTCGCCCACCTCGGCGATCAGTCGCTCGACGTCCTCGCGGTTCGAGAGGTCGGCCGCGACGCCCACGCTCTCGAGGCGCAGGGAGGCCTCGTGGAGCGCAGGCCCCGCCACGTCGCTCGGGACCACGTGGGCGCCCCGCGCGCGCAGCTCCTCGGCGACGGCGAGGCCGATGCCCGAGGCCGCGCCGGTGACGAGGGCCCGACGACCGACCAGATCGCGAGGCCGCATCTCAGGCGACCGTGAAGAGCTGCGCCGTGCGGCGGGCCATCTCGAGGGAAGCCTTGCGCCACTCGGCCATCATCGCGGCGCCGTAGGCGAGGGTCTCGCGCGACAGGCGGGCCGACTCGTCGAGCTGGGTCTGCGCCTGCTCCAGCGCCTTCTGCTCCAGGGTGGCGGCCTGGGCGTAGAACGCCTCGGTGCGGGCCAGGTGGCTCTCGAAGGCGGCGACGAACGGATTGTGCGACTGCGAACGAGCGGTCTCGGACATGGCGATCTCCAGATCGGGCTGCCGGCTCGATTGCCGGCGGCCACAACCTAGATCGCGAGGACGACCCGTCAAGACGTTTTTTGTTGCAGTGCACAATCTCGGACTACCGGGCGCGGGGCTTCCGGGGTCGGTGCACCTCGCGCTTGAGCGCCTCGAGCTCGCGCCGGAGGGCGGCCACGTCGTCGGAGGGGGCGGGCGCGGCGGGGGTGAGCGGGGGCGCCGCGGGCGGCGTGTACGATGGCTGGGAGAACGCGCCGAGCGACGCGCCGAGCCCCGACGGCACGAACCGCCCCAGCGCGCCGAGCCCGCCTTGCAGGAACGGGTTGATGGCGCCGAGCGCCGCCGCGCCCTGCTTGGCCTGCAGGTACATCTCGAGCGCGAACGTCATGTATCGCCCGAAGAATTCGGCCAGCGCGTCGTCGCCGAGCCGCACGAGCTGGAGCAAGAGGGGGATGGGCAGGAGCCGCGCGGCGCCGCGCCCCTCGACGATGATCTGCGCGAGGGTGGCCTGGGTGAGGTCCTCTTGTGTCTTGGCGTCGACCACCCGCGGGTCCGCGCCGCGCCGGACCGATTCGGCGAGCTCGTCGAGCGTGATGTAGCGGCTCGCGTCCGTGTCGTAGAGGCGGCGGTTGCCGTACTTCTTCACCAGCATCGTCCGCGGAGCCTAGCGCCCACCGGGGACGGACGGAACCCCGCCGATGGTGCACAGCGACATCCACGCCTTGACCAACCCCGGATGTGGGGCTAGATGCTGCCTCCGCTCGCGTTGTTGCAACGCAACACGAGCGTCGCACAAGGAGTGGTCATGGAGTCGAAGGCGCGACGGAGGAGCTGGCTGGCAGGGGTGACGAAGCGTGGGCTCCTCCCGGGCCCTCACGAGGGTATCCTCTCCGCGGTGCAGTACCTGCTCCTCGCCGGCCTCGGGGTCCTCGCCGGGTGCTCCGCCACCAACGAGGCCGCCCTCTGTCGCGTCGGGGCGGACTGCGCCTCGGGGATCTGCAAGGCGGACGGCACCTGCGGCTCGGTCGTCAAGGACACCGGCGTCGCGACCGACGCGGCCGACACTGGCGTCGAGGACTCGGCCCCCGTCGACGCGCCGCCCGTCGACAGCGGTGGGTGCCTCCCCAACAAGGACTTCGTCGTCACCGCCGGCGAGCTCCCCCTCGCCGCCGGGCTCAAGGCCACCTTCCGCGTCGCCACCAGCGACACCTTCGACACCGCTGGCGCGGCCGGCGCGGGCGGCACGCGCACCTGGAACCTCGCGGGCAAGTTCGCGAGCGACAAGGACGTCCTGGTCAACACGCTCTCGCCGAGCGGTCAGTGGTGGAGCGCCAAGTTCCCCGGCGCCACCTACGCGGCGGCGCTCTCGAGCTCGAGCGATCTCCTCGGCGTCTTCCAGCTCGACGCGGCGGCGTTGAACCTCCGCGGTGTGGTGTCGCCGACCGACTCCGCCACCAAGACCGAGCTCACCTACGCGACCCCCATCCCCACCATCAAGCTCCCGCTCGCCCTCGGCGCCAGCTGGAAGGTCACGAGCAACGTCAGCGGCACGGCGAGTGGGTTCGCGAGCTTCTACACCGAGGCCTACGACGTCACCGTCGACCAGAAGGGCAGCCTCGCGACCCCCTTCGCCACGTTCGACGTGCTGCGCGTGAAGATCGTCCTCACCCGCACGGCCGCCGGCGTCCCCAGCATCACCCGCACCTACGCCTTCGTGACCGAGTGCTTCGGCACCGTCGCGAGCGTCGTCTCCAAGTCCAACGAGCTCTCCGAGGAGTTCACCGGGTTCTCCGAGCTGCGCAGGCTCGCGCCGTGAAGCGCGCGGTCCTCGCGCTCACGGTCGCGCTCACGGTCACCCTCGGGTCGACCGGGTGCCTCGCCTTCCACGCGGGGCCGCTCCCGGGCGCGCCCGAGAAGGCCCAGTACGTCGAGGTCGAGGGCGTGCGCATCCGCTACGAGGACAAGGGCGAGGGGCCCGCGGTCGTGCTCGTGCACGGGTTCGCCTCGGCGCTCGAGTCGTGGGCCACGGTCACGCCCGCGCTCGTCGGCAAGCACCGCGTGCTCTCGCTCGACCTCAAGGGCTTCGGCTGGAGCGGCCGCCCCGAGGGCGACTACTCCCCGCCCGCGCAGGCGAAGATCGTCCTCGCGCTCATGAAGGCGCGCGGCATCGAGAAGGCCGACGTGGTCGCCCACTCGTGGGGCTCCTCGGTCGCGCTGCAGGTCGCCCTCGCCGCCCCCGAGAGAGTCAACAAGCTCGCGCTCTACGACGCCTGGGTCTACGAGGAGCAGCTCCCCACGTTCTTCCTCTGGGCGCGCGCCGACGGCGTCGGCGAGGCGCTGTTCGGGCTCTACTACAAGGAGCGCGCCGACGAGCGCATGGCGTACGCGTTCTACGACAAGGAGCGGTTCATGACCGAGCACCTCGTCGAAGACGTCGACCGCGCCCTCGAACGACCGGGTACCGTCGCGGCCGCGCTCGCCGCCGTGCGCGGCCAGAACTTCGCCAAGTGGCAGGACCAGTACAAGAAGATCCAGCAGTCCACGCTGCTCCTCTGGGGCCGCGAAGACGCCGTCACGCTGCTCTCGTTCGGCGAGCGCCTCCACAAGGAACTCCCGAACAGCAAGCTCGTCGTCTACCCGCAGTGCGGGCACTTCCCCATGCTCGAGGCGGTCAAGGCCTCCAACGCCGACCTCGTCTCGTTCCTCGACGGCAACTGACATGCGCCGCTTGCTCGCCGCCGCCCTCGTGCTGGTCGCGCTCCCCGCGCGCGCCACCGGCTTCACCGACGTCGGCGACGATCTGCGCCCGCGCGACAAGACCGAGGTCGAGCTCCACGGCGCGTTCCGCGTGCGCGGCGAGCTCCTGAACAACCTCGACCTCGACCGCGGCACCACGCCGTCGGGCGAGCTGCTCTACCCGGTACCGGGCGCCGATCCCAAGGCGCAGTCGCTCTACGGCGGCGACCTCCGCCTGCGCACCGACCTCGCGTTCTACTCGCTCGGCGGCAACGTCGCGGTGAAGATGCGCGTCGACGTCCTCGACGACGTGGCGATGGGCGGCGCCGCGGTCGGCGCGCCCTCGGCGAGCAGCACGCAGCGGTCTCCGCCCGGCGACGTCTTCCGCGTCAAGCGCGCCTACGGCGAGGTGCGCACCCCCGTCGGCGTGCTCGCGGCCGGCCGCATGGGCGCGCACTTCGGGCTCGGGATGCTCGCCAACGGCGGCGACTGCGCCGACTGCGACAGCGGCGACGCCCAGGACCGCATCGCGTTCATCACCCCGCTCGCCGGCCACATCTGGGCCGCCGCCTACGACATGAGCTGGGTCGGGCCCACCGCGTGGCGCAAGGATGGCGTGCGCCGCGTCGGCATCGCGCCCGCGACGCAGGTGCACTCTGTCACCTTCGCCATGCTGCGCTGGCACGACCCGTCGGCCATTGTGCGGCGCACCAAGGCGGGCAAGGCCACCTTCGACTACGGCGCCACGGTGGCTCACCGCTGGCAGGCCTCCGACGCGCCCTACGAGTGGCTGCCCCTCGCCTCGAGCGTCGGGCCGGTCGGCTCGCCGATCACCTCGCGCGGCTTCTCCGCCACGGTGCTCGACGCCTGGCTGCGCTTCATCTCGCCGATGGTCCGCATCGAGCTCGAGGCCGCCGTGATCACGACCACCGTCGACCAGCCCTCGCTCGTGCCCGGCGTCAGCGCAAACCGCCCCGTGACGGGCCGCCAGATCGGCGCCGCGCTCGAGACCGACTTCGGCCCGGCGAGCGCGTCGGCCGGCCTCGACCTCGGGTACGCGAGCGGCGACCCGGCCCCCGGCTTCGGCGCGTATCCGAGCGCGGGCGCAGCGGCGCCCCGCGCGGGCGACCTCGACGGTGCCCAGGCCGACCTCGCGCGCGACCGTCGCGTCGACAACTTCCGCTTCCACTCCGACTACCGCATCGACCGCCTCCTGTTCCGCGAGATCATCGGCACCGTGACCGATGCGGTCTACTTCCGGCCGCACGTGCGGGTCGACCTCTACCGCGCGTCCACCGCCACCCTGCGCTTCGGCACGGCCGGGATCGTCTCGTTCGCCAACGAACCCGCGTCCACCCCCGGCGGCAAGCGCCCGCTCGGGGTCGAGATCGACCCGACCCTGTCGTACGAGTCTCGCGACGGCTTCGGCGCCGCGCTCGAGTACGCCGTCCTCTTCCCGCTGTCCGGGTTCGACAACCCCGCGCAGAAGCTCTCTGCCAAGCCCGCCCAGCTCGTCCGGGTCCGCCTCGTCTACGCTTTCTGAGAGGAACGAAGATGCGCGCCCTGCTCCCCCTCTGCTGCTCGTTCGCCTTCCTCGTCGGCTGTGGCGACAACGCGACCGTCGCCGGTCGAGACTCGTACGTCGGCGGCGACGGCGGCACGCTCTCGTGCGTGCCCGACCTCGACGGCACGATCCACTCCCGCGAGCTGCCGACCGTGCTCGACACGCCGGTGGGCTACCTCATCAACCCGGTCGGCAAGGACCGCCCGGTCGACCTCGTGGGCAAGGTCGACAAGGCGGGCAAGCGCGTCTGGGACTTCGGCACCGACTACGTGGACGACCAGGCGCTGAAGCTCGCGGCCAACGGGCTCGCCGGCAAGTGGTACGCGCTCTCGTTCTCCACGGGCTCGTTCGTGTCCTCGATCGACGCCGCGCAGACCCTCGACGGCGTCTACCGGCGCGACGACACCGGCCTCTACCTGCTCGGCATCGCGAGCAAGACCGAGGCCCCCGCCGAGGGCAAGACGTTGCTCGTCTACGACGCGCCGATCAAGATCCTCGCCTTCCCGCTCGCGCCGGGCGCCCGGTGGATCTCGGTCGGCAACGTCGCCGGCGGCACCATCCGCGGCTTGCCCTACGCGGGCAAGGACACCTACGAGGTCGAGGACGACGGCGTCGGCCGCCTCGTGCTCGTCGACTTCACATTCGAGCAGGCGCACCGCGTCCGCACCAAGGTTACCGTGAGCCCCGCGGCGGGCGCCGCGGTGTCGCGCCGCCAGGTGTCGTGGTTCATGGAGTGCTTCGGCGAGGTCGCGCGCGCGACCGGCAAGGACAACGACCCCACCGTCGATTTCACCGTCGCCGCGGAGCTGCGGCGCCTCGGTCAATAGGAGCGATGCAGATGGCCTGGGACCTCTGGAAGAAGGGCTTCGACACGTGGGAGGACCGCACCGCGCGGCTCCTCGAGGTGTGGCTCAAGAGCCCGCTCGTGCTGAACGGCTCGGGGCTGCTCCTCACCACCGTGCTGCGCCTGCGCGCGGCGAGCGACGACGCCAAGGCCCGCCTCTGGGCCGAGCTCGGCCTGCCGAGCAAGCGCGACCAGGAGCGCACGCTCCACCTCTTGAACCAGATCCAGAGCCGCCTGCTCGAGCTCGAGCAGCGCCTCGACGCGCAGTGAGCCGCGTCTCCCCTTTGTTGCAGTGCAGTAGGAGCCTCCCATGGACGTGACCCCGTACCTCGAGCCCCGCATCGCCCCCCGCGCCGTCTTCGACTCGCTCCCCGAGCGCCGCACCCGCGTGCGCTTCATGATCCAGGAGGGCGACGACTGGCGCGCCGTCACGTGGGGTGGCTTCTCCAAGATGATCCGGAAGGTCGCGCTGTACCTGAGCGCCAACGGCGTCACCCACGGCGACCGCGCCGCGATCTTCGCCCAGAACCGCGTGGAGTGGATCGCCTCGGCGCTGGCCATCCAGGCCGCGGGCGGGGCGATGGTCCCGATCTATGGGTCGAGCACGGCGGAGCAGGCGGCGTACGTCCTCGGCCACTGCGACGCCAAGGTGGTGTTCGTCGACTCGGCGGCGCTCCTCGGCCGCGTGCTGACGCAGCTCTCCGCGCTCCCCGCCCTCGAGCGCATCGTGCTCCTCGACGACTCCCTCGACGCGGCCCGCGTGCACGCCTCGCTGCTCGCCAAGGGCGTGGAGCTCCCGAGCTACTCGGAGATCGAGCCGCGCATCCACCCGTTCTCGCGCGTGCTCGCCATCGGCGAGGCCCGCGACGGCGAGGACCCGCAAGCGTTCGAGCGCACGATGAACGCGGTCTCGCTCGAGCAGATCGCCGTGATGCTCTACACGAGCGGCACCACGGGCAACCCGAAGGGCGTGCCGCTCTCGCACAAGAACGTCGCCGTCAACGGGCGCGACTGGCTCGTGTGCAACGCCGCGCTCCTCCGCGAGGGCGCCGTCGATCTCCTGTGGCTCCCCATGAGCCACATCTTCGGCTTCGGCGAGGCGTGCCTCGGCAACACCCTCGGCTGGGTCCGCTACCTCGTCGACCCGAAGCACGTGATGGAGATGCTCCCGGCCGTGAAGCCGAACGTGTTCATGAGCGTCCCCTCGGTGTGGGAGAAGCTCGCGCAAGCCGCGATCTCCGAGCCCGACCCGACCCAGCGCAAGGCGCGCCTCGCCGCGGTCACCGGCGGCGCGCTCGAATTCTGCCTCTCCGGCGGCGCCGGTCTCAAGCGCGAGGTCAAGGAGGCGTTCCACGGCGCCGGCACCCTCATCATCGAGGGCTACGGTCTCACCGAGACCTCCCCCACCCTCACCCTCAACCGCCCCGACGCCTTCCGCTTCGACACCGTCGGCAAGCCCCTGCCCTCCGTCGAGGTGCGCCTCGCCGAGGACGGCGAGATCCTCGCGCGCGGCCCGAGCGTGTTCGGCGGCTACCACAAGGATCCCGCGGCCACCGCGCAGTGCTTCACCGCCGACGGCTGGTTCCAGACCGGCGACGTGGGCCGCTTCACCGACGACGGCTTCCTGCAGATCATCGACCGCAAGAAGGACATCCTCGTGACCGCCGGCGGCAAGAACGTGCCCCCCGCGAACATCGAGCTGCGCTTCGCCGACGACCCGTTCGTCGCCCACGTCGTCGTCTACGGCGACGGCCACAAGTACCTCGTCGCCGGCGTGTGGCTCAACGAAGAGACCGTCGCGGCCCACCTCGGCGAGGTCGCGCCCGACGCGCGCAAGACCGCCCGCGAAACCCTCGTGCAGCAGCGCATCGACCGCGTGAACGCCGAGCTCGCGAACTACGAGTCGATCAAGCGCTTCAACATCTTCTCGCGCCCGCTCACCGTCGACGACGGCCTGCTCACGCCCACCCTGAAGGTGCGCCGCAAGAAGATCTACGAGGCGTTCCGCGAGGACTTCGAGGCGCTCTACCGCTGATCGGGAACCCCATGTCCGACCCCCAGAAAGAGACCAAGCGCTGGCAGAACCTGTTCGGCCTCGCGCAGCGGCCGAAGCCCCAGGTCGGGGTCAGCCCGGCCGACGTGGTGCACCGCGACAACAAGGCGCGCCTGCTCCGCTACCGACCGCGCCCCGCCGGCCTCGCGGCGGGCGCGCCGATCCTGCTCGTGCCCTCGCTGATCAACCGGCACTACGTGCTCGATCTGATGCCGGGCAAGAGCTTCGTCGAGTACCTCGTGGGGCTCGGGCACGACGTCTACTGCATCGACTGGGGCACCCCCGGCGACGAGGACCGCTACGTCACCTTCGACGAGATCGTCGACGGCATGATCGGCCGCGCCCTCGCCGCCGTGTGCAAGACCTCCGGCGCCGAGCGCGCCCACGTGCTCGGCTACTGCATGGGCGGCCTCATGGTGGCCATCCACGCCGCCGTGCGCCCCGCGCGCGTGGCCTCGGTGTGCGCGGTCGCCGCGCCCGTGCGCTTCGCCGACGACGGCCTGCTCTCGGCGTGGGCCCGCACGCCCACGCTCGATCTGCGCGTGCTGGTCGACTCGCTCGGCAACGTGCCGTGGCAGCTCCTGCAGTCGTCGTTCCAGCTGCTGCGCCCGACGCTCCCGCTCTCGAAGGCGGTGCACCTGCTCGACCGCGCGTGGGACGACGAGTACCTCGACGGCTTCCTCGCCCTCGAGACCTGGGGCAACGACCCGGTCGGCTTCCCCGGCGAGGCGTACGCCCGCTACATCCAGGAGCTCTACCGCGAGGACCGCCTGATCCAGGGCACGTTCGCGCTCTCGGGCCGCCCCGCCCAGCTCGGCGCGATCCGCGTGCCGACCGCGGCGGTCACCTTCGAGCACGACAACATCGTGCCGGCCGAGAGCGCCCGCGTGCTGCTGGATCTCGTCGGGTCCCCGGTCGAGGAGCGCGTGTCGATCCACGTGAACGGCGGCCACGTCGGCGCGATGGTGTCGCGCGCGGCGTCGCGCGGCGTGTGGCCGAAGATCGCCGCGTTCTTCGGCGCGGCGGACGCGCGGTGGCAAGCGCAGACGTCCCCGGCGGCGCCTTCCACCGTGGCCGAACGCCCCCGCAAGCACCGCCGCTGACGCTGGGAGCGCGCTCGGCGCTCCGTACACTCGACGGGTGACGACGAAGCGCTGGCTCGCGCTCGGGCTCGCGGTGGCGACCGTCGCGGCGGTCGTCGGCGACGCGCTGCGCACGCCTGCGGACGCGCTCCG
>Ga0154020_10006327_pt1 | contig 13865 bp, 9 predicted proteins | sample Klosneuvirus_201_FD_109709 | JGI IMG/M metagenome (GOLD analysis project Ga0154020, IMG submission 109709) | Active sludge microbial communities from wastewater, Klosterneuburg, Austria - Klosneuvirus_20160825_MG | ecosystem: Engineered > WWTP > Aerobic digester > Activated sludge | place... | reverse complement strand
GAGCGCAATGCGATCGAATTTGAGAGCTACCGTTTTGACAGCTTGGACTACCTGTATGGGATGGCAGAGCGCACCCGGTTGAGGAGAGCAGCATGACCGAAAAAATGGAATCGGGCGAGATACGGATGATCCCGATCGACCTGATCGATGTCCTCAATCCCCGCGAGCGCAATAAAGCGGTGTTCGACGAGATTGTCGGCAACATCAAGGCAATCGGGCTGAAAAAGCCGATCACTGTGACGCCGCGTACCGGGCCGGACGGCACCGAGCGCTATATGTTGGTCTGTGGCGAAGGCCGTATGAAGGCATTCCGATCATTGGGTGAGAAGACCATTCCTGCCTTGGTCGTGACGGTCAGCGATGAAAACGCCTACATCATGAGCTTGGCGGAGAACATCGCCCGGCGCCAGTACCGACCGCTGGAACTGCTTGCTGGCATTGAGCAGCTGCGGGACCAAGGCTACGACAAGAAAATCATCGCCAAAAAGACTGGCCTGACAGCTGAGTACGTCAATGGCATCCTGCTCCTCTTGAAGAACGGCGAGGAACGCTTGCTGGTTGCTGTGGAAAAGGGCCGCATCCCCCTGAACGCAGCCCTGACCATCTGCGGCGCGGGCGATGACGACAAAGCCATTCAGGCCGCGCTCCAGGACGCCTATGAGTCCGGCAAGCTGCGTGGCAACCGGCTGATCCAGGCACGACGTGTCATCGAGCGCCGGCAAACACTAGGCCGGTCTGTGGAGCGAGGTACGCCACGCAAGCTACCGGACGTCACTACCTCGAGTCTTGTCAGGACATACCAAAAGGAGGTGGATCGCCAAAAGCAGATGGTGAAAAAGGCGGAAATCGCTCAACAACGGCTTCTATTTGTCGTCGGGGCCCTGCGCGAGCTGCTGGCCGATGAACATTTCACCACGTTGCTGCGCGCCGAGGGCTTGGACTCGCTGCCGAAATACATTTCAGAGCGCGTCTGGTCGGGAGGTCGCACCGCATGACTAAGGTGTCCCTTGGCTTCGATCTGGAACCGCTGACAGTGTCGGTCGACAAAATCTTGCCGTCCCGCAAGACGCCTATGGGCGTGGCGACATCGCGCAAATTCATGCAGATACGCTCATCGATCCAGGAGATTGGGCTGATCGAGCCCTTGTCGGTCGGACCGGCGGATCCGAAGACCGGCCAGCACGTATTGCTTGACGGCCACATTCGTCTCGTCGCGTTGCGAGAGTTGAACCAGACCGAGGTGCAGTGCCTGGTTGCCAACGACGACGAGAGCTACACGTACAACAGCCGGATCAACCGCCTGTCCACGATCCAGGAACACTACATGATCCGGCGTGCGATTCAACGCGGCGTCGCGCCGGAGCGGCTGGCTAAGGCGCTCAGCGTCGACACGCGCACGATCACGCGGAAGATGACGTTACTGGAGGGAATATGTCCGGAAGCGGCCGAGCTGCTAAAGGACCGCCACTTCGCTACTGACATTTCGCGGGTGCTGCGCAAGATGAAGCCAACGCGCCAAGTCGAATGCGTTGAACTGATGGTCTCGGCCAACACCATCACCGTCGCCTATGCCGAAGCAATGTTGGTCGCAACCCCCACGGAAATGCTGGTCGAGGGAAAGAAACCGGCAAAGCTGACCGGCCTCACTCAAGAGCAAATGGCAAAAATGGAGCGCGAGATGAGCAACCTACAGGGGCAGTACAAAATGGTCGAGCAGACCTATGGACAGGACGTCCTCAATCTGGTGCTGGCCAAGGGGTACTTGGCCAGGCTCCTGGAAAACAAATCAGTGGCCCGTTACCTCAAGCAGCGTCAGCCCGACGTGCTGGCCGAATTCGAGGTGATCGTGCAAACGGTTTCGCTCGACTAATGGCCGCGCGCGGATGCCGGCAGAAACTATTTCTTCTTTAGAAGCTGGTCCAGCGACTCCAGCACAGTGCCAAGTTGCGCGTCAGCCAGCGGGTTCTGCGAACAGCTCGGTTCCGTAACCGGTTCTCGCGAACCTTGGGGCCGGTGTAGTCGCCACTCATTTTCTCGGCGCACACACACCCAACATCGAATTGCTCCTCCAGGTCCGGGTGCTCCATGAAATGGACGTAGCGGATTTTTTCGTTGCCGCACATCTGGCAGGTGGCGTAGTTGGTTTCTTCTGCCGACTCACCATCGCTTCGGAGATCGACGACATCAACGCAGTTCAAACGCAGTTCCACCCCTTGTGGGGAACGCCGGGTTGGTCCCATCGATTAGTCATGAGGCATCTCCAGAAAACGATTCTCGGTCATACTGCCGATGAAGTTTCTTTGATTGGCTATCTGCTTTCTATTGCTTTAGTGGTAATCACAATACATCGCATAAGAGACGTATAAACATACAATAGACACATTGTAAAACATACCATATACTTTACTCAATGCTTCGCACATGCATTCGCTAACCAGACTAAGCCAGCCAGGATGTCGAACGAACTACTCACTGATCTAACACAGCCTCAGCGCGACCGGCTCGCCTTCGTGGAGTTGCGTGTGCGCTTCATCGGGGAGATCCGCCGCCAAGACCTGGTCACGCGGTTTGGCATCCAGTCAGCCGCAGCGACTCGAGACCTTGCTCTCTACAAGGAGCTGGCGCCGGGCAACATTGATTACGACTCGAAGGGCAAGTCCTACGTCCTCGGGCCGGATTTCCGACCCGTCTTCGACTCACCTCCTGATCGAGTGCTTTCTTGGCTAACGCAGGGCTTTGGCGATGGCGAGCCGGTGCGGCTCAAGGTATGGATAACCAGCGATGCACCGTCACGGCTGACTCAGCCGGATCTGGACGTGCTCGCTTCCGTAACCAGAGCAATCCATCAGGAGTGTCCGCTGGCGATCGAATATCACTCAATCACCAGTGGGCGTACAGACCGGGAGATTGTTCCCTTTGCCCTGCTCGATAACGGTTCGCGGTGGCACGTCCGCGCTTTTGACCGGAAGAGCCAGGAATTCCGTGATTTCGTCATTACCCGGATCAAAAATCCAGTCGTGATGAAAGGCGCTGCGGTTCAGACTCACGAGCGAAGCGACCAGGATATTCAATGGACTCGAATCGTTGAGTTGGAATTAGTGCCGCACCCCGACCAGCCCCGTCCCGAGATCACGGAAATGGACTACAGCATGGATAGCGGGGTCCTGCGCATGAAACTGCGTGCTGCGACTGCCAGCTACATCCTGCGCCAGTGGAGCGTGGACTGTTCGCCGGATCACAGCCTGCGCGGCCATGAGTATCGCTTGTGGCTGAAGGATCATCTGGCACTGTATGGCGTGAAAAACGCCCTGTTGGCACCGGGCTACCGCTCCCCCGAACCCCTTCGGCGCGATGCCGAGTCGGACTGAGCGTGCGCCATGCTGACAAACCTCGAACGGTACATAGACCAGCTCGGCGAACTGAATAACAAATTGATCGTCTTGGCTGGCCCGCGTGGAAGCGGTAAAACCAAACTGCTGCAGGAACTGGGCAAAAAGCTGGGCGTCCAGCCGTTGAACGTGAATCTGGAGTTGGGGCGTCGCTTGTCGGCGACCCCGCATACCGGACGCGGGTTCTCGGTGGGCCAGTTGCTAAGAGACATCGCCGACAAGGAACGGAAAGATGACTTACTGCTGCTCGACAATCTGGAGTTGTTGTTTGAGCGTGGTTTGCAGATCAATCCGCTCGATCTGATTAAACGGTTGGCACATTCGAGGCGCGTCGTGGCCGTGTGGCCGGGAGAGCTAAGGGGAAATCGGCTGTATTACGCCGAAATGACTCATCCTGAATATCGCGACTACGACGCTGAAGGCGTGGTTGCACTTGAGATTGGAAGCTAAGGGGGAAACATGACGAACAAAATGAAATACGGAGATCTGATCCAGTTCGAGCAAATCGAATCGGTCATTCAATTGCTCGACGCCGATCGGCCCGAGGAAGCCAAGAAGCTCGTCTCCACCTATGTCATTTCCGACGACATGGCCGAGCGGATCTCCAAGCTCATGATTCCCCAGCTCAGCTTCGACGACACAGTCGATCACAAGGGCGTCCTCATCGTCGGCAACTACGGCACGGGTAAGTCGCACTTGATGTCGGTGTTGTCCTTGGTGGCCCAGGATGCCGCCTATGCCCCGATGATTCGCCATCAAAAAGTGGCCGAGGCTGCCGCGTCGATCGCGGGCAAGTTCAAGGTGCTGCGCATTGAGATCGGTGGTCTGGAAATGCCGCTGCGCCAGATCATTACCCGTCGGCTGGAAGAGTTCCTCGCCAATATGGGAGTGAACTACACCTTCCCCACAGCAGACCAGGAGCTCGACAACAAGCACTCCTTCGAAGAAATGATGGGGGCTTTTGAAAACGTGTATCCAAACCAGGGAATCTTGCTCGTGGTGGATGAGTTCCTCGAATATCTGGACTCCCGCCGTGGCCACGAACTGGCACTGGATCTGGCCATCCTGCGCCAGATCGGTGAAGTCACCAAACACCTGAAGTTCCGCTTTGTGGCGGGTGTGCAGGAAGCCATTTTCGATAGCGCACGCTTCGAGCATGTGGCCAACAGCATGCGTCGGGTCCACGAACGCTTCACGCAAATCCTCATCGATCGCAACGACGTCAGCTTTGTCGTTGCTGCCCGCCTGCTGAAAAAGAGCGCCGACCAGCAAAACAAGATCCGCGAATACCTGACGCCCTTTGCCAAGTACTACAGCAACATGAACGAGCGCATGGATGAGTACGTTCGCCTGTTTCCCGTTCACCCCGACTATCTCAAGACTTTCGAGCAGATCCACTTTGCAGAAAAGCGCGGTGCGCTGACCACTATCGAAAGTGCCATGAAGGCACTACTCGATCAGGAAGTCCCGACCGACAAGCCTGTGCTGATCAGCTATGAAAGCTATTGGCAGACCATCAAGAAGAACTCTGCGCTACGCCCTGATGCCAATATCAAGGAAGTGCTTCGCGTTTCCGATGTGTTGGAGTCTCGCGTACAGCAGTCGTTTACTCGCCCGACCTACAAAGGCATGGCATTGCGCGTCATCAATGCCTTGGCCGTACATCGCCTGACTACAGGGGGGGACATCCACGTTCCGATTGGCCCCACCGCAGCCGAGTTGCGAGACGCACTTTGTTTATTTGACCCAACCATTACGGATTTGCCAGGTGATGCGGCAGAGAATCTGCTCTCAAAGGTCGTGACAGTACTTCGGGAAGTGCTCAAGACCGTCAACGGCCAGTTCATCTCCAAAGCCGCAGACACAGAGCAGTATTACCTCGATCTGAAAAAGGACATCGACTACGACGCGCAAATCGAAAACCGCGCCGGCAGCCTGGATGACGACCAGTTGGACCGCGCCTATTACGCGGCGCTGCTGCAGTTGGTTCGTGAGAATCCAAGCGACCCCAGCTACGTCTCGGGATTTCAGATCTGGCAGTACCAGATTGAATGGCAGGAGCGTCGCGCCGATCGCATGGGCTATTTGTTTTTCGGTGCGCCAAATGATCGGCCGACCGCCCAACCGGAGCGCGACTTCTACATCTACTTCATCCCGCCGTTTGAGACGCGCAAATTCACGGACAACAACCTAGCCGATGAGGTCTTCTTCCGCCTGAAGGGCCTGGACGAAGAGATCAAGCGCCATCTGTCGTCCTACGCTGCCGCGCTGGAACTGGCCTCAACGGCCAGCGGTGGAGCCAAGGCAATCTATATATCGAAGTCGCAGGATTTCCTGAAAGCCATGAGCAAGTGGCTGCAGGAAAAGCAAATGACGGCTTTCGAAGTCACCTACCAAGGCAAGACCAAAACCCTGCAAGACTGGTCCAAAGGCGTTTCCCTGCGTGACCGTGCGCGCCTTGGCCCGGATGAGCGGATCAACTTCCGCGACGTGGTCAACATCACCTCCGGCCTCGCGCTTAGCCAGCACTTCCAAGATCTCGCGCCCGAGTATCCGACCTTCTCCGTCCTGTTTACAGAGGGCAACCGCAAGCAACTGGTGGGAAATGCACTGCGGGCCTTGGCCGGTGGCAACCGCACCAAGGATGCGGTGGCAGTACTGGATGCGTTGGAACTGCTGGATGGCGACCGGATTGAACCTGCCAAATCCCGCTACGCCCAAGAAGTTCTGAAACGCCTGAAGGACAAGGGCCACGGCCAGGTACTCAATCGCAGCGAACTACTCTCCGGCACCGCCGACGTCGAATACTTCGCCCCCATCAAATACCGGCTGGAGCCGGATCTGTTGGTCACCGTGCTGGGCGGCTTGGTCTACTCCGGTGATATGGTGCTTTCCATCACCGGCGACAAGATCGACTCCGGCAAGCTGGTGCAACTGGCCGAACGCTCGCTGGATGACCTCAAGCAGTTCAAGCACGTTGAGGCACCCAAGGAAATCAACGTCGCTGTGTTGAAGACGTTGTTTGAATTCTTCGGTTTGGCATCGGGATGGGCGCAAAAAGCCACCCAAGGCGATCCCGACTCCGTGCGTGAGTTGCAAGATCGGATCAGCGCACTCACCCCCCGCGTGCTCAAGGCCGGCTCGGATCTGCAGCAAGGCAAGCTCGGCTTTTGGGGCCAGAACCTCCTGCGCGATGAAGAAGCCAAGGACTGGCATGCCCGGCTGGATTCACTCAAGAAGTTCACCGAAGACCTGTCGCCGTACAACACGGTCGGCAAGCTGAAAAACCTGCGTGTCACGCAAGAAGACATCGAAGCGCAGAAGAAGAATCTGGACATCCTGGCCGCCGTCGAGCGCATGCTCGATCTGGTCGTGGAGCTCGGTAGCACGGCCGCCTACCTGTCGCAAGCCGAAATGGTGCTGCCGGCGGGGCACGAGTGGGTCAAGCAGGCCGAAATCGCGCGCAAGGCCATGCAAGAAAAGCTGGCTCAAGACCGCACGGCTGAACACGCCAACGAATACCGGCAAACGCTCAACCAGCTCAAGAAGGATTACATCACCGCGTACATTGCCAGCCACACCAAGGCACGGCTGGGGGTGTCGGAAGAGAAGAGCCGCAACACACTGCGCAATGATTCACGGCTGCAAGGCCTGCGCGTGTTGGCCGGCGTCGAGATGATGAACGTCAGCCAGCTCACCGCCTTTGAGGACGCGCTGAACGGTCTGAAGAGTTGTTCGGCATTGGATGAGCCCACGCTGAACACGGTGGCGGTGTGCCCCCATTGCCAATATCGCCCTTCGGCCGAGCAACTGGAACTGGGTATTCCCGCCGCCAAGGCGCTGCACAAGCTGGACGACGATCTGGATCACTTGGTGGCTAATTGGCAGCAAACGCTTCTGGAGAACCTGGAAGACCCGTTCTCGCAGGAAAGCATCGCCTTGCTGCCCGACGCCAGCAAGAAGTTGATCAACGCCTTCCTGAGCTCACGCAAGCTGCCAGACCCCGTCACCAGCGAGTTCGCCAGCGCGGTGCAACTGGCGCTGGTGGGCCTGGAGAAAGTCGTGGTTAAGGGCGACGAGATTAAGCAGGCGTTGTTGCTGGGTGGTTCGCCGGCCACGCTTAAGGATGTACGTGAACGCTTTGAGGCCTTCCTGAAAGACCGATGCAAGGGCAAGGAAGATCCGGAAAAACTGCGCTTCATTATTGAATGATGCGCAGGCATAACCATGCAAAAGTCGGCGCTGGCGACACGGCGATAAATAGAAGAATTTGGGAAATCAGTCGATGAACGATTTACTGCATGGCCAGAGCACTGGCGCAAACGGACCCGTAGAGTGCCTTGGCCAGACGTTCGCCAGCGAGCAGGCGCGCCGCGAGCATTTTTTAAGCCTGTTGGCCGAAAAGCTCAAGGATCCTGTATTCCGTAAGACCGAAGGATTTCCGAAGGGTACGGATGAAGCCATCTTGGCTATGTCTGATCCACCTTGCTACACAGCCTGCCCGAATCCTTTCCTTGAGGAATTTGTGCGCTGCTACGGTAAGCCTTACGACTCCAGTGTGAAGTACAGCCGCGAGCCACAGACCATCGACGTCTCGGTCGGCAAAACCGATCCGCTTTACAAAGCGCATTCGTATCACACCAAGGTGCCACATCTGGCGATCGTTCCATCGATCCTGCACTACACCGAGCCGGGTGACATCGTGCTGGATGGCTTTGGCGGCTCCGGGATGACCGGTGTTGCGGCTCAGTGGTGCGGGTCGGCGCCCTCAGTCTATCGGCATGAGCTGGAAACCCAATGGAAAAAGCAAGGTAAAGCGGCGCCCAAATGGGGAGCCCGGCGCGTCATCCTCAACGACCTGTCGCCAGCAGCCACATTCATCGCGGCCAATTACAACCTGCCTTTCGATGTTGAAGCATTTTCCAAGGAAGGCAAGAAGCTGCTCAACGAAGTCGAGCAGGAACTCGGTTGGATGTACGAGACATTTCACAAGGACGGTAAGACAAAGGGGCGTATCGAATACACCGTTTGGAGCCAGATATACAGCTGCCCAGAGTGTGCGGGCGAAGTCAATTTCATTGATGAGGCACTTGATGATGAGAGTAAGCGAGTTAAGGACTCCTTTCCCTGTCCACACTGCGGTGTCGAACTAACGAAACAAAAAATGGAGCGACTGTTCGCATCAACAGTCGATTCCGCGACGGGGAAAACCCTTCAAACTCCTAAACGCCAGCCCTCGTTGATTATTTACTCGGTCGAAGGTAGTCGATACCAAAAGTCCCCTGATGAGCACGACCTTCAGGTACTTAAGCAGATCAGCTCGATGGAGCCTCCGGCTGATGTGCCGAAAATGGAGATTCCGCCGATGCACATGACGCATGAGCGTGCGCGGATGGATTACTCGGGAATTACGCACATCCACCACTTTTTTCTGCCACGCGCGCTCCATGTGATGGCAGCGTTGTGGCGGAAGGCGTCTTCTCAACCTGATGCGCGAGTTAGAGAGATGCTCCTGTTTTTCGTCGAGCAGGCGCTTTGGACGGCATCTTTGCTGAACAGGTACAGGCCGACTGGTTTTTCTCAAGTCAATCAATACATGACGGGCGTGTATTACGTTGCATCACAGCATGCGGAATGCAGTCCCTGGTACATTCTTGACGGGAAGCTCGGGAGACTCGCGAAGACATTCCAAGCATTCGGTGCACGCCAAGCAGGCGCAGGCATCACTACTGGTACCGTTGCCTCGTTGCCGCTGGCAGCAGGATCGATCGACTACATCTTTACCGACCCACCCTTCGGCGAAAACATCTATTACGCGGACCTTAACTTTCTCGTGGAATCTTGGCATCGTGTTACTACGGATGCGCAGCCCGAGGCAATAGTCGATCGCTTCAAGAAGAAAGGGCTTCCCGAGTATCAGCACCTAATGCAGCGATGCTTCAGCGAGTACTACCGCGTACTGAAACCTGGTCGCTGGATGACAGTGGTGTTTTCCAACAGCAAGGCAGCGGTCTGGAATGCGATCCAAGTGGCCTTGCAGCAAGCTGGCTTCGTGGTGGCCGAGGTAACAGCACTGGATAAGGTGCAAGGCAGCTACCGCCAAGTCACATAGGCAACGGCTATGAAGCAGGACTTAGTCATCTCTGCGTACAAGCCGAACGGAGGTCTGGAGGGCCGCTTCACTGCAAATGGTGCAACTGCTGACTCTGCTTGGGATTTTGTCCAGACACACCTCAAGCAACTGCCTGTGGTGAAGGTGACAAGTGGCGATTTTCCTGAACTGGTGTTCAACATCGAGCGCGACTCACGCAGAATCAAGGATCGCCTTGATGCGTGGTTCATTCGTCATGGTTCGATGGTCCCCTTCTCCAGTCCTGATTTCATCGCGGAACTGGCTACACGTTTCAAGGTGATTGATGGAATGGTCTTCCTTTCAGACCAGGCGGTCGAGTACGAGAAGGCTCGATCCCGAATTCCGCAAGTTAAGCAAGCGGATCTATTTGTTTCAGATGAGAGAAGTGCCATCGACTGGCTGACCAGCCTCCTCGTCAGGCGGCCATCAACAAGGGCTGAGGTCGCACACGAATACATTCCGCAAATTGGGTCCGCCAGGAAGAAAGGTGAGCTCATTCCGGAGTTGGATGAGTTGTTGGACGATAACTTCCTGCGGTACGACGGCACCGGTGATGTGCCGAGCCAGATCCACAGCTACCTCTCGACGAACCACAAGGACTTGCGCAGCCTCGACAAGAGCAACCCTGCGCTGGTGGCCAAGGCCAAGGATCGCTGGTACGTCCCCGACCCAAACAAGGCCCAGGACTTGGAGAAGAAGCGCGAGAAGACGCTGCTGAAGGAATTCGAGACCTACAAGGCATTCACCGGTCGCAAGATCAAAGAGTCACGCCTTGAAGTGCTGCGAGCTGGGTTCCGGTCTGCGTGGGCGGCAAAGGATTACCAGACCATCATCAACATCGCCAACAAACTGCCAGAAGAAACGCTGCAAGAGGATGACAAACTGCTCACCCTCTATGACTTGGCGCTGACCCGTACCGAGGACGGGATCTGAGCGTGGCGGGTAGCGGCTTCAATGTTGGCGATTGGTGCTGGTTTACCCGGCAGGCGGTGTCTTGCCGGGTGATCGAACGGATGGATGCGTGGGGCGAGATTGCGTATCGGGTTTGGCTGCCAACCAAAGACGCTGTAGTGCGCGCACGGGCATCCGACTTGGCATCCCTAGCGAGTATCCGGCCATCTGTTGATCAAATCCTGCATGCCACTGCCGCAGCGAAGTTGCTCGACGCTCTGGAAGACAACCTGTTGCTCGCACCGATCCAGTCCAGCGTGGTGCCCTTACCCCATCAGTTGTATGCGCTGAACCGTGCCATCAGCCGTGACCGTATTCGTTACCTGCTCGCCGACGAGGTGGGCTTGGGCAAGACGATCGAGGCTGGGCTGGTGCTGCGCGAGCTTAAGCTACGGGGGCGCGTAAAGCGGATTCTGGTGGTAGCACCCAAAGGGCTGGTGCGCCAGTGGCAGGCCGAAATGCGTCTGCACTTCGGCGAGAAATTTCAGTTCATCGAGCCTTCCGAGCTGGCTGCTTTCCGTCAGTGGCGCAACGGGGGGGCTGGTGAGGAAGAAAATCTGTGGCGCATGCACGACCAGGTGATTTGCTCGCTGGATTCGGTCAAGCCACTGGAAGGTCGGCGCGGCTGGAGTCTCGAGCAACTGAACAATTACAACCGCGAGCGCTTTGAAGACCTGATCTCGGCGTCGTGGGATCTGGTCATCATCGATGAGGCTCACCGCATGGGTGGGAGCACCGAGCAGGTGGCGCGGTACAAATTAGGTGCGGCGCTAGCCGAGGCTTCGCCCTATCTCCTGCTGCTTTCCGCGACGCCGCACCAAGGCAAGACTGATCAGTTCATGCGCTTGATGCAGTTGCTCGACCGTGAGGCTTTCCCCGACGAGGGCAGCGTTAACCGTGACCGGGTGCGCCCGTTTGTGATTCGCACCGAGAAACGTCTGTCCATCAATGCCGAGGGGCAGCCTCTCTTTAAACCTCGTGTCACCCGTTTGCAGGCGGTGGCGTGGCAAGCACGACATAACGCCCAGCAGCAGTTGTATGAGGCGGTAACGGACTACGTGCGGCATGGCTACAACCAGGCGATGGTGGCCAAGCAGCGCCATATCGGTTTCTTGATGATTCTGATGCAGCGCTTGGTGACCTCGAGCACAGCAGCCATCCGCACCACCTTGGAGAAACGTCTGGCGTTGCTCGATGAACCGCCACCTCAGGCATCGCTGTTTGAGAACACCAGCGACGATGACTGGGCTGATCTGGACGGCCAGTCGCAGGTGGATTTGGCCATGCAGGCGACTGGTTGGGAGCTGGAAAAATCAGAAGTTGAAACGCTGCTGAAGCTGGCTCGTGAGACGGAAGCCTCGGGCACGGACGCCAAGGCCGAGGCTTTGCTGGAACTGATCTACAAGCTGCAACAGGAAGAAGGCGCCCCGGAGCTGAAGGTGCTGATCTTCACCGAGTTCGTACCCACCCAAGCGATGCTGGCAAATTTTCTGGAAAGCCGTGGTTTTTCGGTGGCCACGCTCAACGGCAGCATGGATATGGACGCCAGAACCCGAGCACAAAAAGTCTTCTCACAAGAGGTTCGCGTTTTGATTTCAACGGATGCGGGTGGTGAGGGCTTGAACCTGCAGTTCTGCCATGTGATCGTCAATTTCGACATGCCGTGGAACCCGATGCGCATCGAACAGCGCATTGGCCGAGTGGACCGTATTGGCCAGCGCCATGTAGTGCGCGCCATCAACTTCGTTCTCGAAGACACCGTGGAACATCGCGTTCGTCAGGTTCTGGAAGAGAAACTGGCGGTGATCGCGCAGGAGTTTGGCGTCGACAAGGCATCCGATGTGATGGATTCGGCCGAGGCCGAGCCACTCTTTGATGAGTTGTTCGTGCATGGCCTGCAAAATCCCGATGCCATCGAGCAGGAATGTGAAGCCGTGGTGTCGCAGTTGCGGGAGATCTTGGCCGAGTCGAAGAAAAATAGCGACTTGCTGTCAGATGCCCATGTGCTTGAGGCTGATGATGCCCGTAAATGGCGTGACCACCCGGCACAGTTCTGGTTGGAACGGGCCATTACCGCTGGTTTAACCGCGCGCGGCGGCTCTGCCACCAAAGACGGTAAGGCGTGGCGAGTCAAATGGGCGGATGGTAGCGAATCGGCGCAGGTGTGCTTCGATGCCAGAACTGCCGACGAAAATCCCGAAATTGAATGGGTAACGATGGAGGACGCGCGTGCGCGTGCCGTCATCAGCGAGTTGCCGCGTTTTGTGGCCGGACAGCCTCTGCCGGTTATCCGCGTCACCGGCTTGCCTGACGCGGTGCGTGGGATTTGGTCACTGTGGGAGATCAGCCTGGCCGCCGAGGGCTTGAGTCGGAAGCGTTACCTGCCAGTGTTCACCAATGAGGAAGGCCGCGCTTTTGTGCCCACGGCGAAGCGCGTGTGGGACTTACTGCTCACCGAAACCGTTGACGTTAACGCGGTAACGAGCGCCGAGGATGCCGTGAAATGGTTTGAGGCTGGCTTGATGGCAGCAAAAAGCCAAGGAGAACGGATCTTCACCGAACTGCTGGAGGCGCATCGAACCCGGCTGGAGGAAGAACGCGAGCGTGCCAACTATGCCTTTGAGGCCAGACAGCAAGCGATCGGTCGTATTGGTTTGCCAGCCGTGCGCGAACACCGCCGCAAGCGTCTGCTGCAGGAGCATGAAGCAAGGCTAGCCGCACTGGCGGAGGCCGAGGCCAGCGTTCCGGATTTGAATGCCGTGATGATGGTGCGGGTTTCTGACGAGGTGTTGTCCACTGAAACCGTGATGGAGGCGCAAGCGGTATGAGTCAGTGGACCGAACGAATTCTCAGCCGCTTTACTGCTGACCTGGATCGGCTCTGGGTTGCTTGCGATCCGGATGATGTTTTGCTGGATGAGAAGCTGCTGGCTGAATTGCGCAGCCGTGGCTTCGAGTTGATGTTGTACGAAGACCCTTTTGTTTTTCGTACTGAGTTTGAGGAGCGTTATCGCGTTGCCTGGGATCGGGGAGAATCCGGCCCAACGCCATCACTGGTGGTCCACTGGCGAGGATCGGATGCCAGCGAACTGCCATGGGATATCGGGCACTATGGCCGTGTGGTCAGCCTTAGTCTGGCGCAATTGTTTCCCCGCTTGGCCTACAACGTCGTCAAACAGGTGGAACCGGAGCATCTGGCCGCTCTGTTGGATGCTCACGACACCGAGTTGCAGGGCGTGCGCGGCGAAAACGAATCCAAGGACTTCATCCTGGAGCGTGTCTATCAACTCTCGCCACGATCCAGTATTCGCACCGATGTCGATTTCTGGCGGGAAGTGCTTCGCATGCACTTTGCCAATCGATCACTTCCACCGGTGTTTGCAGAGCACGCCG
>Ga0154020_10006325_pt1 | contig 13869 bp, 10 predicted proteins | sample Klosneuvirus_201_FD_109709 | JGI IMG/M metagenome (GOLD analysis project Ga0154020, IMG submission 109709) | Active sludge microbial communities from wastewater, Klosterneuburg, Austria - Klosneuvirus_20160825_MG | ecosystem: Engineered > WWTP > Aerobic digester > Activated sludge | place... | reverse complement strand
GGCGGGAGCATCGGGATCGTAAAACGCGGCGAACCGGTCCATGTATGCGGGTACGGCCTCGTGGGCGGGCGCAACGTGGCGGCCCACTTCAACCTCCGTATCCCGGAACGCGCCGGGGACCAAAGTGAACGGCGTACCGTTCATGCTCTTCACCCACTTGAACGTCGCGGGCAGGTGGTCATAGAACGCTTTGTGCAGCTCCTTCAAGAATACCGTGCTGGCCGGGTTGGCAGGCGAATGGCCCGCCTCCCAACGGGTGTAAAGCTCACGATGCACGGCGATGTGCGCCACAGCCTCCTGCTGCCGATCGCGCTTCTCCTTGTCTTTGGAAAAATCACTGTGCAATGCCTTCTCGATGTCAAGCGGGTGCGTATCATGCCCTTCGATCAGGTTGCTGTAGTAGCTGTTCATGGGGCGCACCAACTCGACCACGGCGGAGCGGGTCACGGGGTGCATGGCCGCGGAGAGCTTCGCAGATGCGCGCACCAGCTCCGTGGCCAGGTGTTCCAACTCCCCGCTGGGGTCGCTTGGGAACAGGGGCTCCATGGCAATGGGGTCACGGTATTGCGCAAGTGGGCTGGCCATGTGGCAAATATAGGCTCTTGCTCCGTATACTCCCAAGGTGGTTCCCAAGGTTATGGGGTGGTGAAAGGTTTTTATATTAAACTGATAAACAGAGTATTAAATGTTAAATACCGGTGCTTGACATCAACATTAGGAGTTCGTACTTCCCAAGGTCGTTCCCGAGCCCTGTCCCCTGTCCCGTCATCCCGGAACGCGGGCAGTGCAGCTATGGCCGCCACCACCCGCATCATCGCCGTGGACATGCCGAACACGCAGTACGCCAATGCACAACCGTGGTATGACTACCGCACCAGCGTGGATCCGATCGAGGCCGTTACCGGGCTGGATCTGTTGGATGCGTTGCCCACGGACCTACAGGAGCAGCTGGAGGCCGGGGTGGATGCGGGGGAGGTGCATTGAGGGGGAGAGACCGCTTACCGCCGGAGGCGGATGAAGTGCTGGCACTCGGGAATAACCAGAGCGCCGGGATGGGGCTATAAATTGAAGTAGTCAGAGGAGTTCGATCACCTTGCCATCAGGCTTTACCCAGTAATGACGAATACCCATTCTGGCTAATTGAGGAACGATATCGCCAACAGCTGCCCTTACCTGCGGATCGTCGGGTTGCGCTATCGCCACAATGGCACCCTTCTCCATTTCCTTCAACTCCATGGCCTTGACCAGTGCCATTCCGAAATGCACCTTGATCTGAACGGCATCGAAGAAGTCCTTCTTCCTGTCCGCCTTGTTCCCACGGGCGCCCTTGGCTTCGATAACAATGCGCTCGTCACCCCGCAAGACTTCGAGATCGACCCCGTGTAGATGACCCAGTGTCTTGGTCACTTCCGTGAAATGCTGCTTCTTGAACCATGTGGCGAGTAGCTCGACCACTTGGTCTTCACTCAACTTTTCGTTCCCTGCACGGTGCTGTAGCATGCTAAGCCGGTTCCAGATCTTTCACGTTCAACTCCTCCTTCACCTTCTCCCAATCCCCCAAATAAGCCCGCATCAAGCTCTTCCAAAGCTTTCCATGGTTGGGCACTCGTAAATGGAGCAGCTCATGCACGATCACGTAGTCCTGGAACTTAGCGTCCTTGTTGAGCAGTTCCGTGCTGAAGTTCACATGGCCCTTGGTGCTGCAGCTGGCCCACTTGCGGCGCATGGGGCGCACGCCGAGCCATGCAACCTCAACTTCCATCTTCTTGGCCCATGAGCGGACACGCTGCTTGAAGGCTTCTTTCTTGTCCATCCTCAGAGCTTGTTGGCCTTATCCAACAACACAAACAACTCATCCACGATCCGCGCTACTTGATCGAGGTCGTCCACTTGGCTGAAGATGGCGAAGGTGACCTTGCCGCGTAGCTCGCGCAATTCCTTCTCGCTGCTCTTCCAGTGCGGGAAGGCGACGAAGGCCTTCTTGATCTTGCGGCTCACGTTTTCCGCCTCGGGGACGTTGGCGTTGAGCAAGGTGCTGTACACGAAGTAGGTGAGGCCATCGAAGCCTTTCTCGGCCTGGTCCTTCTTGCGTTGCTCGTTCTGCTCCACTTCCTTCAACAGGTCGGCGAGGGCTTCGGAGGTGGCGGTCTGGCGGCTCTCGAAGCTTTCCTGCACCGCCTTGGCGCGTTCGGCCATAGCGATCAGGTAGGGGTCGTCGCTGTGCTCTTCGGCGTGCTTCTCGATGCTGCGGATCAGGTTGATCACCTTGGTGCCGTCGCCTGCGTGCTTCTGCTTGATCAGCTCGATGGTGCGCTCGTTGATGGCCACGAACTCCAGCGGGGCGTTCACCTCGTAGGTGCCGATATGGTCCTGAACCAGGGCGTTGGTCTTGCGCTGGAACTCGCGGTCCACCTCCACGCGCTTGGTGTAGGCCTTGCGCACCACGGCGTAGATGGCGCTCAGGGTGCTGTAGTCAGCGATGTACGGCCGCAGGAAGGCATCCGGACTGATGATCTCGTAGAGCATCTCCACCTCCTTGTATTCCTTGAAGAACTCCTTGCGCCGCTCCGGGTCGCGGAAGTGCTCGATCAGGTGGTCGATGTCGGTGTCCTTGAAGTTATCCTTGATCAGTTGCAGGTAGCCGGGCACCCTCGTTTCCATCTTCGTCTTGAAGAGCACCTTCAGCAACTGCAGGTCCTTCACGATGGCGTTGATCTCGTCGCTGTCGAAGGCCAGCGCCTTTTCCAGTTTGTCGAAGATGCCCACGAAGTCCATCACGAAGCCGTGGGGCTTCACCATGCCGGCCGCTTCGTTCTCGTACGGACGGTTCACCCGCGCGATGGCCTGCAGCAGCGTGTGGTCTCGCATGGGCTTGTCCAGGTACATGGCGTAGAGCACGGGCGCGTCGAAACCGGTGAGCAGCTTTTCGGTGACGAACAGGATCTTGGGCTGTTGGTCCAACTTGGTAAAAGCCTTGCGGACCTGCCGCTCCTTCTTCTCGTCCATGTGGAACTCCTTCAGCAGGGCGCTGTCGTTGTTGCTGCCGGTGTACACCACGGCGCTGTACTCCGGGGGCAGGAATTCGTCCAGCGCGTGCTTGTAGTGCGCGCAAGCCTCGCGGTCCACGCCCACCAGGAAGGCTTTGTAGCCGAGAGGCTCCACGTTGTCCTTATAGTGTTGGGCGACCACCTTCGCCACTTCGCGGATGCGCTTCTTGCCCTTCAGGAAATTCTTCAGGTTCACGGCGCGGTCCAGCACCTTGTTCAGGTGCTCGATGTCCGCCAGCCCCTCGGCATCGGCAAGGTTCAGGAATTCCTTGTCCAGCGTTTCGTGCGGCACCAGCAGTTCGTTGGGCGCGATGTTGTAGTACAGCGGCAAGGTGGTGCCATCGGCGATGCTGTCCGCAATGCTGTACTTGTGCAGGTAGCCCTTGTCGTCGGTGCCGCCGAAGGTCTTGAAGGTGCCGCGCCCGTATGCCGTCTTGTCGATGGGCGTGCCGGTGAAGCCGATGTAGCTGGCGTTGGGCAGCCCGGCCATCAGGAAGTTGCCCAGGTCGCCGCCGGTGGTGCGGTGCGCTTCGTCGATCAGCACGTACGCGCCGGTGCGCTCGTACGGCTTAATTTGGCACACGAGCATTTGCACGCTATCATGATGTTTCAATGGGATCACCAAGCCAAGATAGAGTTCAGGGTAAGCCGACTATTGGAAAGCACGGCGCTACAGAACATAAGGGGCATCGCGCTAGAGTGCGAGAGCGTTTCACCAAGGCCGGCTTGAGCGCATTGCACGACTATGAGCAAGTCGAGCTGTTATTGACCCTAGCCATACCAAGAAAGGATGTGAAGCCTTTGGCAAAGGCCTTGATCACGCGTTATGGAGATCTACGGACGATCCTCGATGCCCCATTGCAGGAACTGAGTGAGGTGCCAGATATCGGCAATGTGGCACCTGTTGCGATAAAGGTGGTACGCGAAATCGCTGCCATGTATCTACAGCAGGCAGCTGGACATAACAAGGCACCATATGAGCCTCTCGAATTGGAGAAAGCACTGCAGGTCCGGCTCGGATCATTGAGAGAGGAAGTCTTCGAGATCGTCTGCATGGACAAAGGACACAGAATATTGCCGAACGGTATCGTTCGTATTGAGGATGGAACGATTGATCGAGCGAACGTCTATCCACGGAGTGTTGTGAAGGCCGCATTGAAGATGGAAGCGGCGTGTATCGTACTTGTTCACAACCACCCCAGCGGTTCAGTTGAGCCTTCAGTGTACGACAAGGCATTGACAAAGGCTGTGCTCCTCGCTGCAGAGGCTGTGGACATCAAAGTGCTGGACCACCTGATCGTATCGTCGTCGGCCGCGTTCAGTTTCAAGCGCGAAGGTTTGCTGTCATGATCGCGCCAAGCATTGAAAGGAATTTCCCGGGACTGAATGATGCTCAGCGCAGCATTATAGGGCATCTTGATGGACCACTGCTTGTAATTGCTGGGCCTGGGTCAGGGAAGACCTTCAGCATGGTGCTTCGGGCACTGAACCTGCTGCTACTGGGAAAGGCCCAGCCCAAGGAACTTGTGCTTTGTACGTTCACGGAAAAGGCGGCCTTTGAGATGCGCGACCGTATGATGGAGTACGCTCGCAAGGTTGAGTACAAGGCCGACCTATCTGAACTGAGGATCTCCACGATACATGGGTTATGTAATCAAATCCTTACCGCCAACAGGCACCGAACCCACCTTGGGAACAGCTATGACACGTTGGATGAGCTGACACAACTTCTCTTCATTTTCGAACACTTCAAGGAGATCATTGGCGAGGAGGTCAACGGCAAGTACGTTGGGCGGTGGAGTACCAAGTGGACAGCCATCGAGGGCATAAGGGGCTACTTCGATAAGATCACCGAAGAGCTGATTGGCTCCGAACAATTGGTATCCTCGACAGACACGTTCCTGCAACAGCTTGGGGCGGCCTATCAAGCGTACGAAGCTGCTTTGAACGCGAGCAACCGGATCGACTTCGCCCACCTGCAAAGCTTGGTACATGGTCTCTTGTCAGATCCTGATAATGGGCTGGCGATGACACGAGAGTTCCGGTACGTGATGGTGGACGAATACCAAGACACGAACTACGTGCAGGAACAGATCCTTCTCCTATTGACCCGTGAAGGACATAACCTGTGCGTCGTAGGTGACGAGGATCAGAGCCTTTATCGCTTCCGTGGGGCAACGGTGCGGAACATTCTAGAATTCAAGGACCACTTTCCGGGATGTCGGACCGTGCTGTTGAACACCAACTATCGCTCACACAAGAGTATCGTACAGCGCTATGACCGGTGGATGACCTCTGCTGATTGGACGGGGAAGGGCGGAACATCCTATCGCTATCCAAAGACTATTGTTGCCGACCCAGAGACGGAGTATCCGGAGTACCCTGCTGTGCTCAGTATTTGGGGCCAGAGTGAACAGGATGAAGCCGAGCGATTCGCGGATATGGTGGAGTTCCTTAAGCGCAATGCGGTTATCGGGGATTACTCCCAGGTGGCTTTGCTTCTGCATAGTGTGAGGGATGATCACAGTGGCAGGTATCTCAGGGCGTTGGAAAAGAAAGGCATCCCTTGGTTCTGTCCACGGGCCCGCACCTATTTCGACAATCCTGAGGTGAAATATGTGATGGCTTGCTACGCACTCATCTTCGGATGGCATGGTGAGGGTCGCGGAGAAGTAACCGGGGCGCTAGCCGGCTTGGCCAGTTATGTGGATCAAGCGATGATTGATCTGGCGACATCCCATGGACACGTCAGTTCATTGACCGCGGCCCTGCAGGGGTGGGTGTCCGATATGGCCAACCTTCGTGAAGGTGATAGCCTTGATCTACGGCCCGCTGATCTGTTGTACCATCTCTTCGCACACGAACCTTTCCGGACTGCATTGGGGAATGAGAACTCGGCCCGTAACCTGGCTATGTTCTCTCAGCTGCTCAATGTGTTCCAGAGCTACTACCACTACTCAGTGGTGACCTTCAAGAACCGGGAGTTCCTGCGGTACCATCTCTTCGGCAGCTTCTTGCGCCTGTTACATGATGGTGGCATCAACGAATATGAGGACCCGGATCAGCCATTCCCGATCGGGCATGTGCAGGTCATGACCATACACCAATCCAAGGGGCTGGAGTTCCCCGTGGTGGTGGTGGGTAGTTTGAACAAGCAGCTATCCAGTGCGAAGAAGATCGATACGGACCTTGGGGCTTATTATGCGCGTGTGGCTTTCGAGCCTATGAAGCGTATCACGGATTTCGATCGGATGCGATTGCACTATGTGGCATTCTCCCGGCCCCAGAAGGTATTGGTGCTCACGAGCCCCGAAGCACCCAAAGACCATTTCGCTCCTATCTGGCAAGGGCTGCCTCAATGGCCACATGTGCAACAAGAACTGCTGGCTGCCCAACGCTTCAATCCGAAGCCCCGTGTGCCGGTCAAGCGAACCTACAGCTTCACAGGCGACCTGCGGATCTACGAGACCTGTCCACGGCAATACCAGTTCTTTCGTGAGTATGACTTCACCCCTTCCCGGTCGGCAGTGATCTTCTTCGGCCTCTTGGTACACCAGACTATTGAGGAGATCCATCGTATTGCCTTGGATGGCGAACAGCACAGACTGACCAAGGAGTTGGTCGATGAACTGTTCGAAAGGACCTATGGATTTCTGTGTCTTAGCGACGTGAAGCCGATCGTTGGTGAGGCCAAGGAATCAGCGCGTCGACAGGTACACAACTACTTCCGTGAGAATCGGAGTGAACTATCCCGTGTCATCCAGACAGAGGTGGATGTGTCCCTGGAGAAAGACGGCTACATTCTTGCCGGCAAGGTGGACCTATTGCTGGGTAGTGATGGTCGTCTGGAACTTCTGGATTTCAAAACATCGCCGAGGCCGGTTGATAGCCCCGAACTCATTAATGCGTACGAGCGGCAGCTATGCACTTATGCGCACATCCTTGAACAGCGGCATGGGAAGCACGTGGACCGGCTGCTCTTGTACTGGACCGCAGAGACAACACGTGCGAAGGCATTGATGGAACTACCTTACGACCCCACGAAAGTTGTTGAGGCCGGTCGTTACTTCGACGAAGTAGTCTCGCGCATACAAGCAGAAGAGTTCGCTGTGAAGAAAGTGCCGGAAGCGGGCATCTGCAAAGAGTGCGACTTGAAACACCTTTGCAGGGCTGAAGGAATCATTGACCCAATCAAACGAAGAGCATAGGCATGGCCAAGATCGAGATCACCAAGACCGAGCTGGTATGGCCCGGGAAGTACAATGAGGACGGCACACTAAAGGAGGTGCCGCGTGTTACTCTTCCTTTTCAGGTGATCGAGTCCGTGAACGAAAGCAGGGCTACACGTGAAACGCAAAAGGCGGCTAGTCTCGGCTTGTTCAAGACTTACGACGGAAAAGAAGGAGATACTCATGTTGAGGGCTGGAAGAACAAACTGATATGGGGGGATAACCTTCTTGTCATGTCATCTTTGCTAGGTAAATTCTCCGGCAAAGTTGATTTGATTTACATCGACCCACCATTTGCTACTGGAGCAGATTTCAGTGTTACCACGGAGATTGGAGATGAGGATGAGAAGGTGACGAAAGAACCATCCTCAATTGAGGAAAAGGCATACCGCGATACATGGGCGGCAGGTACTGCATCATTCCTTGATATGCTCGCGGCTCGACTGACCCTGGCTCGCGAGCTGTTGAGCCCGGTGGGTAGCATTTACATTCACATGGATCCGACCATCGGGCACGCCACGAAGTTGGTCGCGGATGAAATCTTTGGTGCCGCTTCCTTTCAGCGCGAAATAGTGTGGCGCATCGGATGGCTATCGGGATATAAGACCAAGGCGCAAAATTGGATTCGGAATCATGATGTTATATACTACTACGTAAAGGATCCAAAATCCTTCACATTCAACAAGGCGTACGTTCCATACCCCGATGGCTATGTTCGCCGCGATGGTGCCGAACCAACTGGAAAGGGTACACCAATCGAGGATGTGTGGAATGCCAATGAGAGTGAATTTGCACTCAAGGGCGGGGAGTCTCTTGATTCAATCCAGATCAAGAGTTTCTCAAACGAGAAGACGGGCTATCCAACCCAGAAGAATGAGAGTTTGCTCCGCCGAATTATAGAAGCCTCCTCGAAACCGAATGACCTCGTACTTGACTTCTTCTGTGGGTCAGGGACAACATTGGCGGTTGCAGAGAAACTCGGTCGCCGATGGATAGGTTGCGACCTTGGCCGATTTGCAGTACACACAACAAGAAAGCGTTTGCTGGAGATCAATGAATGTAAGGGATTTGAGGTGTTGAACTTGGGGCGATATGAGAGACAGTATTGGCAGGGGGTGACCTTTAGTGACCATAAGAAAAAGCAGCCCCAAGAGCAAGCGCTATATGAGTATCTAGCATTTGTGCTCAAGCTCTATGGAGCTCAACCGGTCGCGGGAATGGTGCACTTGCACGGCAAGAAGGGCAAAGCCATGTTGCACATTGGAGCAGTGGATGCCCCGGTCACCATTACCGAAATCGATGCAGCAGTGGAAGAGTGTGCTAAGGCCAAACAAAGCGAACTGCATGTGCTGGGCTGGGAATGGGAGATGGGGTTGTATGATCTTGTGGTGGATGCTGCTAAGAAGCGGAATGTGAAGTTGTTGCTGCTTCAGATACCACGGGAGGTAATGGAACAGCAGGCAGCTGCGAAAGGGGATGTTCGCTTCTTCGAGCTGGCCTACTTGGAGATGGATGCCAAGGCAGTTAAGCCCCGTGAGTATCGCATCGATCTGAAGAAGTTCGTCATACCCAACACCGAGCTGATCCCAGAGGAGGTCCGGGCGAAAGTGACCAAATGGTCGGACTACATCGACTATTGGGCTGTGGACTGGGACTTCCAGAACGACACCTTCATGCAAGGTTGGGTGGCCTACCGTACCAAGCAGCAACGCAAGTTGCCTTTGTCCTCTGATTCCCATGTGTACGCGAAGCCGGGCAAGTACCAGGTCTTGGTCAAGGTGATCGACATCTTCGGGAACGACACAACCCAGGCCGTCGAGATCAACGTGAAGTGACCATGCCGAACTCAGTAATTTCCTATGACAGGGAGCTCCCCGAGATCGAAGGCCGGGTGCCATGGCTTCCGCCTAGTGCTCATTTGGTCAAAGCCAGCGGTGCTGCTGGTGGTTGGGAGGTAAAGGATGGCAGGCGGCCCAGCCGCCTACTCTTGGTACCCAAGCTTCGGCCAGCAGTCGATAAATGGCGTGCGGCGGGCTATCCTGGTGCCTCTGAAGTCACCCTGCGCCTGTTCCAGTACTGGTTCGAGGAGGAGCATGTATTGCCTGGTTTCCCGGTGCCGTTCCGCTATTACTACGGACAGCGTGAGGCTATCGAAACAATGGTCTGGTTGGTGGAGATCGCTGGCATTACGGACACACAGGAGTTGATCAAGACCTTCGCCACAGATTTCCCCAAGGACTTGTTAACGGACGGCATCCGCTTCCAGACCACGATGGATGGCAAGCGACAAGTGCTGAGGTACGTGCCGGAAGCAGACAAGGACGGGGTGCAAGAACTTCCGCCGAAAGACCTTCGTCGTTATGCATTCAAGATGGCCACCGGCTCTGGCAAGACCTGGGTTATGGCCATGGCCATGGTGTGGTCCTATTTCCACAAGCGCATGGTGGCTGGCTCCAAGATGTCCACGAACTTTTTGGTAGTCGCACCGAACGTGATCGTCTTTCAACGGTTGGAGAAAGACCTCAGCGGCTCTGCTGTGTTCCATCAGTTACCGTTGATACCGCCCGAGTGGAAGGGCCAGTTCGCCCTGAAGGTGATTTTGCGTGGTGAGGCCACAGAACCGGACGGTTCCGGGAATGTGTTCCTTACCAACATCCACCAATTGTATGAATCACGGGATCAGGAGTGGACTCCGCAAAACGCGATAGAGGCGCTTCTTGGCAAGAAGCCTGTGAAGGACCTCTCTTCCGCACAACGGTCTATGCTGGAGCGTGTCAAATCGTTGAAGGACGTGATGGTCCTGAACGACGAGGCACATCATGTGCATGATGAGGAACTGGCCTGGTCCAAATCCCTCCTGGCCATCCATAACAAGTTACCCAACGGTATTGCGGCTTGGTTGGACTTTTCAGCCACCCCCAAGGATGCCGATGGTATGTACTTTCCTTGGACGATCTGTGATTATCCGCTAGCCCAAGCCGTCGAGGACCGGATCGTGAAAGCCCCATTGATCGTTACCAAGGAAGAGGACAAGAAGCAGCCACATGACCCCGACGGCATTACCAAGGACAACGTCGTTGAGAAATACTCCTATTGGATCCACGCGGCCGTTCAACGCTGGAAAGAACACTCTGCTGTCTACCGCAAGCTTGGCACGAAGGCAGTCCTCTTCATTATGGCGGAGAAGAGCGTGTATGCTGATGCCATAGGTGAGTACCTATGGAAAACAAAGGAATTCGGCCTTAAGGAATCAGAGGTGTTGGTGATCCACACAGACAGCAGTGGTGAGGTGACCAAGGGCGATCTGGATGATGCGCGTGCGGCCGCACGGGACATAGACAAGAGCGACAACCCTTACAAAGTGATCGTGAGTGTGATGATGCTTCGGGAAGGATGGGATGTGAGGAACGTATCTGTGGTGCTAGGGCTTCGTCCCTTTTCGGCCAAAGCGGAGATCCTCCCTGAACAAGTCATTGGCCGTGGGCTGCGCCTTATGCAGGGTATTGGTCCGGACCGCACCCAGACCTTGGAAGTACTGGGTACTCGCAATCTGTTGAATGTTCTGCGTGATCAACTGGAAGCAGAGGGTGTTAGCACGGGCAACACAAAAAAGGACCCACCACGACCAATAATCATAGAGCCTGTGCTGGAGCAGCTCAGGTACGATGTCGGTATTCCGATCACCAAGCCACGCTTGGTGCACAATATCCGCAAGCTGGAAGGGTTGCGGGTAGCAGACTTGGAACCCGTCTTTGAGCAAGATGACCTTGAGGACGTCTATCGCACGAAGCTCAAGTTAGAGTTTGCTACCACAGAGACACCCGTGGGTGAGAAAGAAGTGCACCCTGACGGGTTGCCTCCATTTCATGAGTTAATAGGGTCCATCACAAACAAGGTGATCGGTCGGGCGCGGCTCCCGAACAAGTTCGCTGAACTCTATCCGGTTGTCTCGGCTTACATCGCAGACCGCTGCTTCGGTACCAGCCTGGATGTGTCCGACAAGGAAGACGAGACGGAGAAGGAACAGGCAGATTCTTTCCGGGTCCGCTCGCATCTGGCGCGACCAGAGATCCAAGAAGCCATTGCTAAATATCTCTCCCGCAAGATCGGTGAGTTGACCATTGAGATCAAAGCGATCGAGTTTGAACGTTCGGACTACAAACTGTCCGATACGAAGCCATTTTCTTGGCGGCGTGACCTACCCCCACTTACCGCTAAGCGCACCATCTTCAACTACGTTGCAACCTACAACGGGTTCGAACGTCGCTTCGCCCAGTTCCTCGACCAGGCGAAAGATGTAGAACGCTTCGCCGCACTGGGAACAACGGAACAAGGTGACTCAGGTTCGCAGTTCCGTGTAGATTACCTCAAGGCCTCGGGTGCGATTGGCTTTTACCATCCGGATTGGGTCGTTGTCCAAAAGACTAAGGAGGGTCTAGTCCATTGGATCATCGAAACGAAAGGCCGCGTATGGGAAGGCACGCTCGCCAAGGATGAGGCCATGGGTCGTTGGTGCGAGCAGATCGCGGCGACCACAGGTGAGAAGTGGCGATATAAGCGCATTGACCAGCAGGTCTTCGATAAGGGGAAGCATAGTGCGCTAGCTGAGTTGGTGTAACACCCTTCCACTGGGAAACGATTCTAGAGATCTGCGCAAAATCTTGTGGTAGAAACCAGATCCCGCATTTCGCGTGAGGGATTGTACCGGAAAGCCCGGAGGCCGGTAATCCGGCCGAGGACTTGGAGGGGAAAGCCCGACGGCGCTGCATTTGAGCGCCGGCACGCCCCAACAACAACCGCACTGGCCTTGCCGGGGAAACCCGCGCCGGTGGGGAAGCGGTCCAGTTCGTCGTTGGCATAGTCCGCCTCGGTGAACCAGTCCTGGTTCCACATGGGGTTGGCCACCACGCGGTCGAAGACCTTCAGCCGCCCACGCTCGCGGAACTTGGGGTTCTTGAAGGTGTCGCCGATCTCGATCTGGCCCTGCATGTCATGGATGATCATGTTCATGTTGGCCATGGCCCAGGTCTCGGCCACGTATTCCTGCCCGAAGAGTTTTAGGGGGGCGTATTGGAGGGCGGAGCTCCCGCTCCGCCCAGCACTCACGGGCGGACCGGGAGGTCCGCCTTCCTTCATGCGTTGTTCCAGCGCGGTTTGGCACTTCACCAGCAGGCCGCCGCTGCCGCAGCAGGGGTCGTAGATCTCCATGCCGGGCTCGCACTCCAGCACGCGGGCCATGATCTCGCCCACCTCGCCGGGGGTGTAGAACTCGCCCGCGCTCTGCCCGCCGCCCTCGGCGAATTTGCGGATGAGGTACTCGTAGCTCTTGCCGATGATGTCGGCCTCCACATCCTTCAGCCCAAGGCGCTTGGTGCTTACGGCCTCGATGAGGTTGCTGAGGCGGTCGTCCGACAGATCGCGCTGGCCGTGCGTGGTGGCGTTGAAGTCCACACGGTCGATGATGCCTTGCAGCAGCGGATTGGCCTTGGCGATGCCGCGCAGGTGGGTGGTGAGTTCCTCGCCGATCTTGTCGCTGAGGGTGCGGATCACGGACCACACGGCATCGGTGGGCTCCTTGGGTTCCAGCGGCAGGTAGAAGCGCACGAGCTTCTTATCGGCCTTCACCAGCCGGAACGCTTTTTCGCGCGAGCCTACCTCGCCCGCGATGCGGTCCAGTTCGTCATCGAACACATCGCATAAGCGCTTGGTGAAGATGAGGGGGAGGATGTAGTCCTTGTACTTGGGCGCATCCTTGGCACCGCGTATGGAGCAGGCGGCATCCCAGATCCAGGTTTCGAGGGATTTGTCCTTTTCAGGCTTGGCGGCTTTGGCTTTTCGGCCTTTGGCTTTTGGCTCAGGGTTTTCTTCGGCTTCTTGGCCGTTCAGCTCAGAGGCTTGGGCTTTTGGCGGTCGGCCGCGTCCGCGTTTCGGCATTAAAGGCTCTTCGGCTTTTTGGCCCATCGGCTTATTGGCATCGGGCAGCTTGATGCTGCCTCCGCGACCGGGTCCTTGCACTATCAGGCCTTCGGCGAGCATTTTGGCTTTTAGGCTGTCGTAGTCGCCTTCGCTTAGGCCGAGCACTTCGCGAGCTTTGGTGTTGCCGAGGCTTTTGTTCGCCAGCATCTTTAACAAGATGTCGGCGAGGGTGGGTTTGTCTTGGGGCATCGCGGCTCAAAGTACTGGAATTAGTTGTCGGTTGTCAGCCTGAAGCCGATGAAAAGCCGCCTGAGAGATAGAGGGCGCGATTGCTGCCACTGTCCAATACGAGATCGCTTCGCAGCATCGCGAAGACGAAAATCCCGCGCGTCATCGCGAGGCCCGCATTTGGGGCCGAAGCGATCTCAGGCCATGGAGCACGGAACTCTCTAAGCGCTCCAACAGTCGATCGTTCTGCGGAACCATGAGATCGTAGTTCTGAGGGCGATTACACTGACGCCTCTCTGGTACAAGATCGCTTCGCAGAGCCTCGCGATGACGGATAAACAAGCCTTAATGCGCCTGAGACCAGAATTCGCCCAAGCCGAAATGCGCTTAAAAGCCTAAAAGCCTATGGCCTAAAAGCCAAGAGCCCACCAAACACCCCACCTATCCCT
>Ga0154020_10006323_pt1 | contig 13871 bp, 7 predicted proteins | sample Klosneuvirus_201_FD_109709 | JGI IMG/M metagenome (GOLD analysis project Ga0154020, IMG submission 109709) | Active sludge microbial communities from wastewater, Klosterneuburg, Austria - Klosneuvirus_20160825_MG | ecosystem: Engineered > WWTP > Aerobic digester > Activated sludge | place... | reverse complement strand
CTGGTCATGCCATCGTTCTTCGACAGTTGCAGCGACGTGCCAGGCGCACCCATCACGGCGATCTTGCACCGATCCACTTGTTTGGTGAGATCGGCACTGGCCACCCACAGGTCGCCCTGATTGTTGCTGCGGAACAACCGGTTACCGCCCAACCAGATGACGTTGGGATCGTGCGGCGACAGCACAAACGGCGTGTTCCAGTTGAAGCGGTACGTATCGCCTGCCGACGCATTGATCACGTTTGGTGCGCCGCCGCCGCGTCCACCAAACCCGCCACCCGCGCCGCCAGCCCCCGCAACTGGCGCGGCGATGATGCGGCCATCGACACATGCACCAGGGGCCGGCGCTGCCGCACCCGCGCCTCGACCGGCCGGTGGTGCGCTGGGTCGAATGCTCTTGCCGACACCCGTGCGCAAATCGGTGCGCTGCGTGTTGCCGTCCTGCGATTCGCTGAAAATCATGTAGCGATTGGTGGGATCCACCGCCGTCTGAAATCCGTCACCGCCGCCAATGCGGAACCAGTTGTGATCACGAACGCCATTGCGGCTTCGCAGCGCGCTCGGGCCTCCCCAACTGTCGTTGTCCTGCAAACCGAAATACACGTTGTACGGGCGGTTCATATCGGCACTCACCCAGTACGCGAGTCCCGTCGCCATGGTGCGCACGTACTCCCACGTGGCACCCTGATCCCACGACACGGCAAACCCGGCGTCGGAGCCACGCATGATGTGATCGGGGTTGGCCGGGTCGATCCAGAACGCGTGCTGATCGACCGTCTCATTGCCGAAGCCCAATCCTTCGTCCATCGGCGCAAAGGTCTTGCCACCGTCGGACGACTTGGCGGCGCGCACGTTGGACAGGTAGATGCGTTCAGGGTTGGTGGGATCGATGCGGATGTTGCTGAAATACATCGGACGCCCGTTGCAATTGCTGACCAGCGTCCACGTGCGCCCCTTGTTGTTGGAGCGATAGAGACCCGGGCGGTTTCGGCTAAGCGGCGGAACTCGACGCGCGGTATCCGCTACCCCGGCCGGGCCGGCGCCACCGGGACCCGCTCCTGCGCCGCGCGCCGGCGCGCCATTGCTGCACCAGTCATATCCGCCTCGACCGCCGCCGCCGCCCATCACCACCGATGCCGAGTCACCGCCGTCGGTTTCGATCTGCGCGTACACGACGTTGCCGTTGGAACGCGCGACATCTACCGCGATGCGACCGTACATGCCCGGCGGCAATCCACCGCTGGTGAGTTTGGTCCACGTCTTGCCGCCGTTTTCGGTTTTCCAGAGTCCGCTGCCTGGGCCGCCGCCGTTGAAGCAACATCCCGTGCGTCGGCGCTGATAACTCGCGGCGTACAGCACATTCGAGTTGGACGGGTCCATCGCGAGATCGGTAAACCCGGTGTGCTCGTCGATGTACTTGATCTTGCTCCAGCTCTGTCCACCATTGGTGCTCTTGTAAATGCCGCGCTCGGTGTTGGGTCCAAACAAGTGGCCCGGCGACGCGACGTAGAGCGTGCTGGTGTTGCGCGGATCGATGACGATGCGCGCAATGGTTTGTGTTTCTTTGAGTCCGATGTGCGTGAACGTCTTGCCACCATCGGTGGTCTTGTAGATGCCATCACCGAATGTGGACGTCTGCCGGTTGTTGGGCTCGCCGGTGCCGACGTACACCACATCGGGATTGGTGGGATCGATGGCGAGGTCGCCGATGCTGGCCGATCCGTACTTCTCGAATACGGGCGCGAACGTCGTGCCGGCATTCGTGCTCTTGAACACGCCACCGGTCGCGTAGCCGATATAGATGATGCGCGGGTCCTTTTCGTACACCGCGATGTCATCGATGCGGCCACCCATGCTGGCCGGCCCGATCGAACGGAACCGGAAGTTGGCGAGCGCAGGATTGGCGCTGCGATTGACCACCGCGGTGTCGCGCCGCTGAATGTTGCCTTGCGCGCTGACCAGCTCGGGCGCGGTAAGGCCTATGGCGGCGGCGAGGGCGATACGGAACACGGGGGAGTGCACGAACGAAGCTCCAATTTGAGGATGCCCGAATGTGCGTCCGGCCGTCGTGCTCGGCGAGGGCCTTCACCTGAGTTTTTTCACCACCACGGCACGAAGGGGTTACGTCGCACCGCGCCCGCTGTGCCCTCCGTTCATTCTGGAGCGACGCGACGTGGTGAGCGGCGACGCGCGCGCTTCGCCAGCTCTGCTACGCCGCCGCGCACATATTGCAGCGCCCGTAAAGAACGATCTCGTGGCTTTCCAGCTTGAAACCCCGCGGGGTGAGCTTTTTGAAGTCGCCCGCGCAGCCGACCAGCTCGAACACGCGCGAGCACTGTCGACAGCTGAAATGGTGGTGGTGACCTCGTCCCGCACGTTCGTAACGAGGTGACTCGCCAGGCAGCTCCACGACGCTGAGCCATCCGGCTTCCACCAGCGCGTTGATCGTGCGATAGACCGTCGCAATACCGATCCCCGACACATGCTGTTTCGCCTCTTCGAGAATTTCGAAAGGTCCCAGGGGTCGCGGAACGTCCATGAAGACCTGACGAATCGCATCGCGTTGTTTGGTATTGCGTTCCATGGCGCGGCTTTGCCTCCAGCGGGGCCTTCGGTGTCGTAGCACGAACCCAGTGGAAAAGTAACGCCAGCCGTTCGCTCCGTGACGGCGGCCGGTTGCCGGGCAGCCCTGAACGAGCCGCTGTGGCTATGGGCCAAGCCGGCCGATGGTGCGTTCGGCGCTCCGACGCCAACCGCAAACAGGTGCAACGCCGAGGACTCTCGATGTGCACGGTCCACGTACCCTCGCTGACGCGAGGGAGTGGCGACGAGGCACCCTCACGGACGCACGCAGTCGGGTGCAGTTTGGTTTACGGACGATGGAGCACGCGCCTGTCCCCCTGAGTACGCGAGTGGCACGCGGCCGTTCGCGATGGATCCTGAGCTGGGAACTGTTCTGATGATCGCATCATCGTCTCGACCACTCGATCGGCGTCCCCATCGCCGACTGGCGATTGCGATGTCGTGTGTGCTGCTGGTTTCGTGCGCACGCGCGACCCGCCCATCGACCGCGTCAACCGCGGGCACATCCGCCGCCTGCTTTCCAATCGAATCGTTGTCCGCGGCTGATCGGGTGGTTGCCGATCGGGTGTTGCTGGAGTTTGGAGATCGGGAAGGGTTGTACACCTTGGCTGGCGGTCTCAAGCCCATTTCGTCCGATGTGCGTGACATGCAGGTCCGGATTGCCCCCACAATCGACACGATCGCGCTTCAACGACTCGAGCAGTTGCGGCGCGTGAGCAACGCGTTGCACTGTGGGTCGCTTGGCGTGTTCGTGCAGGTGTTCACCGCCACCTCGCCGGGCCGTGACAGCAGTGTCGTGCGGCAGGCGACCCTTGTCCTGTACCATCGCGAGTCCGTGCAGCGTGCCATCGGACGCCAGCGCACCTTTTTCGCTTCACTCGGCATCACCCCATCTGCGGATCCGCGAGACGTGTTGGCGGCAGTCGAGAATGCACCACGCGACGCCAGATGGCGGGGGTACGGCTACCTGTTCGGCTATCCTGATGAGGCCGTCGACTTCTTTGTCACGGCAGGCGTGGAAGGCGACCGCGACAAGCACATCGTGCCTCGCGAGTTCCGACGCATCGAGACGTTTCACAAGCACCCTGAATCGGCTGGCGGTCCGCCCGTGGTGTCGTCGTTCGTGTATGCCGTGCCAAAGGGCGCGGCACCGTCGGTCGGTGATCGACAGCTTCGCGAATCGGCCGCGCCGATCTACGCACGATACATCACCGCCCGGTCGACGGCGATTCGCGCTGATTCGTCAGGAGCGGTCGCTCTCTGGCGTACATGGCTGGCGCGGAGATAGCGCCCAATAGTGACGCTAGGGACGCACCGTTCCTTTGTCGGCGACAATCTCGAGGCCGACCTGCGCAGTGTCCGAGACGAGTTGCACTTTGACCGAGTGCACTTCTGGAAAGGCGCGTGAGAATCCAAATCCAATCGGGCGCCCGGCGAGGGCGCGCCGGCAGGTGAGCGAGTAGGTGGCGATCACGTCGCCGTGATCGCCGGACTTCGTATCCACACCAACGCGCTGCGCGGACAGCGCGCATCCGAGCGCCGAATCGAAGATCACGAGCGAGGCCGCCTTCGACCTGAGTGTCGCAAAGGCGGCATCGCGCCGCGCGCGCTCGGTGGCGTTTCGCGGTTCGTGTTCAAAGCCATAGAGATCGTCGCCGGGTGCTCGAAACTCGATGGTTCCGGTGAGCCCTTCGATACCGATATCGAGCGTGGCCTGCCCGTGCGTATGGGGCTTCGCTGCGGTGCGTGCCTGTGCGCACAGCGAGCGGGTCGTCAGTGGCGCGAGGACGGCGACGGCAACGAACAGGAACAAACGTCCGAGTGTGTGTGGCATGGATGTGTGGTCGGCGTGAATGAGCGGTCGCATGTCGTGTACCTTTGACCGCCCATGCCATGACGTACGGATCAAGCCCTGCAAGACGTTGGAACATCCGCGTCGAGAACCGGCCGACACGGGTCGCCGTCAGTGGAGTCGCCGCATCTCCAGTCGTGAGAGTTTGGTCGGCATATGATAGACACGCATCGTGGCCTTCCGGAAATCACTTGGCTTCGCCTCGAAGATGTTGGGCACGAACGTCTGGGGATTGCGATCGATGTGCGGGAACCAGCTGCTCTGCACCTGCACCATGATGCGATGCCCGCGCTTGAACGTGTGGTGAATGGACGGCATCTCGAATTTCACCGAATCGGCTTTGCCCGGCACCATCGGGACGGGTTTTTCAAATGACCGGCGATAGCGAGCGCGAATCGGTTCGCCGCGCACCAGCTGCTGGTAGCCGCCCACGACAAAGCCCGATGCATCGCCCGGCCAGTTGGCCGCACTGTCGGGAAACACATCGATCAGCTTCACGATGAAGTCGGCGTCCGATCCCGTCGTGCTCACGTGTAAGATCGGGCTGATTGGTCCCGTCAAGGTGATGTCGTCGGTGAGCACATCGGTCTGATACGTCAGCACATCAGGACGACGCGAGGCAAACCGCTGGTCGGCGGTGATGTAGTCGCGCGGCATGCCGTTGCTTTCAATGCGATCGACCAGCGGGACCGGGTGAGCCGGGTCGCTGATGTACTCGTCGAACGTGCTGCCGGCGGTCGGCGGCGTAAATGCCAGTTTGCCACGCGGGTGCAGATACAACGAAGTTGCCGTTGCGGACGTGACAGGCCACGCATCATAGCGATCCCACGTTCCCGCGCCCGTCCGAAACACGAGTACATCGGGCAGCTTCGGATCAGGGGCGCCGGACAAGTGATGCGCGAAGAAGGGGTACTCCACCGAGTCGCGATAGAACGGCCCCGTCTTGTATTGCCACTGCAGATTGCCCAGTACGTTGCCGTCTCCGCGGCTCCAGCCACCGTGCGACCACGGTCCCATCACCAGACGGTTGTCGGTCTCCGGGCTTTGTGCTTCGATGCCGCCGTAGGTCCACCACGGGCCGTGCAGATCTTCGGTGTCATAGAAGCCGCCCACCGTGAGCACGGCGGCTCTTACATCGCGCAGATGTGGTCGGACGTCCCGGGCCTTCCAGAAGGCGTCGTACGCGGGATGCGTGAGGATCGATTGCCACAGCGGCGCCGTTGCGGAGTCGAGCACCTTTCGTGTGCCCGGGCCCAGGGGACCGAGATTGAGATAGAACTGGTACGCGTCCGGGGTGCCCATGCTGAACGGATAGACGGGATCCGGTCCGAGATTCGCGGCGCGCGGTCCGCGTCCGAATCGCGTGTAGAAGCCAAAGTTGTGCGCGAGCAGAAATGCGCCGCCGTGAAAGTTGTCGTCGCCCATCCAGATGTCGGTCATTGGTGCCTGCGGCGAACAGGCGACCAACGCGGGATGACGCGAGAGACAACTGACCGTGCTGTAGAAACCCGGGTATGACGTACCGTAAATCCCGATCTTTCCATTCGTCGGCAGATTCTTGAGCATCCACTCGATCGAGTCGTAGGTGTCGGTGCCTTCATCCACGTCGGCCGGTGTGTCATGCCGTTCGAGGATCGGCGTCATGTCCCGAAACTGTCCCTCGGAGTTGTAGCGACCCCGCACATCCTGATAGATGAAGATGTACCCGTCGTTGACATACCGGGCATTGCCAGACGGTCCCAGCGTCGCCTTGTAGTCCGCGCCGTATGGCGCAACCGAGTACGGCGTGCGCGAGAGCAGCACCGGGTAGCGTCGCGACGTATCGCGGGGCACGTAAATGGACGTGAAGAGCTGCACACCGTCGCGCACGCGAATGCGCACTTCACGTTTGACGTAGCGCTCCTTGATGCGCGCGGCCAAGGAGGCATCAACGGGCGGTGCTTGCGCGATCAATGATGCGGTGGTGAGCGATAGTGCCATTGCAAGGCACCCGATGTGTCGGACGCTGAAGAGCATGCCGCGCTCCCTTCTGTTGTGATGAAAGTGGCGTCTCGCCTCATGCGGTGAGCGCAGTGCGCCAGGTGTTCAACCGGACTGGAGCCGATGCCAACGGCATCTGCGAGCCTATGAAAAAAGGTGCGTGCGCCGGTCTGTAGCGTCCAGTGTCTTGCACGCCTGATCGGCGAGAGTCGAGCAATGTGCGCCCTCGATGTCCTGATAGTGCATCCGTCATTCGCCAACACCGTGCGGCCGCGGCGACTTTCGCGCTGACCGTGATGTGGCGGTGGGTCGGCGAACAGCATTTCACCACAGAGACACAGAGGGCACAAAGGCGCGTATCATCACGCCCCTTCGTGCCCTCTGTGTCTCTGTGGTGAAAAAACTCTGTGGTTACAACGCTACGTCGGTCTCGACGGCCAGATTGCCGTCTACTTCATCCCCGCCTTCTGCAGCGCACCAACACCACCAACGATCGGAATCGAAACGCTCGACTTCGCCAAATCAATCGTGAGCTCAGCACCCGGCTTCGGCCACAGCGTGAACTCGCGATCGCTCGACATGATCATCACGCCGAGTTGCTTGCCGGCGGGGATGAACTCGTCATCTGGTTCGAGGTCGAACGTCAACTCGTAGAACTTCCCCTTCTCCAGAAGCTTACCGGCCTTCTTGGATGCATACACGCCACCGTTCTTGAGCGATTCAAAATTCTGAATGTCGGCCCATCCGTGCGTGAGACTGCCGCGGTAGCTCTGGGATCCGACGCGCGCGGAGTCATACGGCAGCATCACCAGCCACACACTCAGATTGGCGGCGGGCACACTCGACGCGACGCGCAACGTGACGCGCGCCGTGCCGGAGAGATGCACCGTGTCGGTGAATGCCGGTGTGGCGTAGAGCAAACGATTCGGCGAGGCGGCGGCCGAGGCGAGTGCGCTGCCGCTGAACGTCACGTCGTCAACGAGCTTCTCGGTGCCGGTGCCGGCGTCGCCGATGGAGAGACCACCGATCGCCGAGCCACCGGCCGTCGGGCGGAAGGTGACGGGCGTCGAACCCGGCACCGGAAACGAGGCGAAGGGCGTCGGCGGTGTGATGACCCGACGCGGCGGACCGGGGGGCGTTCCTGGCGCCGCGGCCGGCGGCGCTGCCGGCGACTGGGCAAAGTTGATGGCGGGCGCCTGCGCGTTGGCGTCCTGCACAATCCACACGGGCGGATCCTTCTCAACGCCGTTGTCGACGTCGTACAGGTAGTGGCTGAACCACCGATTGAGCATGTCGGCCGGCGGATTGCCGCCATGTCCGCCCTGATGCAGATACAGCGACACGGGCATGCCGCGCGACTTCATCTCGTTGTAGATGCGCACGCTGTGCTCGGGGGTGACGTTGTAGTCATTGAGCCCATGCGCCAGCAGCACCGCCGCCTTGATGTTTTTCACGTGCGGCAGCAGTTCCCGCGACTGCCAGAAGTCGTTGTAGTCACCGGTCGACCGGTCTTGCCCCTTCGGGCCTGCCATGATGCCGTCACGCCAGATCGTATCGCACTTGGCGCGCGTCGCGGGATCACCGCTGGCCACGAAGTCGTACAGTACATCGACATCTTCGCCGAGGTAGCCACCCGGCGACCGGACGAGACCGTTGGCGCGATAGTAGTGGTAGTACGACGTGTTGGGTGACACAGGGACCACGACTTCCAGTCCTTTCACGCCAGTCGTTGCTGCAGCCAGTGGCAACGTTCCTTCGTACGACGTGCCGATCATGCCGACCTTGCCGGTGGACCAGCTGGTCGCACTGATCTCTTCGTCGCCCGTTGGCGTCTTGAAGCCTTTGGCCCGGCCGTTCAACCAGTCGATGACAAACTTCATCGCGGTGCGTTCGGGTTCGTCACCGACGGTGGCACAGCCTTGCGACAATCCCGTGCCCGTGGCGGATGAATGCACCACCGCGAAGCCGCGCGGCACCCACTCGTTCACCAGGGCGTTCGAAATCCGATGCCGATTCGGCGAATGCTGCGGCGGGTTGAGCGGACGACGCTTGGGCGGCTGATCGCCGAGTTCCTGTTTGACGTCCCAGTTGGAGTCGTCACGCGACGTGCCGGCAAAGTAGGGGCTCGAGCCGTACAGAATCGAAACTTTGAGCCCTTCGGTTTCCGTCTGACCCGGTCGTGTCACATCGACATGCACGCGGTCTTTCCGACCATCGCGGTCGCTGTCGAAGTCGGTCTCGACCCACAGATCGTAGCGGATCCACTTGGTCGTGTCCTGAAAGGCGGGTACGATCTGCGCCATGCCGTTCACGAATGCCGGCCGGGCAGGGGTGGCGGCGGCAGTGGCCGATGGCTGCGCCTCGGCCGTTGTGGCGGCCAGCAGTAGGGCCAAGGCCAGCGCGGCGGCGTGGGCCGCCGAGTGGTGCGAAGTACGGCGAGCAGTCAGTCGCATAGACGGAAGAATCGCAAAAGGGACGACGGCGGGGACAGCACCTGTGGAATGTGTGCCGCGCGCTGGGTCGTGGGGAGGGGCCTCACTATGAGAACCGCGCCGGCGTTGGGTCGTTTACCGCGATCAGGAACGGATTCGTGATCAGCGGACGCCGAAGAGATAGCTGAGTTTCATGACGAGGAAGTGGTCGCCTGCCGACTTGGTCGCATCGAGCAGGTCCCGTCCTCCAATCAATCGACCGACCGGATCGCTCCCCTGACGGCTTTGCTGCCAGATCAGGAACGCCGTACTTCCCGGCAACCATTCCCAGCGCAGGACCAGGTTTGACCGGAAGGAGCGCCGGTTGAAATCGAGGTTGGGGATGCTGAAGCTCGTTGCCCCGTCGCGAACAAGCGTGGCGCCGGTTGTATCGCGCGTCACCGTGGTTCCCGTGCCCGCGGCGCCATAGACGCGTTGGATCTTCGACTTGGCGGCGGAAAGTTCACCGAAATCGAAGAACCGACCGCTCGCGGCGAACGGTTCCGCGTACGCTTCGACGGTGAAATTCGGCGTGAACGCGTAGTTCACGCGAAAACGTGCCGACAGTGTGCTGCGCTCGATGTACGAGAAGATATAGCGCTGCCCGTACGTGGCACCGGATCCTCCGGCACGTGTGGTGACGTATTGCCGGGCGTCGGTGAGCCGCGAATAGGTCGGATCAACGCTGGCCTGCCAGCGAGAGGCGGGGCGTACGGTCAGCGTTGTTGCCACTGATGCGCTGTGTCCGCCGAATTCGTCGTGCAGGTAGGTGGTGCGCGCCGACCAGGTGGTGGGAATATTGGCGCGGCTGTTCAGCGACGCCGTCAGTTGATAGGCGTTGGGGGTGGCCATCAACGGGCCACCGCGCGTGAGATCGTCACTGAATGAACCGACGATGACCGTTGCACCCGCGCCAACGCGCCAGAAGTTGTGCAGCGTGGCCGATGCGTTCTCCGAGAAGCGCAGATACTGGCGCACGCCGCCATAGTTCCAGCCGGCCTGTGTCGCCGTTCCGAAGTTGAAGAAGCGCACGTACTTGTTGGGCTTCGTGTCACGCAACTGAATGTCGGCGTTGAAATCGATATCGTCGCCGCTGCGCATCTGGCCGGCGTCATTGATTTCAAAGCCCGGAGTGCGCGTGGACAGTTGGATGCCGCCGAGTGTGAAACGACCGGCATTTTTGTCCAACCGAAGCGACGCGCTCCCGCCGCTCATCGACGTCCGACTGGGGTCGACGCGGACATACGATTGATCGGGACGCTGAAAGAAATGCGCGCTGTTGCGCTGCAGGCGCGCAATCGCCGCCGAATCGCCACTTACGTGGCTGCCGCCAACCCACCCGGTGATTTCGTACATGCCTTGCTTGTAGCGCAGCTTCCAGTCGATGCCTCCCGCCACCGCGCTGCTCGGCAACAGCGTGCGGAGCGCGCCTACGTGTTCGGTCGACCCACCCAGTGATCGCTGCACGTTGGTCAGCGAGAGTCCCAGATTGGACTGCTGCGATCCGAACTCCTGCTGCAATCGTACCACGCCGAACGTGCTGGGTGGTTCGACTGGAATACGATCCACGAAGCTGCTGTCGGATTCGTACGTGCGCGCATACTCACGCGGCGTCACGGCGGCCAGCGCGCCAATGGACAATCCCGACTTGAGGCGGCCGGTGACTTTTGCCGCCGACAGGATGGTGGTGTTGGCGGGTGCGTCGACAAAATCGCCACTGGCGCCGGCGTGTGGTGATCCGCCAACGCGCCGACTGTAAAACCAGGTGGGTCGGCCGATAAAACTCTGTCCGCGCCCGGTGAGTAATTCGTTGCCCTCGATAAAAAACGGGCGCCGTTCTTCGAAGACGTTTTCGAATGCGGTGAGATTCACGATGGCGGGATCGGCCTCAACCTGACCGAAGTCGGGATTGATCGTCGCATCGAGTGTCAGATTGGGGCCCAGCCCCAGTTTGAGATCGCCGCCGGCGCGCGCACCCGCGTGATCGACAAACGGATTGGCGCGGTTTTCATTCGCGCGGTACGTGAGATCGGATGCCAGGTACGGCAGCACCTCGAGTCGGCGGGCCGGGGGCACGCCGGCGATCCCATCGAGATGACCGAACTGCGAGGCAAAGCCCGCGGCCGACACGGGGATCAGCGTCCACTGCAAGCGTTCGGCGAGGTCCGCAACGTTGCGCGTGAACTGCACACCCCACGTCTGCCGCTCCGCCGCGTTGAACCGCAACTGCGAAAACGGAATACGCATCTCCGCCGTCCATCCGAGCGAATCAACGCGCGCGCGGGCGTTCCAGATCGGATCGAACTGCGTCTCCTTGCCACTATCCTCGCTGTCCTGCGAATGGTATGCGTCGCCGCGCACGCCGCCGGACGAGATGGTGAAACTGTAGGCCGTGCGTCGGTCGAGGTATGTGTCGAGAGAGACCGTGAAGGTTTCGGCATCACTTTCGCCGTCACGACGTGTGAGTGACGTGCGGATCGCGCGCGGGTCCTGGCGATACATACGCGCTGCCACGTAGAGCGCATTATCGTCGTAGACCAATCGCACTTCGGTGGTCACCGAGGGCGGCGCGCCTTCGGTCGGGATCTTCTGGACGAAGTCGCTGACCACTTCGGCCGTGGACCACGCGGCATCGTCAAGCACGCCGTCGACGCGTGGTGTGCCGGCGACGCGTGTGGCACGCGCCAGCTTGGGCGCTCGCCCACCGCGCGCGCGATCGTCCGGCGTGCGTCCGCTGGGCCCCTGCGCACGCACAATGCCCGCCGGCGCGATGCAGCAGGTCAGCAGGATAGCCGTTGTGAGTGCCCGAGCGCGATAGTTCACTGACGTGCCGCCGGCTTCCGCCGCGTCTCGAAGAATTTCATCATCGCGTCGAAGTGCGGCTCCACAACATTCGAGTGGTTCCCGCCTGGTACCTCGATGTAGACGTGATCCACACCGTTGGCCTTCATCGCGTCCACCATGCTGCGCGAGCCGCGCACGTTGACCGTCGGGTCGTTGTCTCCGTGCACGACGAACTGGGGCAGGTGTTTCATGAGTGGCATGGTCATGGGCGCGCCTTGACCGGAGAACGCGCCGAGCGCGGCCCACACATCGGGAAACTTGGCCGCCATCTTCCAGGTGCCGATGGCGCCCAACGAGTGGCCCATGAGATAGATGCGGTTTGGGTCGACGTTGTACAGCGCGCGCACCTGCGCGAGTGATTGCATCACATCGAGTTCGCTGAGCGCCGCGCTGCGGCGTGCTGTGGGATCGGTGGCAGGGGTTGCCACCCCTGATCCGTAGCCGCCATCCACCCGATACCCGAGCGGTGCCACGAGTATGTAGCCGTACTGCTCGGCGAGTTGCGGCAGGCGTCGGCCATACGCCTCGAAGAACGAATCTTCGGTCTGGCCGAGACCGTGCAACGCGACGATGACGGGCGTTGGTGACTTGGCCGAGTATTTCGTGGGCACGTAGATGCGGTACGGCATCACTTCCCGCGCCGAGTCGAGCATGTAGTGTCGCTTCATGTCGCCGGTACGATTCGCGAACGGATCCCGTTTGGCGGCAATGGCCAGTCGCACCGAGTCGGCGGCCGCGAAGTCGCGTGGCGCATCCCACGAGCGAAGCTCGAGCGCGCCCTGATTCACTTTGCGCAGCCGATCGACCGGAAACAGCAGCTCTGCGCGAAGAGTTGGTGGTGCCTTGGCGGCCGCCGTTTCCAGCGTGCGCACGGTGGCATCGAGTCCCTTTCTGATCACGATGTTCAAGGTCGCCGTGCCAAGAGTCCTCGACGAATCCATGACGTCAACGGACAGATTGTATCGGCCATCCGGGATTCCGCGCAGATCGAACTCCATCGTCTGCGGGGCGTCGCGCAGATCCCGGCTCACGGCATCGTAAATGCCGAACGATTTGACGACGGTGGGCGGCGCGTTCGGTGCGCTGCCAGGCGCGCGAGCGGTCAGTGTGGCGCGTGCGGACAACGCCCGTGCAAGTTCGATCGACGGGGCGTAGAGCTGCTCGAGTCGCACCACCAGCGGCACATCCGAGTCGCTCATGCTGTGATCGGTGCGCAGCAGCAGCGAACTGTTGTAGTCCGCGACGTCAGTCCACGCGCGTCCGGCCAACAACGTGGTTCCCTTGGCGAGCAGTCGGCGCACCTGACTGGTTTGTCCGAGCCGGCTCGCCACCTGCAAGTCGCGATCGACGGAGTCGAGTCTGGCCTTGAGATCGCCCGTCGGGTTGGCGCTCACTTTCCGTGAGCTGTAGGTCACGTAGAGCGACGTGATGCTGGTGAGCGCTTGCGCGTGCATCCTGCCGGGCACGATCGCGACCGACGTCAGAGACAGCAGCAGCAGCGCGCGTCGGGAAGACAGAGCCGGAACCATGTGGCGGGCGGACGGAGTGACAGGCAGGAACCCGAGGACAACCTGTGGAATCTGTCTGGTGCCGCACGTCCCGGCGAGCGGGGGGCGAACTGCAACCGCAAACAGCTTAGTCGCGGAGACGCAGGGGGCGCAGAGGCACGATTCCGACAGACTGTCGTTGTTTCCCAAGAACCTTGGGAATGGCTCCGTGTGGGCCGATAGCCCGCCTCTGCGCCTCTGCGCCTCCGCGATTCCGTGGTTCTGGGTAACCACAACGGCAACTGCTGAATCGCCGAGACGCGGAGGCGCAGAGGCCCGATCCCGACAGGCTTCTGTTGTTTCCCAAAGCACAACTTGGGAATGGCTCGGTGCGGGCGGATAGCGCGCCTCTGCGCCTCCGCGTCTCCGCGATTGAGCAGTTCGCAGTTCGCAGTTCGCCGTTCGCCGTTCGCCGTTCGCTGCTATCGTGTGCCGGTGGGCGCGGTTCGGTCGGTGAGACCTTGCAGTAGCGCGCCCAGTGCGATGCCGGCGAGTGCGTAGCCGAGTTCCCAGCTGCCGGCGCCGAGGCCGGCGATGGCGGGGCCGGGGCAGACGCCGGTGAGGCCCCAGCCAATGCCGAAGATTGCGGCGCCGG